>OCVV011343819.1_pt1 | contig 30451 bp, 57 predicted proteins | sample 1539721 | NCBI WGS metagenome assembly OCVV01 (sample SAMN02144230, study PRJEB22623) | gut metagenome | biome: sheep rumen | host: Ovis aries | place: New Zealand | reverse complement strand
CCGCAGGCTCAACTGGAGCTACTGGCTCCTGATCTACAGGTTCTTCCTGTACAGGAGTGGGTTCATTTACTTCGGGATTTACAACATTTTCCATTTGATGTTCCCCTCCTTTTGGATTCTTTTCAGCCTCTTCAACTTGGGCTTTCAAATCAGCCAATAGAGAAGAGAACTTTTCGTATTGAGATTTATACGTATCATCATTCTTACTAAAGAAAGAAGATACGGAAAAACATGGTTCGTGGTCGCCTATAATACACAACCCCATGATTTCAGCTTTAGTATAAACAAAGTACTCAGTATCGCCAATAAGCGCCCAATCGCCTTCGATTGAATTAATATCTAATTCCATAGACTGGTGCTGGCCAATTACAAAATTAGCTTCATTAAAATACCGAGTAAATAAGACAACTGAAAAAACAGCATAATCGCGAGTCTCGCCGTCAGTGTCTTTAAAGGGCTGCCAGCCATCAAAATACTCTACATAGCCATAAGCACTAGCAAGAGTCGGCCCAGTATGGCTGGCCCATGTATGCGAGTCAGGGTCAAAAAAACCAACTACTGGTGTATCTCCTTTAGTAGCACTAGCGATCAACTTATCTGCAACATCGTCTTTAATATATGAGCCATTGCGATTGCCATATTTAGTAAAGACGCCAACTTTTAGTCTATTTAGACTACCAGAACCGTTAATCGGCTCAGCAGGCGACATTATGATCGCATTATCAAAATAAATTGGAATATTTTTCTTCATAATATAATTCGCCTCCTTAGCCCATGCTATCAATATTTTGTTGCGTTTTTTGAGATTTTTCTTCATCGGGCAATTCTGGTCTTCCACCCTTATTGTTTAAGTCTCTTGACTACACCTAACTCACACTATTTTTTTCTTCTAAATTATTTTTTTCATTAGAATTTTTTTCGCTAGACTAAGTGTAAGATGATTGTAATGGTTTCATAAGCTCAGAGAGCCCTAAAATATTATTTTCAAAGTCAATCATACTGGTCAAATCTTGCTATTTAATGCCCATTGCTATACCCGCCATCATCTTGGAATAACCAAATTGGGCGCCAGACATTAACTATGAAGTATAATCTTTTAAATTAAATACTGTGGTAGGTAAAATCTGAAAATCAAATGATAGTGAAGGGCGAGCAAAATGTGAATTAAGTAAATAGCGTACCCAGGTATTATATACATTCAAATAAGAACGCATAACAGCTTCTAAACGTTTAATAGCATACGCCAATGAAGAACTATTATTAGCATTAAATAAAACTTCACTAGTACCAAGAGAGTCCCACACATTTTGTGTATATTTCTCTAAACGATTATTAGCAGAGGCTGACGCAGACTGGTCCTACAAATTTTCAAGAGAAGTATCACCAAAAGTAGTTAATACGTCAACAGTATCTAAATCCTATAACATATTTGCTACGCCCGCGTGTATTTCTGCTACTTCGTCCAATTCAAAGGTTAAATGTCCATTGCTATCAGTCGGCATACGCTAAATTAATAATTTATATAGCTCATTTTCATCACGTTTTTCTTCTCTACCAACCGCATCTTTTAATTTAGCCAGCTCTGGTAAAGCCGCAATTAATAATGGAGTGCTGTCTTCAGAAAAACAGAAAGTAACTCCGCCCGCAGTTGCAGGAACCATAACCCAGGGATCAGTTAATTTCTTAGTCTTATATTTCTTCCAAGCTGCTTGAATAGCTAATGGGAAATTAGCTATTGCAGCTTCGCGCACATCTTCGTCTAAATACGTAGCTGTAAAGAAACGTAAATCAAACTCTAATATATTTAAATTATTAAAATCCTTATAACGTGTACGACAATATTCAATTGGTAAGTCCTGTATTACAATTTTCTTCCCGTTTTCCTAGATAATACCATAATAAATTCCGGTTTTTAGCCATTCACGCGTAATACGCGTAAAAGTATTTTTTGCATCTAATGCTTCAATGAAATCACAAGCATTAGAAAAGGCTTTTAATACTTGCCGAGGAGACTCTTTCTTAGGATCATAAATAGGGGTTATAAAAGTATCATATAAGAATAGACTTGCTAAAAAGTCAATATTATTACGATACCGGCTATTTGTACGATAAAAATATCTCGAAAGTTCGCGCAAAGAATTGAGCTCTCCAGAACGAATAATACTCTCAATTTCTTCAACCGTAAAATCTCCTTTAGAGACACTATTATTCATACCCCCTCCCCAGCGAGAGGCTCGTTCACGAGAATTCATTGGAATATAATTAATTTTAAACTATGGTTTACGATACATAGTTAAAAAATCCTAGCTCATAAAATTCACCTCCTACTTTTAGGAGAGAAGAAAGCATACTATCCAATGCTTTTTTTACGTTTTTTAAAAATTTCTTTATCTTCATAATATTTAATTCTATAAAGAGCATATTCAAGTGCGCTGAATCTATCTTTTTCAATAGAACGTGAAATTCGTTCTACTTTATATTTATTTTCAACGCCTGTAGGCTTTAAACGTAAATTATTTAATTCGTCCATTAATCTAGATGTCATTTCATAGGGTAATAAAAATTTACGACGGTCATAAGAAGTCATTTTCTGACCCTTTTTAGTTTGCATTAATTTATCTTTAACAACACGTTCGTGCGCTAAAAATGAAGTAGAACCATTATTAATAGCGGTCAAAAACGCCGAATGTATTTCATCTTCGTTACTCGCGCTTGCTTTAATATCATAAATAATTGCTGAATGCTTTGCAACTGGTTCATCAGTTTCATCATGCATTTCCGGCGGCAGATGATGAGTATTATTAAAGGCATAATACGCTGGAAATTGTTCACCAGTACGAGTATCTAACGATGGTAAAACCATAGCATCTAGTAAACCAATACCCGGACCGTTACCATCAATAACGACCTCACGTGGTTTATATAATGAAATTAATTTTTTAATACGCGGTGCTTGTTCTGTAATATAATTTGCGCCATTAATAACTTCTGTATACACTACATTTTTCCTAAAACGCTATGCCCCGGGTATAACCTTTATTACCATAATGGCTGTATTCGCGCTATAGCGCGCAACGTCAATACCAATTACATAGAAGATATTTTCATTAAAGATATTAATAGCTTGACGTTCACATTTAAGTAGTGATCTATGCCGATTTAAGCGACGAGAGTCTAACCAAGCATCTTTGGAACTACCCGACCAAATACTCAAGCTTTCACGCGCAAAAGAATCTTCACTTACAGTATTAGAATATCTCTAGTCCATTAAGGTTGCCTTGTCTAATAAACCGTAATGAAGAGGAACTTCATAAGAGAGGCCCCACGAAAAGTATTCCTTCGGCCGCAAAACGGCATTAATAGTAACTTCAATTAGCTTTTGATACATAAAGACAGTACGTTCCGCAGCCGTGGTAATAAAGATTTGTGCTGACGCTGGCTCGTCAGGATTTAAAGTACCGTCTACCTCACGCCGCTTAATGTTCATTTGCGGCCATAGCACTTCGTTAAACGGAACCTCATCAATTAATGCACACTCCTCTAGAATAGCTGCTGTTGCACGTAATCCACGCGATGTATCTTTGGATACAACTGAAATCATACTGCCGTTTTTTAAATATAGCTCATAATAATTCGTACTTGATTTTTGGCCGGTTTTTCCGTCATCAGCGCGGGTCTTTAACTCTTTGCGCAATAGCGGCCAATGTCTGAAAATTTCTTCAAACTTGGCTTCAGCAATCTTAATAACCGTTCCTTTAGTATCTGAAGCAATCATAATTGTTGAGCCGGGAAGTAACACCGCGCGCACGATCGCGCTGAGGTAAGCCGTAAATGATTTAGAAGTAGCACGTGTAGCAGTCCAGAATGTGTATCTATAACGCATGGCTGCGCGCAATTCAACGCGCTAAAATGGCATCAGATGAAAATGTTTTGCATCGGTAGAGTCTTGAATCGCATCTAACCACAAATCAGGATATTTAATCCAAAAGTTTAAATATTTTGTGAACAATTCCTAATTTGCATCTAAATATTCGCGCGTAAGCACTACACCTTTTTCTATGGGAATATTGTCGCGCATAGCAAACTCATTCATTGTTATCATTCTCCTAGAGCTCAGCGGATAAATCTTCTTCGCCTTCATATTCCACATCTGCGGTTTCGTCAAACTCGACCTTTTCATTTTCAATTTCTTCCAGCCGCTCTGTCATATTATAGCGCGCCCGCTTATCTTCTACTTGCTCCGCAAAATTACCTTCATTCATTACCAAACGTTTCAAATAATTCTAAATATTCTCCATCATGAAGTCTATGGAATCTTGCGGCTCTGTATGCCAATTAGGATGCCATCCTTTCTTCCCATAGTAAACCATTAATTCTCCGACCGATTCAAAGTCTGCTGCGGATTTAGCATTGGATGCCTCAAAGTGATAAGTTTTAACAATATCATCTGCCTATTTCATCATTTTAGAGACATCAACGTTCGCGCGCAATCCTTCTTTGATATGCAGCTAAAGTTCACAAAAGTCACGAGCCTTTTCCTGTAAAATAGGAGTTGAGACATTCTGTGTAGCTACAATCTAATTATAGAAATTATCTAGCCATAGTAGTTGTTCTGGCTTATATGCGGCAGACCAAGTTTTTCTCAAGCGCTTTAATTTTGCATCACTCAAAGCCTTAATTTCATCATCGATGGTATTTTCGGCGCGAGCCAGTCGCCAACGCTCGTTTTCATCACTCCAATGCAACTAATCATAATGGTCATCCTAAATTAAATTAATATACGCAGTAAGTGTTTTGTCTTGATGCTATGCATACAGTTGTGTCCATTTATTTAAATCAAAAGGAATATCTAGCCACTAACACAATCGATCAACTTCGCCCAAATTATCCGCTTTAACCATTGTTTCTAGGCATGGAATACACAAATACGACCTATTATGAGGAAAGAATTTGGATTTTGTCGCGGGGAATTGAAATAAGGGCCGTTCTTGTTTACACTTAATACAACGTTGGGTCTTTGGTTCGGAGATCGGCATCGCTTGTCACCCCCTTACGGATTCGTTCTTTTCGTTCACATTGTTTACAAATCGGCGCAAGGTTATCAGGACGAGAAGAGTTGCGGCTAAAAAATAAGTTATCACGAGGCCATGAACGGCCGCATAATCTACACGTTTTCTTATTAATGCTAGGCGTTTCTACTATTAGACGATGCATACGTGCCACTCGGGCAATTTTATTGGGGATTTCTGTACCAATAATTGCGGCCATGTAATTTGGGCTGTAAGAAATATTAAAATGCGTGGCAATGGCTTCACGAATATCATCATATGACATGCCTAATTTGCGCTAGTCAATTATAAAGATACGCAACTCACTAAAATTGCACATTTCAACATAGCGATCAAAGTCCCATAAGAGAATGCGGCCATAGGTATCCAATTTGTCGCGCAACGCCTCATATAGGGTGTGATAATGAGTAAGTAGCGCGCGAACGTGGCGAGGGTTTTCCCAATCAAAGGTGTGCTCGCAACATACCCAAAGTACCTAATCACCGCGCACCTCATAGTCGGCAATATTTTTAGAAATACGTGATGTATAGCTATGATTTACGCGCTTTTCCCATTCTTCGCGCGAAATCCAATATTGCGAATTGCTTGTCCAATCATAAAATTGAGTTTTTGGGTGATCAATGCCCGCGAAATGAATTTCAGGGCTATATGAATCTTTTAGATAGTATTGGTGCCGCCGCAAATCAATTAAATTATGCTTTAACTAATAAATGCGGTAGGGGTCAGATACAATAGTATCTGATTCATTGGGAGCTATGCGGCCTTGCGCGACATCAAGCATTCGCTGCCATCTATCAATAATTTCCCACTGCTCTATCATACCCGGTACGATTGAGTCCCCAGGATCAATCAATTCGCCGGTTTTGCGGTCGTAGCGCGGTCGACTTATGTGCGGCCGTGGGACTGTATATGAACTACGCTTATATGCTGATTTTAATTGCTACTCATCAAACGTGGGGCTTTCCATAATCTCATCCAAGGACTGTAATTTATCATCTTTTGTCTTATAATTTTTGTATCGTTTATCGCTATCAAGTGTTTCATTACGCTAAATTGCATTCTATCCGTTTTCATCCTTGCCGTACAAGATATAGGAGGCCATTTGTTCCAACTCGGAAGCCGAGGGATCTCGATTTAATGTGTCTAGAATTTCTTCCACCGCTTTAACTCTTTCAGTATCACGAGCAATGGAGAAATCTAGTGAATATGGTTTTTTAGCCATATTATCACCTCCATTTAATTATATTATATCATATAAGGTTTTTATTTGTCAAATATTTGAGTTTAAAAAATAAAAAGTTGGTGGGAGATGGGGAGCGCTTCCAATTATTACCAAATTATACATGTTTAAATCCCAAAAGCTAGCCCCGGGCTGCTGGGTTTGCGCTGGGAGCTACTGTCAAACCCGCAAACCCTTATATTTCAACGGGTTGCGGGCCACCCTCCATTTTCCAGATACCAGATAGAACATCATTTTTACTGACCAGTCCCCCTCCCTCCAAACGATTTGTCATTTCTGGTCTAACGCACATAAACCCCCAGTATTACCAAATAATGGAAGTCCATCGATTGTTAATTTTTTAACAATGTGCGCGCACTTTAATACACTAAAGTGTGAAAAAGAAGTGAAGTCAGTAAGTCAGTCATTTACACGCTTTAATGCGCTAAAGTGGTTATGAAAGAAGAAAGACTCACCCTTCCGCGGTGAGCCTTTCGAGCGTCTTCTGTGTTACCAGCGTTGCACCGTCAAACTTGACTTGTATCTCTGTGCCGTTGATTCTCACATCTCCGGCGAGGTTGAATGGGGTTGAATCTTTGTGCCACTTTTGCCCGGCGAGCTTTTCGGTGACCATCCTCTCGAAGTTATCTCCGAGGTTCTTTCCGAGGCCGACTAACTCATCTTCAAGGCCAATCAGTCGCGCCGCCCGCAGGAGGTTTTGCTTTTCCTTCGCGCGAATCTTGATGCGGACTTTTGCGCCGCCGCCTTTCGCGGAGGATGCGTGATCCAGCTTGCAGTACTGACACAGCGTTTTGAAGTCCATGGGCACGTAGTACACGCGACCGTAGAGGACAAAACCGAGGATGTAAGCATGGGCCGCGGAGAAGAGGTTGTACAGGGTGGTCATGGTTTCGAGCGTCATTGTGGTGTCCTCCTTAGTGTTCTTTGTTCCCCATGAGTATAATACCACAGGCCGGCCGATTTGTCAAGCACTTTTTTTCAAAAAAGCGGAGACTTTTCAGTCTCCGCACATGTCCCAGCACCACAGAGTCAAGACGGGGATTTCTTCGCCCATCACCACGGTGGTGGCGTGAAGGTCGATACCGTTCTCAATTGCCCATACCGTGAAGTCGTCTTCGTCTTCTTCCATGCAACGGTAGATCGTCATCTCATAATCAGCAGCGTCGTCGAAGTCTTCCACCATGTACAGGTCATCAAAGTATTCGCGGATAGTCATTGCTTGCGTCCTCCTTTTCAGTCCGGGATTTCTTCCCGTGAGTATAATACCATAGGTCGGGCAATTTGTCAAGAGGAAATTTTCTGTAATTTTTGGGAAAATTTTCCAGCCGCGCGAAAGGTTATGAAATAATAAGAGTTAGAGAACACTAACTCATGGTTTCACTCTCCCCGGTCTCTCCGTTCCGGTGCACCATTATTATATACGATAAAAGGCAATTTGTCAAGCACTTTTTTTCTCCTCCGGCGTGTGCTCCTCCGGCGCGCCTTCGGCGCATAGGTCCACCGATTGTTAAAGTTTTAACAATCCGAGCGAGTTAGTTATAACTAACCACATTTTTCTAGAAAGATAACAGTTGGTATCGGCGCGGTCGCGCGCTTCCATGGATTGTTAAATTTTTAACAATCATCGCCAAAGAAAAGGAAGGTCAGGCTTTCGCCTGACCTTCTTCTTCCTCTTCCATGTGGAGGAGTTCTTGCAGTTCCTTCCAGTCTTCCTCGTGGTTCTCAGCGTTCCAGTACCAATCAGTCATCTTCGTGACCTCCTCTCTTTGATGGCTTTATTATACCGCAGATTTGCCGGCTTGTCAAGTACTTTTTTAAAAAGTTTTTAGGATTTTTTTAAACTCAGATCAGCCCAGCCTTTTTGGCATTTTCTGCCAATTCCGCATATTTGCGCGCGACCGCGTTCTTCTCGCGTTTCCATGCCGTGAAGTCATCAGCCATTTCGGCGATATAGTCCAGGCGGTCCAGGTACTCAAGCGCCTTCTTGTACTCTTCCATCGTGGTGACCTTCATCGTGACCTTCTGCATCGTCCGTGCCTCCTCTCTTTGGCATCTTGATTATAGCACTTCCGGTGTATCTTGTCAAGTGCTTTCGCGCGAAAAATTTTTTACAAAAGGGCTTGACAGACTTGCCGACGTGTGGTATAATCAAGGCGCACAGGACGAGGGACAGGGGAAAGTGCAAGCACAAGTTAGACATGTCTAACTATAGAACCATAATAATACGGTTAGTTATAACTAACCCATATGAAAATATAAAATATGGTACAGGGTTCACACCCTATACCACTTCACTGTGAAATATCCAACGTACAGACCCCGCGCTTCATCCCAGACCATATCGTCCAGACCCTCGCCCCTCTGATAGTCATATTCCCATTCTTCCATCGTGTCCTCGCACACTTCTTCATCCACCAGCACCAGCATCTTGTACTTGTGCAGGGAAGACATAGAAGGGAAATCTTTATTGCCCGCGACCATCCGCGCCAGCTTTTCATAGGTTACCTTTTCGCCGTTCAGGGCCTTCCGCAGGTTTTCCACCTTGTTCTTCATATTCTCCGTCATTGTCTTGTTCCTCCGTTCTTTTCTATCCCCTCGGGACAATTGTATTATAACACAGACCGGCCAGTATGTCAAGCACTTTTTAAAAACTTTTTAAAAAGTTTTTTGTAAAAAGAGGGTTGACATTTTCCCGAAAGCATGATATACTATAGTCGCACCGAGAGAGGGAGGGACAGGGGAGAGTGCAACCATTAGTTAGATATATCTAACTCTTATGATTTTATAATAGTGCGGTTAGTTATAACTAACTCATAGGGCATAAAAAAGAAGGCTTTCGCCTTCTTATTCGAATCGATAAACGGTGTAGTGGTAGACAGTGCCCTCGGCGATCCCGGACAAGGCGGCCAGCATAGAACCATCAGAGTGCCACTCCGCGGCCCGAACCTCAGCCACCAAGCCAATCTCCGCGGCGTACTTCTTCAGAGTCGTCCAAGTGGGAGTCGCGGCCTTCCAGTAGAACCGCATTTCTTCGTAGGTGGTGGGGGTGAAAACCTTCCCTTCTTCAGGGGACAGGGCGGCGGTCATGGCCTTGGCTTCGGCGATCTTCTTCATCATGGTGGTGGTCATTTTCGTGTCCTTTCTGGTGTTTGGGATTTTCCTTTCCCTTTCAACGATGTTAGTATATCATACTTTGTCCGGCTTGTCAACACTTTTTTGAAACTTTTTTCAATCTTTTTTCGGGGGAGGATCCTCGCTTGCTATTACGCCATGTAAGGCGTAATAACAAACTGCTCACCGCACATGTGCGCTTTTTTATCCGCACAGTACTTTTCGGCTTCTTCGATCGTATCGAAATCCATGTCAACTTCCACCATGTATCCCATCGGCCAAATAATGCCCTTTACATTGTACTTCATTTTCTTTCCTTCCTTTCTCGGTCGGGCTCTTGTCCCTCCCTGTGAGTATATAATAACACAACCCGGCGAAAATGTCAACACTTTTTTGAAAAAACTTTTTTTATTTTTTTCAAAAAAAAGGGTTGACAAAACAGCCTTCCCATGCTATAATACAAGTGCACCGAGGGGAGGGACAGGGGAGAGTGCGGATATGAGTTAGTTATGTCTAACTCTTATATTTCTATAGTAGTTAGATGCATCTAACCAGGGTGCGCACTCTCCCCTGTCTTTCCCTCCGGTGCATCTATAGTATAACGCAAAAAGGCGCTTTTGTCAAGCACCTTTTGAAATTTTTTTAGCCGGCCAAAAAACCAGATAAGACATTGTCTTATCTGGTCAGTTCCTTCAGCACCTTCACGATTTCAGCGGGTTCGTGAGCACCGTATCCCCATGCCTTGCGATTGCCCTCTTCATCATCGAACAGGATGCCGCCGCCCGTCACTTCCCGCTTGTTCGTGCCGTAGGCCACAATCCGCACGCAATCCCAGTCAACAGACGGCAGGTGCTCCGCAAGCCACTTATACTTGGCGGCCATAACCCGCGCATTGTAGGCGGGAGAGCCGTTCTTAGAAGTCCAAGAGATAATCCCGATCTCATAACCGTTTTTCTGCACCTTATTCAGCAGGCGGGCGATCAGGGAAAGATTGCCAATTCCCTTGGCGATCTCATAGGGGCGAGTATCTTCCGCGAGCAGGGAGGGAAGCCAATCCTTCACGCCGTAGAGGTCAGCGACCGTACCGTCCATATCGAACCAGATCTTCATTCAAAGCACCTTCCTTTCTGCACCTATAATATACCACACTTGCGGCAAAATGTCAAGTATCTGCCGGGAAAAATTTTTTTATTTTTTCTCTTGACAAATGAGCGATATTGTGGTATATTATAGTCACAGGGAGGGCCACACTCCCACACCCCCGAAGATGCCAGGCGACACAATCGCGGGCAGGGGCAAGCGGTGGCAAGAGACGCGAAAGCGTCTCTTTTATAATCCGCATGAGTTAGTTATAACTAACCATAGTATTTTAGCAATCGTTTCCATTTTTTTAAAAATACGCAGCTTCGCCGTTGGTCCGACGGGCTTCCCCTTCATCTGTCTATATTATAGCATACTTGCGCGCGCCTGTCAAGTCTTTTTTCAAAAAAAAGTGAGGGCTTTTGCCCTCACTCTCCCCACCAGTCCATCCCCAGCGCGTCCTCCGGATTTTCCTCCGTCATGTCGTACCAGTCCTGTTCGTTTTCCAGGTCTTCCTCGGTCATGCTCCACACTTCGCGCTCTTCCATTGCTTTTCCTTCCTTTCTCGGGGTTCTTCCCCGTGACTATATAATACCACAACCCGGCCCAAATGTCAAGCCTTTTTTCAAAAAAAATTGAGGACTTTTCAGCCCTCACAGAAGAACCGCCACCATGCCAGCAGGTTCTCATAATCCGCCTTTTCGGCGAAGTCCTCCACCGTTTCACCGTCCGACAGGACCAGCCAGCCATTTTCTACCATATACAGCACCATGTCAACCTTTTCGTCAAACATTGTCTTGCCCTCCGTCTTTTTGTGGGATTCTCTCCCCGTAAGTATAATAGCACAATCCGGCGCGATTGTCAAGCCCTTTTCAAAAAACTTTTTAGCCGGCCAGCAAAAAGAAAAGAGGACTTTTCAGTCCTCATTTTCCACCACGATTCCACCGACTTCCCAAGCGACTTCCTGCGCCTTTTCCTTTTTCTCCCAGCTTCCGTAATACCAGAGCTCTCCGTCAACCTCGCGGGCGACAATCCATGTGCGGGCGGTAGCGGGCATGTTGTTGATGTTCACGCTCATGATTCTTACCTTCCTTTCGTGCAGGGCTTCCTTCCCTGTGACTATATAATACCACAAGACCGGGCAAATGTCAAGCACTTTTTAAAACTTTTTTGAAAAAAATTTGACGCTTGTCAGCAGTAGACAAGCGTCATATCCGACCATTTCAGAACCGAGATTTGCGCGTGCTCTCTTCCAATTCGGAGGGCTTCGTGCTTTGTTTCAACTCTGAAAGAGTGATCAATGTAGAAGATTCCATCCGACAGCCACACGCCGCACGTGCCGCCCATGTTTTCAACCGCCTGCGCGGCTTCATCGACCGTTTTGCACTCGACGCCATAATCGGCAACCTGATAGCCCGTCTTGTACGTTACGGGCTTGCCCCTGACCAGTGTCAGTCCTTCATTGTTTGCCAGCTTGCGAAGCATGTCCTTCATGGTGTAAACTCCTTTCCTTTAGTACGTCTGTATTATAACATACTTCCTCCGGCTTGTCAAGCGATTTTTTCAAAAAAGTTTTTTTTAAAAAGGGGTTGACAGACGCGGCCGGCCGTGTTATAATACAATTGCACCGGGGAATGGAGAGACAGGGGGAAGTGAAAACATAAGTTAGTTATAACTAACTCTTATGAAAAAATAATGGTGGGTCACCCCACCATATAGCCGTACATTTTCGCCCACTTGTCACGACACTCAAGTGCTATTTTCTTCCTGGAAAAAGATGCCAGAATCAGATTTTCGGTCTTGCCCTCTTCCCGCACCACTGTGTACCACCACTTACCATATTTTTCCACCGTCACGATTTTGCCCATGCTTGCCGCCTCCTTCTCTTTACGCCTATAGTATACCATAATCCGGTGAAAATGTCAACCCCCTTTTTATATTTCACTTCACAATATACTGATGGGTCAGACATTTGAAGAAGATAGAAGGGCGGACAATTAGATGAAAATTCCAAATCATTTCAATTTCATAAGCATGATTTTCTTCCATGTACCAATTGGGAAATTTAGGATTTTTTCCAAAGTGGTAAAAAGTCAATTCAGTTTTAACCACACCCGCGTCACTTTCATCAGTAATCATCCAAACAGTTTTATACATTGCATTTACTTCCTTCCTGCGGCGGGCTCTTGTCCCTCTCGCAAATATATAATAGCACAATCCGGTGCAAATGTCAACCCATTTTTAAATAAAATTTTCAAAAGAATTTTTCAAAAAGGGGTTGACATATTCGCGCCGGCATGCTATAATACAGGTACAGTCGAGGACACCCCATGGGGTCGAGGTTGGACAGGCTCACAAGGGGTCCGCCCCTGAGCTAGTGGCCTCTAACTTCTTCAGCCGGCTACTTTCACGCTTTAAAGTATGATCAAAAGTGATAAAAAAAGAAGGGCTCCCGCCCTTCTTATTCTTCGTCTTCGTCACCCAGCAGGTGAGCGCGTCCCTTCTTGTCCATCATCACATCGTATACGGTAAGCACCGCGTGTGCGTGATCGGCGCCCCAACCTTCTTCCATCGCGTAGGTGTCCGGAAAAACCACAACCGCGTCCTGATCCATCGCCTGCAGAGCCTCAATCAATTCACGAACCGTCATTTTTGTGTCCCTCACTTTTCTTTATTCGGTGGGCTTCCCTCACCGTGATTAGAGTATACCATAGATCAACCGGCTTGTCAACCCCTTTTTGAAATTTTTTGAAACTTTTTTCTTTCCTTTATATACGCGTGCGCGGGATCCGGTGCTTTAGCGCGCTAAAGCGCTAAAGAAAAAAATTTCAAAAAGGGGGCTTGACAAATTCGCTTTAATGGTGTATATTATAGTTACAGTTGAGGACTCCCCAAGGGGACGAGGTTGGATATGATCGGGAGGGGTCCAGGCACCAGTTAGACGCCTCTAACTCCCGGCGAAGGTCAAAGTCAGTCAAAGTCAAAAAACTGGCCGGCTACTAGAGCACCGGGTTAGTTATGACTAACCATGTATTATCTGGGTGACCAGATTACACAAGCCGGCGACTGGAAAATTTTACATGTAATGTAATCAAATGCCAGCTCCTGCACTTTAGCGCATTAAAGTGTAAAAGTGAACCCATTTTTTAATGGGCCTCTTCCACCATCCGTATTATAGCACACAAAAAGCAATATGTCAAGCCCCGAAGTACCACTTTTTTAAAAAAAATTTTTTTTGCTTTTTTCACAAAAACCCCTTGACATTTTCGACCGGGTGTGATATACTTTAGTCACGGTGAAGGAACACCGGACAGAAGGAGGACACCATGGATAAGCAGGAAATGGAAATCCGCTACAACACCGCGTCGGCAGCCCATGAATATGCGCTTGGGTTCATTTATGAGCACGCCCTGTACGCTGCGCGCATGGATTTTAAAAAGCTGAGCACGTACTTCAAGCTTGACCGGGCAAGCTCCAAGCGGGGCGGATTCGCCAAGATTCGCATTAAGCTGACCGCTGAGGACCGTGCAAAGCTGAGCGCCACGGCGGAACGGCTGGGAGCTGAGGACCTGCTCACGAAGGACCCCGCCCACAACAAAGGTGAGAACTTCGAACGGGAGCTGACAGAGCGCTGGACCTCTGAGCGCTGGGTCAAGGATAGCGTCCCCTTCTGGGTGGCTGGTGACATCCGGGTGGACGGGGTTGAGATTCAAGTCAAGCTCGATGGAGCTGAGCTCACCAACGAAAGAACGCTGGCCAGGCTGACAGCCTGACCAGCTTCATTTTAGCCGGCCAAAAAAAATTTTAAAAACCCCTTGACAAGCCGGGTCTCTTGTGATATTATACAGATGTTCCAAAGAGAAAGGAGCGAACGAAAATGACCCGCAACGAAATGATTGCCACCTACGATGCCCTCTCCGCCGCCACCGCGTACATTATCGGTTTCGTTCAAAACGGCCTGCTCTACTATGTGAAAAGCGCGCACATCGCCGATGAATTTCTTCATCTTGACCACATGTCCTCTAAGCGGGGCGGTTGGGCAAAAATCCGGGTAAAACTCTCCGCCGCTAATCGCAAAGCAATGGTAGAAAATGGTCAGGCGGTTTTACTGGGCTCCGCGTCTCTGTTGGATACAGATGACAAGTACAACAAAGGCGAACGGTTCGAGCGGGTTATCACTGAAACCCTGACCACTGAAAAGTGGGTCAAGGACAGCGTGCCTTTCAATGTGGCGGGCGATATCACTCTTGACGGTGAGCAAGTACAGATTAAAATGGACGGTGCCGAATTGACCAACGAAAGAACCCTCGCGCGACTGGTCGCGTGAGGTTACCACTTGACAGCACGCACAACGTATGCTATAATATGGTAGAAGAAAGGATGGTATCACATGAAAAAGATTCTGATTCTAACTCTTGCCCTTCTGACCCTGACCCTTCCCGCGCTTGCTGAAAATACTTATGCTCTCACAACTATTGTACTTGAAACTAATGATGATGAAATCATATGCATTGACTTCAATGGCAATATTTGGGTATTCTACGATGGAGAAGACTGGTTGGCGGGTGACGTCGCTACCCTGACGCTATCCTCCGCAAGTACAGATATCATCTTTGATGATGAAATTATAGATGCCCAGTACAGCGGATGGTTTTCCCCTGAAATGATTGACCATTGGCTTAGCCATGAGTGACGGCGCTCCGTCACTTTTCAGCCGGCCGGCCAGCCGGCCTACGAAAACTTTACGAAAATCATTTTACCCCTTGACAAAAACTTGCCCATGATGTATAATACAAGTACCCCAAAGAAGGAGGGCACGAAAGATGACAATCTGGTTCGACATGGATGGAACAATCGCCAATCTGTATGCGGTGGATGGATGGCTTGCGGACCTGCGCGCGGAGCGCACTCGCCCCTATGAGCTGGCGGCTGTCATGCTGAACATGAGCCAGCTGGCGCGGCAGCTGAATAAGCTCCAGCGGCTGGGATATAAGCTCGGAATCATTAGCTGGACTGCAAAAAATGGCAACGCGAGCTACAACGCGCAAGTGGCAAGCGCCAAACTAAACTGGCTGAATAAGCACCTTCACAGCGTTAAGTGGGACGCCGTAAAAATCGTTCCTTATGGGACTGATAAGAAGGTAGCAACGGGTGGCGGAATCCTCTTTGACGATGAAGAGCCAAACCGCGCAAACTGGGGCAATAACGCCTATGACCCCAAAGACATGATGGAAATCCTGCGGGCTCTGTGAGAGCCCGCCGAGCCGGCCCAAAAAATATTTTTTTAACTCTTGACTTTTAGATAATAGTATGGTATAATATAGTTGAACTTGAGAGGAGGAGACATCATGAGCCTGATGATTCTGAGTGGGGCATTGGTAATGACTGGCATTGTTGGCGGGGCGGCTCTTATTGGGCCAATTGGCGGATTGCTCATCGCGCTATTCGGATTAGGAATTATTCCGCTTTATGAAGTGATTGAATACGAACATCAGCGAAAAGAGAAAAATAACAAAATGCGCATTTATCCTCCCTACAACTATTGACAAAATCCCGAAACCGTGTTATAATAACAGCGTAAAGGAGATGACAGTAATGAAAGCGAAGAATAAGGTAAAAACAAATTACGAAATCTATAAGGGCATTCGGAAAGATTGGGGCGCGGTAAATCCCGTAACCAAAGTGATTCCCGACAAGCGTTTCAAGAAACCGAAGTATAAGAAATACTATGATGACTGACCAATTCGCGCCCATGCGGGCGCATTTTTGGCCGGCCCGCAATTTGATTATATAAATATAAATTAAAAAAATTTTTTTCAAACCCCTTGACTTTTCCTGAAACTGTGATATAATAAATCATGTCAGAGGGAGAGCGGATCGCCCTCTGAAAGAACGAGAAGGTTGGGACCGATCCCCCAAGCCCACAAGCATAAGTGGCAACCTTCTCGAACGAGAATCAAAAAAAATTTCAAAAACCCCTTGACATTATCAGCACAATGTGCTATAATGAATACACAACAGAGGAAGGAAAACCTCCCAAACCAGAAAGGCATTCCACTATGAAGAAGAACACCTACTCCGTCGTCTACAACTTCCTGACCGCCAATGGCTTCGACAATGCTGAGATTCTCGCTGAGTTTGAGAAGGAGCTGAATCGGAACGCCGCGAAGGCTACCGCTACCGCTTCTCTGTACGATGCCGCGAAGGCGGTCGTGATGGAGAATCTGGGTACCACTCCCGTGACCATCGGCGAACTGTACGATGCGATTGAGCATGAGCTTCCTGACGGGTTCACCAAGGGCAAGCTTCAGTACGCCATGACCCGCCTGTGGGCGGACGATCTGGTGAAGGTCGAGGGCAAGGTTAATACCTACGCCCGCAAGGCGTAAAGCCCACTTCTCCTCCCTTCGGGGAGGAATTTTTTTATTGGAGAGTTAGATATAACTAACGCGCCGGCAATTTTTTTTAGAAAAGGGGTTGACAAGTCCTTCTCTCTGTGCTATAATACAAGTGTTCCAAAGGGAACGGAAAGGATGGAAAACACAATGGATATGGAAACGAAGGTCTATACAATCAATCTTTATAACTACCATGGTGAAACCTATACTGAACATTATTTTCAGTTGAATCACGCGCTCACCCGTTTCCTTGAATTGCAAGATGAGTGCAAGACGAAAGATGAATTTGAATCTTTTCAAAACGCATTCATGTTCTTTGATGCTAACTTCAATGAAGATTCTACCTATATTAGCTTAGTTGAAACAACTTTAAAAGATTTGTTTATGGACGAAATGGCATAAGTAGACTTCAGTCTACTTTCCGCCGGCGCACTTAACAAAAATGTAATAATTTTTCTCTTGACATTTTCCTATAACCATGTTATAATACAGATGTTCCAAGGGGAACGGAAAGGAGCAATGTACAGTGACAGTAAAGGAATTAAGAAAAAAATTATTAGATTTCCCACAAGATGCAGAGGTATATGTTTATAATGAAAGCGATTATGTGCGTATAGGGGAATCAGAATCAGATGAATTTTTTCTTGACTGTGATGGCGACCTTATTCTTTTTTGTGATGTAGACCCTAAATGGATAAAATAAGATTGTTCCAAAGGAACAGAAAGGATGAATGAAAAATGAAATGGTATCGTATTAAATATGGTTGGGACTTCTATCATATCCGAAATCCCTTTACTATGTGGCGCTTTTATCATGATGAAGAAGCAAGCGGGTGGTGTGATCGTCTTCATCGCCTTATAAAAAATACCAAATCAGTAAAATCTATTGTTGACTGAGAAAAAAGTAGACTTCGGTCTACTTTTCCGCCGGCACATTTAATAAAATTGTAACAATTTAAATGTTGACTTTCTCCGTATCTATGGTATAATAACATTGTCTCAAGGGACAGAAAGGATGGATTGAAAATGATTCAAAAATGGTGTAAAGATCATAGTATTACGTATGACTACGAAGATATGATTAAAACACTTGCGCAATATGTATCAGGAATGGATGGCTCTACACTTACTAAAGCAAATGGCAAAGCCTTGCGTCAGATGTATGAAATTAGCCCAGAAATTCTAAGTTTACTGTGTAACGCTTTTGAAGATAAAGGTTACGAATCATTTTAAGGAGAATAAAAATGCAGACGGTTAAAAACTGGTTTGGCATCGAAACTGCTTATCGCTTTGAATGGAATGATGTGCGGTGCGGAATTACTATTCTTAATGTAATTCTAATTATGCTCTTCGGCCTTCAAGTATCATGGTTCGGCCTTGCGATTGCGCTCTTCGGTGTATGTAAAGACCTCTCCCAGCATCGGCATATCAATGATGTCATGATGCACATGTCAAGCGTAATTTTAAATTTATACTTCCTCCTTCTCCTTTATAAGGGATAATTGCCAGATTATCCCATTTTTCAGCCGGCCAAAATCGTACTTGACAACGTAGCATTTTCATGGTATAATATTGCTATCAACAGAAAGGAAGTGCTCCTATGAAGACTATGTATGAAATTTACTGCGGCGGTATCGTTGGAACGGTACGGTATTTCACACTTGCAGATGCAAGCCACGCGGCGGCTATTCGTACAGCTATTAGCCATAAGCCGTGGGCCGTGCGTAAGGTGCTGACGCCTGCGGCTTAATCAGCCGGCCAAAATTGTGAAAAACTTATCAATCTTTTTTTTCAAAAACCTCTTGACTTTTTCTGAATTTGTGGTATACTACAATTGTTCCAAGGGAGAGGGAACCAACCGAGATACGGCGCGCCATCAAGGATGGAAAGTACCACGGGTTTATGCATGAACCTAAGAGCGTGAAAGTCGCCACCGCCCTGGAACAAAAACCCTTGACAAACAGCAAATCCTGTGCTATAATGAATACGTCAAGAGGAGAGCGAACCCCTTCACAGGGCGCCTACAGGCGATAAGTAAGCCTTAAATGGAAGTGTTTAACGGGTCACTTCAAAGAATGCTCGCTCAAAAAAGTTTGGAAAACCCCTTGACAAAACCGACCGCCTGTGATATAATACAGGCACAGGGTGAGGGAAGGCAGAGCCCGAACATCGGGTAGCCGAGCGGGTGAGACCCATGAGAGTCAGTAAGCCCTTTCCGATGAACCCACCGCAAGCCGAAGTCATACTTTGCGGGATATAAATGTGAGGCAGCAGCAGGACAGCGCTTGGAAGTCCGAGGTTGGTATGATGAGCGCAAAAAAATTTTTAAAAAGGGCTTGACAAGCCCACCAACAAGTGCTATAATAAGCACGTAAAGAGGGGAAGGAAAACCCCACAAACCAGAAAGGAATTAATACCATGACTAAGACCACCATGAACACCATCCTGTCCCTGATTGCTAACATCGACACTCCCGATGCGCAGGCTGTGCGTGACGAGCTGAACGCTGAGCTGGCTAAGGGTGCGGCTCGGGCTCAGGCGAATGCTACTGTGTACGAGCAGGCTAAGGAAACTGTCCTTGCTACCATGCAGGCTCTGACTGCGCCCGTGACGCTGGGAGAGCTGTACACGGAGCTGGAGAACGAGCTGCCCGAGGGCTTCACGAAGGGCAAGCTCCAGTACGCGGTCACTCGGCTGTGGACTGATTCCATCGCCAAGATTGAGGGTAAGGTCAATACTTACACCCTCAAGGCGTGATAAAAGGGCTTCGGCCCTTTTATTTTACATACCAGTTAGATATAACTAACTCGGGCCGGCCGCCGTTCTGAAAATATAACAAAAAATTTTTTTAAAAAAATACTTGACAAATCTCAAAATTTGAGGTATAATCAAGGTACAAAAAAGAAAGGTGGTTGATACCATGACTAAGGCTCAGCTTGAAACCGCTCTCCGCAACGACTTCCTCTCCGCTATCTCTAAGATGGTCAATGAGGACTACGATTCTGACGCGCTTGCCGTGAGCGCAAGCGAACTCGCGGTGCCTGTGCTTGACGCAGAGGGCAACGAGAAATTTATCCTGATTAAGGTTAGCGTCCCGCGTGGCACTCGTAATGGCGAAGGTGGCTACGTTCCGTATGATGGTTATGCCGCCGCGGATATGTACGCCATGGACTGCAAGGAGCGCGCGGAAAAGCACGCCGCAGCAGAGGCCAAGAAACAGGCAAAAATTGCCAAGGCGAAAGCCAAGGGGTCACAGGAGTGACCCCTATACTTTTATAACTAAGCGCGCCGGCGCAAATTTTTTCACAAAACCCCTTGACAAATGCCCCATAGTGTGATATATTATAGATGTTCCGAGAGGGAACAGAAAGGAAGGTAGCCAAAATGAGGATTGGCAGGATTGTGATTGACACGGATGACATGACCGCGGAGGAACTCGCTACGATTATCGTAGAGTTGCGTAAGATTCGGAATCGCAAGATGCGCAAGGAAGAGCTTCAGGAGAAGATGAACAGTCTGATCGCCGAAGCGCGGCAGGATGGGTTCGTGTTCATCGATAACACTTGCGGCTTTGTCCGTGAACCCGATGATTTCAATATCATGGATGAGAGGGCGTAAGCCCTTTCGGCCGGCCGAAAAAAAAATTCCCTAAACCCCTTGACATTTTACAGAAGTATGATATAATATGGATGTAAAAGAAAGGAGGAACACAATGTACTGTCTGGATATTGAATATGCGATTCGGGAGTTCAAAAAGTATGTGCCTCTTAATACAGAGGTCAAGGAAATTCTGAATGCAGTCGATGGCATCGTATTTAAAACTAAACAGGATGAAAGATGGAAGTATTGGTATATGACACGGACTATCACAAAACTGGAGCCATGGCGCAAGGCCAAATCAGATAATGTCTGATTTGGTTTAGCCGGCGCGAATTAGATGCCTCTAACTTAAAAAAAATTCCTTAGACCCTTGACTTTTCGCGCGAATGTGGTATAATAACAATTGTAAAGAGGAAGGATACCTCCCAAACCAGAAAGGACTTATTATGAAATTTGTCATCACGCGTACTTCTTCTGACAATTACATTGGCATAAAAGACTTTTCTACCATTGAAGAATTAGTGAATTTTATGCGCAAGCAAAGACATCCTTTGATTATTGGATGGAACTTTGCTTTCAATGAAAATACTGACATCATTCAAGAAAGTTGCTCTCATGATGTAGACGCGCACGAAATCGCGGCCACTCCTTATAACATTGAAATCTATGATGACTATCGTGAATAAGGGTAGGAAACTACCCTGCTCGTGCCAACAAAAATCTTTTTAAAAAGTCTTGACAAAAGACTTGGCGCGAGGTATAATATAGAAGAAACGAGGAAGGAAACCTCCCAAACCGAAAGGAGAACTACCAATGAATTATCTGTTTACTGATTGTGAGACTGCCAATTCTTCCCTTGATGGCAAGGTCGATGCGACTAATGGGCAGGCTTATGATGTCGGTATGATGGTTATGAATGACGAAGGAACCATTTTGGAAAAAGTTAGCCTTGTTAATGAAGATGTATTTTTCGGGATGCCTGAGGCCATGGAAGAGGCTTATTTCTCCGATAAGATTCCCCAGTATTTGGAAGATATGCGCCAGAATAAGCGGACAATTGTCAATACTTGGCAGGCACGTAAAATCATGCGGTCGCTTTGTGACAAGTATGAAGTAAAAGGAATTGTTGCTCATAATGCTCGCTTTGATGTCACCGCTTTGAACTCTACCATTCGTTATCAAACTAAAAGCAAGTGCCGTTACTTCATGCCCTATGGAATTGAAATTTTGGACACTATGAAGATGGCACAGGAAACTTTTGGAAAAGACCCCGCCTATATCGCATGGTGTAAAGAGAATGGATACATGACCAACCACCAGACACCGCGCCCGCGCCTGACTGCGGAAGTCCTCTACCGTTACATCATGAATGATAACGAATTTGAAGAGAGTCATACGGGGCTTGAAGATGTAGAAATCGAAGCTAAAATTTTCCTGAAATGCATGGAGAAGATGGGCAAGTAATTGCCCATTTTCAACATGCGCCGGCCGAAAATTTTTTTCAAAAGTACTTGACATTTGAATCCCGAAATGGTATAATACAAACATCGGGAGGCGATAATATGAAACGAGCACTCTACAAGCGCATGGATGAACTGAGCGCATGGGACTTAGATAAAGGATGCCGCCGCATTATTGACCAAAGCACGCCTGCGCGGCGGCGTCTTAAGAAGTATTTGCGCAGACAGGCACGGAAAAAAATAAACGAAAAAACCCTTGACAAATCTGAAAATCTGTAGTATAATCAAGATGTTCCAAGAGAGAACGAAAGGATGGTAAACGAAATGCGGAATGCGAAGATGGGTACCTACAATGGCGAGAAGACTTACTGCCCCGTGAATGCTTATGGCGATTGCCCTTACTGCGATCAGATGGGCGTGTGCCATGTGGATGACCCGATGGAAGATTGCGATGACTGGGCGTCCGTGTGGGAGAGTTGGGAAGACTGGCTCAACGCCGATGACGTTGACCCCGATGCGCCCGAAGACTTCGCAGAAGATGAAATCGCATGGGCGCACGAGGAGTACGGATACGACATTGAGTGTGGATTTGACCCTTACAGCGGTTGTTATACTGATGATTGTTAAATCATCAGTATTCGCGCCGGCCGCCTGTTAAAAACTTATCAATCTTTTTTCGCGCCAAGGTATTGACTTTTTCCGAATTTCGAGTATAATTATATATGTCAGGTGAGGGGAGAAACCCCAAGGGGAGCGGATCGCCCGCCCATGCAAGTCATGGTTGTTCGGAAACACCCGCAAAAAAACTTTGAAAAAAAGTTAAAAACCCACTTGACAAACCCCACGGAATGTGATATAATACAGATGTTCCTAAGGGATGGACCTCTCGGAGGTGAGCACTGACGGGTCGCCATGAAATCTCGCGTAATCCCAGCGAGAGGAAGTGGACGGGTTTCCGCAACTTTCCCCGCTAGGAAAAAAGTTGCACCAACCACTTGACATCTGCCACGACTTGTGGTAGAATATAAATGAAAAGGAGAAGGAAAACTCCTAAAAACCAGAAAGGGTATTAATCTATGCGTAAGTCTACTCTGAAGTCTCTCGTTTCCTTCCTCGATGGTCAGACTGTTCACAATCTTGACGAGATTCGCGCTGAGATTGTCGCGGAACTGTCCAAGGGTGAAGCCAAGGCTCAGGCGAACCGCGACAAGTATGCCGAGGCTAAGGACATCGTGATGGGTGCTCTGAAGAGCGCTACCGCGCCTGTGACGCTTGGCGAACTGTACACCGAGGTTCAGGATTCTCTGCCCGAGGGTTTCTCTAAGGGTAAGATGCAGTACGCGGTGACGCGTCTGTGGTCGGATGAGATTGCTGTTACTCCTGGTTCTGTCAATACCTACTCCTACAAGGAGTAAGCCACCTTCGGGTGGCTTTTCCCTTGTCTCCAGGTTAGTTATAACTAACTTGGCCGGCCGCAAATTTTAAAAAAGGGCTTGACAAATGTGTTACCATGTGCTATAATACAATCGTCAAGAGAACCAGGAAGGAACCCTGCGGCAGAAGGATGAGTTGCGTACCCCGACTGAGTGGCGGACTTCCACCAACATTTGACAAAAGTCAAAAATTGGAGTATAATAAAAACAAGAAAAAAGAAAATTCCTCTTGACAAATTCCCGATAGTGTGATATAATCAAGACGAATCAAGGGAAGGACACCCTACAAACCAGAAAGGAAGACACCTAATGACTAAGATTGAGTGCGACATGGACATCCGTAATCGTATCTTTGAAGACCTGCTTGCGACCGATGGAGGCTTTGCGTTTGAGTACGTAAAGGTCAACGATCGTCAGTACGGGGTCATTCTGAAAGACGCCAATGGTGAAGAGCGGTATGCCCGCATCGGGGTCATCGTTGCTGAACCGCGCAAGGACATTAGCGCCTATGAACTGCGGGAGCAGGAAATCGCCGCTTACAACGCCAAGCAGGCAGAAAAGGCCGAAAAGGCCAAGGCTAAAGCCGCGAAGATCGCCCAGGATAAGGCGCGGCGTGAAGCCAAGCGTGCGGAAAAGGAGAAGGGAGAGTAATCTCCCTTTACCTTTTTATAAGAGTTAGCCACCTTTAACTGGCCGGCCGCAAAAATTTTTTCTAAAAGCCCTTGACAAATCTGATTTTTGTGTTATAATACTTAAGAAAGTGAAGGAAACACTACAAACCAGAAAGGACCTAACCTAATGAATACCATGATGATTGATAATGAAACCCTCGGCGACATCCTGCAACCCATGACGTATGATGTTGGCGCGATGCCCATTAATACGAATGGCGAATGCATTGGAGAACCCACCAACCACGTAATCTATGAAACATTCTACGAGAAACAGGAAGAAATGAAGTCCGCATATTATGCAGACAAGATTCCGCAGTATCGGGATGAGATTTGGGATGGAACGCGCGAGGTTATGAATTTCATGGACACTCGTGCCCGCATTCTTCGGCAGATGAAAGAACTGGGAATCACCGCAGTCTGCGCACACAATGCCGCGTTCGATATTCGCGCTCTGAACAACACGGTGCGCGAAGTGACCAACGGGCGCGTGAAGTACTTCTTCCCCTATGGTACAGAAGTATGGGACACTCTCAAGATGGCGCGTCAGGTTCTCGGCAATATGCCCTCTTACCGCAAGTTCTGTGAGCAGAATGGTTATATGACCAAGCATTCTACTCCGCGTCCCCGCATGACCGCAGAAATTATTTATAGGTTCATCACTAAAGATAACAGCTTTACCGAAGCCCACACGGGTTTGAAGGATGTGGAAATTGAGGCTCAGATTCTCAAATACATTCTTCGTCAGCACAAGAAGTGTGACAAGGTTCTGTATCACGCCCCTAAGGCGTGATCAGGGCCGGCGCTTGTGAAAAACTTGTCAAACTTTCCTCTTGACAAATCTCAAAAATGTGGTATAATCAAGATGTCGAAAGGGGGTACATCAAATGAACGTGTACATGAAAAATCGTGAAGGTGAACAGACTGTCCGCAATCTTCCTTTCCTCTCCGCGCTCTATCTCCGATGGATAGTGTTTGCGAAGTATCGCAAGGAAGAGCGTCCGCTTGTCCGCTTTGTAATCTAAGGAGGTACAAAATGCTCTACATGGTTCTTGAAACCCATACCGAAGATCAGGACGTCACCGCGTGCGGCGTCTATACCACATTGGACAAGGCCAGGGACGCGATTATTGACCGCGTGCGTGATGGCTACTCTGATGAAGAAGTGGCAAACGTGCGCGAAGCCCTCGCGCATACGCGGCGTGTAGTCGCGCCCGCGAACCCCTCGGTAGATGAGTACAGGTACGAAATTTTTGACTTGGAACCCGACTGCCCCATGATGTAACAAAACCGACTTCGGTCGGTTTTGGCCGGCCGCGATTGTTATACTTACATAAATAAAAAAATTTTTCAAAAGTACTTGACTTTTCTGAAAATCCGAGTATAATATAAAGTGTCAGAGGGAAAGAAAAAGATTCCGAGACGAACAAAAAAATCTCAAAAATCTTCAAAAAACCTCTTGACAAACACCGCAAGGTGTGGTACAATACAGGTGTCCTCAAGAGAAGGGGACAAACAAAGCGAATGAGAAGGAAAACTCAAAACAAACCAGAAAGGATACTTACTATGAAGAAGGCCACTATGCAGTACCTCGCTAATTTTCTGACCGAGTGGATCGAAGGCGAAGGCGGAGAAGAACTGGTTCGGGACGAATTGGTTAATGCCAAGCACGAGTTGCTGTCCGAACTGAACAAGGGCGAAGCCGCCAAGGCCGCAAACGCCAAGGCTTACGAGGATATTAAGGATATCGTGTTCGGCGCTCTGTCTGCGACCCCTGTGACTATTGCGGAACTGTTCACTGAGATTGAGAAGGAACTGCCCGAGGGCATGACTAAGAGCAAGATTCAGTACGCGCTCACCCATCTGTGGCAGGATGAGATTGTGAAGATCGAGGGCAAGCCCAACACCTATCGGAAGGCGTAAGCCTTCCCGTGGGCGGGTGATAGTTTGGAGTTGGAAGGAATGGGCTTATTCCAATTAACTCCCGCTAAGGACACCACGTTAAAAACGTCTAAGTGCAGAAACCAAAACCAAAATTCAGCCAAGACCCCACGAGGATTTCTAAGGGCTTTCAGTGTGGTTAAACAACATAAGCCCTCTTTTTTACCCCATTTAGTTAAACGCAACTAACTTGGCCGGCGCGAAAATTTTTTCTCTAAAGGGATTGACATACGACCCAATCTGTGGTATACTCTAACCGTAGAAAGGAAGGTGCCAATCATGAAGAAGTCCAAGTCCTCTTACATCGCCCGCGCGCAGTATTTCATCCAGCAGATCGCCCAGTACATTGACCCCGAGAATTATACGTTTGATGATATTGCGTATCAGGTTGACCGCTTCAATATGATGTATCATCGCCATGTGATTTTCGCGCACGGTGCGACCCGCATCGCTCTTATCACTTCCGATTATGTGATTAAGATTGACTATGATGATTGGCAGATCGCGCGCTTTGGCGGCTGTGAGAATGAGATGAAAGTCTACGACATGGCTAAGCATGATGGTATGGCGTATCTTTTCGCGGAAATTACGCCTTATATCTACGGTGGTGTATCCTACTACATTATGCCCCGCGTGAATGGTATCGGACGTTATGAGGATGACGCGTGGGACTGGATGACAGAAGAAGAATCCGACTGGTGTTATGCTCATGGACTGTTTGATCTCCATAATGAAAATTATGGTTGGAAAGATGGACATATTGTCCTAATTGACTATGGCGCTTTTTCTCAAGAGGAAGAAGAGGAGGATGAATAAATATGTGCCGTATGTATGTAATTATGCGTGAACGTGAAGGGCGCGCTCTCCCTTATGATGTCGTACATAGTATGACGCGCGCCGATGAGCTTTGTACCGAGTACGAAGCGCAAGACCTAACTCATATCTATTATTGGTATGAAGTTATAAGTTCTGAGGAGGAATAATTATGATTATAGAATGGACCGTGCCGGTTAGCGTAGATTTCGATGAAAGAAAAATCAGCCGGCTAATTCATAGTGCCCACATTAACGGTTATGACGAAACTCTACTAACTAATCAAATTCAGACAGAAATTGGTGAATTTGATGATATAGCTTATTATAGTTGGGGACCGAAGCAGACAGAACAGGTCTTAGCAGAAGTCCGCCGGCGCTTAAATCCGACCGGCTAATCAGCCGGCGCACCCCTCTATTTCCCCATTATATCATACCACATTCCTGCTTGCTTGTCAAGTGGGAATTTTTTCCATATATGCCTATAATTACCAGAGCTACCAAATTTTGCCAGCTGCGTCAGCCTTTGACATCGCGGCGCCAATGCGCAAGCAGCGGCAAGCTGGAAGCTGCATCCCTATATAAGCTGGACCGCACGAGCTGGAAAGCTGCGCCCGCGAGCTGGTAAGCAGGAAACGAGCTGGAAAATTCTGGGCGAGCTGGAAAAAATTTCTCCCCAATACTTGACTTTTCTAAAATTTCAGGTATAATTATTATAGAAAATGAGAAAAGGAGCTGGTGCTAGTGATTACTCGGACCTACTACTTCCCTCGGGACGCATACGGACGCGACGTGATTAACCTGGTTGCTTCACGTATTAGCTGCTCTATCGGCAACGTTCATACGGTAGCTGACGCTATCGCGGTGTCTTTTACTATGCCCGCCCGCGAAGAAGCTGCAATGGTACGGCTGCTGCATCTCTACGACCTCATTGACTAACTCAAACATTTGACAAATCAGAAAATTTCTGGTATAATAAGAACGTAAAAAAGAGCAGGGTGGACTGCCGTACAACTAAACCACTGAGAAAAAAGGAGAATAATATGACTAAGAATGAAGTAATGAATACCATCATGGGCATGCCCGGCGCGACCATGGTCCGGACCAACAAGTCGAACTACGTAGTGATTCCCTCTGATGACGGTTACGTTAAGGTAACCATTGGTTCCCCTCTTGCTACCGATACCAAGGTACATAAGGCATTTAACTTTGAAGCTGCTGTTGCTGAGTACAAGGCTTGGGAAGCTGAGACTGCCCTAAAGGCCGCGCAGCGAGCTGAGAAGGTTCCCCAGCCGAAGGGCCCCAATCCTGAGGCGCAGGCTCGGCGCGATGCACTAGATGCTAAGATTGCCGCGCTGAATTTCACCGACTATACTGCGACGGATATTCTTAACGCGCTAGCCGGTCAGGTTGAGTCCAATGTTACTAGAATGGCAATCGGCCAGAGTGCGAAGCGGCTAGTGGAGCGTGGCGTACTGACTACCGTGCCGCATGAGGGTGACAAGAAGACCTATTATTCCAAGCTATAATCTGGAAGCTGGGACTGCGCGAGCAGTCCCATTTTTACGTTGGCGCGCCGTGACGTCACGCGAAAAAATTTTTTGTGAAGTCTTGTACGGATGACGCCTCCCAAGTTTGACGCCAACGTAGAATCCTATTGCGGACAGCATCGCTATTCCTGATAAAATCAGGAACATCGTAGCCCGCAAAATCAGGTTTTTACGTTGACGCTATTTTTCGGAGCGATTTTATGAGAACCCTTAAATTAAAGAAAAATTTTGCCGCAGAAGATATACTAAATTTAATTGATAGAACAAATTTATCAGACCCTAATACATTTTTAGTACTCAATGGCGGCACAGGTGTCGGCAAGACCACCGCCATTATGGAGCAAGTGTAGAACAAGCTGGATGAAAAGTTCCATCATTTATAGACGATGTTAATCGTTGAAAGCCGGTCAACAACAACTGAGCAGCTGCGGCATAAGTATAACGAAATTGATATATGCCAGCGGCTGCGCTTTGCGCATTTAATTAAGCAGCAAGCTGTAAACTATGATTGGGTAGTAATTGATGAATGCCACGGTATTTTTAGTGAAGCAAGCTTTGCGGAAGATACTACCGTCATAGCTGAATGGATTAAATACGGCCGCAAAAATACACATATCATCTTCGTTACAGCGAATGATGAATATTTTGACGAGCTTTCTAAGCAATTTTTCCCAGAAAATTACAGATTTATTTACTTATTTCCAGATTTTACAGAATATGTAAGTAATACTTATGTCAAGCAAATTGAGTTTATTAAGACGAATAAGCTGGCGGAGACGCTGGAATATTTTTTAGACGAGCTGCGCGAATAGCGCGGAATTATATTTCTAAAAAAAGCTGGAGATGTAAAGGACTGGTTTTTTGAATTATTAGGGCGTGGCAAGCAAGTTGGCATGCTTGTTTCGCGCGCAAACGAAACAGCGCTCGCGCTTAAACCCTCCTAGCAAGCGCTAATGGGCTCAAATCTCTTATTAAATTTAACAGATGGCCATACGGGTCTAACACTAGCCGATTTACAAATAATGTTAGACCAAATTAGGCGCGCAAACGGGCAAGAAAGTATTCATGCGGCGTTAGCAGAAGAGCGTTTGCCTGATGATATCAAAATCCTTTTGGCCACAGATACATTACAAGAAGGCGTAAGTATCAAAATCCCGAAACTGGATTACATAATTGTTGAAGGCTACACGGAAGTTGATATCAGACAAAAATTAGGCCGCTTTCGCGGCAATTTGAATTAGCTGTATATTATTTTTAATCCTAACGCGGCCGCGCGCAGTGTTGCAGAACGTTATAAAATCTTCCAAAATTTGTTAGAGCTGGAAAAAGCTGGAGATACGGAAAGATTGGCTGAATTTTATGGCGCGCAAACAGCTGCAAAATTTAGTACCATTTACCTGACAAAAAAAATTTTTTCTGATGGAAAAAAGTAGTATGAAGTGAACCGACCTGCGCTACTAGGATTATAGAGAGATATGTAGACATATCAAATTTTAATGGATAATACTTAGGAAGCGATTAAAGAGTTATACTCGTTCCCGTTATTAACCGGGGAGCCCAAATTATTAGAGTATAAAGATGTCAAGACTTCGCGCAAGCTGGAAGATATTGTAAATAAGTGGCGCGGCATTCCACTTAAAGGCGCCGCGCAAACCTAGTTTGTTTAGTAGTTTATTGATGAGGGGATTTCAGATAAGAACGGGCGCAAGATTACTACTTTTATAAGAGCTTGTAATGCATTACGAGAGGCGGGATATGAGTTCGTAGAAAAACAAGCTACGCGCTCTGATTTAACAGAGTGGCCTAGTTTTTTAACACGAGTCAGAGAAAAGTTTTAGATGCTAAAATGAATGACAGGTTCAGAGTGTAATGATTTGCTTGTGTGCATTAGCGTTGATAATGAAAATCCCCCTAAACTAACAGTAAATATATATATAAGAATACTCTGTTAGTTTGGGGGGATTTTTTAATGGTTTGCTTGTGTGCATTAGGGTTCAGTACAAAATGAATGACAAATTCATAAAATATAGCCGAGTGAGTGAAATATAGAAAAGTTTGTATATTTGACAATATCGGAAATTTGCGC
>OCVV012882688.1_pt1 | contig 30457 bp, 27 predicted proteins | sample 1539721 | NCBI WGS metagenome assembly OCVV01 (sample SAMN02144230, study PRJEB22623) | gut metagenome | biome: sheep rumen | host: Ovis aries | place: New Zealand | reverse complement strand
AGGCACTCGAAGAGCATAAGGAAGATATCTACATGCCTTATATATAAATAATGTGTACTTTCCCTTCAGATGACACATTGAAATAAGGCAATCATACGAGAGGAAGACTTTTGGTAACTAAAAAACCAGGAGCCTTCCTTTTGCTTTTATAAATACTAAAACAAAACCCATAACAAAATCCAAAAACAAAATGAAAACTAACATTAACACTGAACTATTCAAGCGCTATCAACCCAAGAGAAAGCTTGAGATGATCGAGAATCTAACAATCGATGAACTGTTTGCAATCTCTCCTGAGACCATGAAGAGAATAATCAAGGAGGCAGGAACAAAATTCCATAAGTCCAGAGACAAGCAGCTGATGCTATCAGAGAACCAAAGTACCGGCAATAACTGGAACTCCACTATCAATGGTGTAGAGCTTATCAAGGGTAAGCTTTATGTGAGCATCTATGTTCAATACTCCAACACTGATACCGATACGAGTGAGCATTATCGAAATTTCTTCAGAAGATGCAGCTATCGAGGCGAAATCAGATCTTCTGACTGCTATGGTAATCCGAGATACTACTATTTCGTTTATGACGAATCAGAGAAGGCCAAGGTTCTTAGGTCCATTCTTAAGCAATATGTTTATAACAAGTACCCATCAAAACTGAACGGACATGAGAAAGATTAGAATTGGAGACACGGTAGTCTATCAAACCTGGAGTAGAGAGAAAAAGAATGCGACAGTCGAAGGTATCGAGATTTGTCGTGAAGGAGAAAAGTATGGGCGACCAGTAGAATCCTGTGATATAGACAAGCACACGGGAGTGTTAGACCTCTCAGACAATCACTGGATTTACTTTACCCAAGTAGTGAAAATCATTAAAACAAAGAAGACATGAGCAAGAACAAAGGAGAAAGAGAATTTCCATGGTTGGAAATCATTATGCTAATCATCAAGTTCCTAACAAAGAAATGAACGACAGCTATGGCTAACAAGAAAATGACCATCAAATATTGGAACAGCCTCAGTCGTGGTTCCAAGTATCGAGCACTCTGCTTCGTGTTCGGCCCTCACCAGTGCATGGCCAACATGTACGCAGATGAAAAGCCAGACAAGAAGGATGCAATGTGGAAGATGATTTTCAGGAGAATTCGCATTCCTGAAGACCATTCTCACTACAAGACCTGTGTTAATCAGACCTACGTTCCCTGAATGAATATGGCAAAAGGAATATTCAACGTTCCCGATGTAGAGCATATAGGGGATATACAGCATTACGAGTCGCTGATAAAAGATAACGGCGGTACTCAGGTAAAGCATTTCTGGAATGGTGAGGAAGACGGTGAAGCAATCATCGTCTTCTTTGCTGAAACAGAAGAGAAAATTAAAAACATCAAATCGATTCTTGAAAATGAATGAACATGAATATATGGGAAACCTTATCGTGGAATATTCCCAAAACGAATTCCAGACATTCATATTGAACTCTGATGGCGATGTAGAGAACAAGAACTTTTCATCAATAGAAAGGGCCAGACAATGGATCGAAAAGAACTCAAAAACCGAAAGCAACAATGAATAACTACACATTTGACGTTAAACTCAAAGACGGCGAAATTATACGTGATACAGTTTGTGCTCCATCAAGACTGGTGGGAGAAAGCATTATCCTCGAAATGTATAGTGCCGTTAGTATAAACCTTGTTTCAGTCAACTAAATGCTGGGACATCAAAAACAATTTGAACAATGAACGAAAAAAAGACAATTGCTTCAATGACCATGAGTGAGTTTTTGGACCAACTATCAGAACTTGGAATAGTAATGAAACAGGAAACTGAGGAAAAGAAATATCTTAGTGGTGTCAAAGAACTCGCCATTTTTCTGAACTGCAGTATCAGTACAGCCCAGAGAAAAATAAGTGATCATGAATTTGACTATTGTTTATACAGAAGTGGGCATATTCTTCTGTTTGACAAGAAAAAACTTCTTGAAGGTATGAAAGCAGGAAAAATTACCATTCGAAAGTTTCGAAACACCAATAAACAAATATAGGATATGGAAACAAAAACAATAGACAACTATGACATAGAGATGGCCAAGTATATCTGGACCATCATCAAGACCCAGCCAATCATTGCAATGAGCTGGGGAATTGAAGTAGAGACGATTCGTCCTGTCAAGGCAGGACTACAATTCAAGGTCAATGGATTCAAACATCAAGGGCTTTTGAGAATCCAGCTGAACGAAGGCGAGGATTTGTTTGAAGTTCACCTGATTGATGAAAATGACAAAGAGGTGAATGTCATAAAATCCATCTACATTGACAATCTCATTTCTACGATAGATGACGCTGTGGAAAAAACAGAAAACTATGCTGAACGAATTTCAGAGGAATATGAGATTTTGTAGGAATTGAGAATAAGTGACAATCAAGATTAGGAGATTTTTGGAATTATGTGAGAAATCTATTTTTCCGAGAATCTCCTTTTTCAGACTTCACAACCAACAAAAGTGTATTCAACCCCCGACATCGATTTTTCTGAATACGATTCAATGGGATTTTCGTATCGGGATATTTCAAAGATTAAAAACACTACAGATGAAAGCAGTCATTTATGCAAGGACAAGTTCTAGCGGTTCATTAGAACATCGCCAGGACACTTCAAGACAAATATCAGACTTAGCAGAGTACTGTAAGTTCATGAAATATGAACTGGTCAGGACTTTTGAAGAGCATCTTACAGCAAGGTACGGAACCAACCGTCCTGTATTGAACGAATGCATTGACTTTTGCAAGCAGAACCAGATTGACATACTGGTGACTAGTGAACTTTCACGAATCAATCGCGGCTCTGTATTCGACACGATGACTTTTGTAAAGGAACTTATGGATAATAAGATCAACCTTTATACACAGAAGGAACAATTCACATTGCTCAATGAGGATGGAAAACCAAGTATTTTCGCTCCCGTCCTATTGAGCTGCCTTTCACTGGCCAATACTCTGGAACTGGAAAGTATCAAGTTCCGGCTACAAAGTGGAAGAGAACAGGCAAAAAAGAGAGGTGTGAAGATGGGAAGGAAGAAAGGGTCCATTAAGACAGTCGAACAATTGAACAAGGAATATCCTCAAGTCATCAAACTTCTGAAAAGAGGACAGTCCATTAGAAACACTGCTAAAATCTGCAATGTATCTATTAGTACTGTCCAGAGAATCAAGAAAGCCCTATGTATTTAGGGAGATTATCAAAAATGAAAGCAACATGAGAACAATTATTTTGAAACTCAAGCTGTGGATCATTCATGTCATAGAATGCTTCACAATGAGACAGAACAGAGGCTATATCGTGGTCTTTGCAAATACGGACAAGTATGAATACCCAACTACCGAGATTCATGTCTGTAAATCATATTATCAGGCGACAAGGATTCTGAAGGGTGAAGAGGAAATCCTGAAGAATGAAGTTAAACCACAGGAATACGACGAGATTGACGATTGGTTTGGTGTGACAGACAAGTACGGGAATCAGACGACAGGCGAGATTTTCAGTATTGAAATGCTGCTAAACCGTAGTATTAACCAAAACAAAAAGAAAGGAGAATAAGATGCCCAACTGGTCCAATACTGTATATGCATGTATCGGTGAGCCTAAAGAGGTTCGCCAATTACATAATGCTATCAAGATAAATGCCAGGAGAAAGACAAGTCGTGTTAAGAATGGCTTCGGTACTCTTTGGCTGGGAAATATTATCGACCAACTTGGTGGTAACTGGGAAGAATGGAAATGTAGAGGTGAGGTTACAGGTTTCAAAATGGAAAAGGATGCCAAGAAGTTGACCATCTACCAGAGTACCGCCTGGTGTGAACAGGAAGGATTCAGAAAGTTCATTGAACAAAAATTTCCATCAATCAAAGTTTACTACCTGGATATTGAGCCTGGGTGTCAATGGTATGGGACAAATGACAAGACAGGTGAATATTTTCCAGAACGCTATTACTTGGATTCTTACGAAGACACTGAAATGTTCAATACGATTGAGGAAGCGGCTGAGTATGTTTCTGGAATCGTGAATCAGAAAGTGGAAGCTAACATGACAGCTATCGAAAAGGCACTGGATAACTTTGAGGAAGAGAATGAGGATGATGATGTGTTCTATTCATTCCATCAAATCCAGGTTGTTGATGACTAATTATTCATGGGGAGGGAACGGAGATTAAGCCGTTCCTTCCCATCCTATTTACCCTTTTCTGAAGGAAATAAATAACATTTTTAACGTCTAAATTCTAGGGTTCACTTAATATTTATACACCCTCTTAAAAATTCTTGTGGAGCTACCAGCTTTACAAAAGCTATTATCATCTACGGTCGTATATCAAATCCCCAGGAGTTTGAATTAAAAGATGGCGCATCACAAGAACCACAGTTACTATGGTAGAAATAATGACAATGAAAATAGCACATATAGTTTTCACACTCCATAACGAAAGATAACTATATTCACCATCTTTTAAAATACCCAAACATGGGAGAAAAAGCTGAACAACCCAAGCTACCAGTAATGCTATTGCAATAGCTGAAATAATTATACCAAAAAGAATAATCACGTAAACTCTTGTGAGTTCTGAAGAACTAATTCCAAAAGCTTTAAAGGTCCCTAAATTCCGCTTTACCTTTTGGAAATAACTCTGTAACATATTGACGATAAAGATAATAATACAAACTATAGAGAAAACAATCATTGCCCAAGAAAGAATATTTGCCATTACGCTCACAGCGTTAAAATTCTCCTTTGAGTTAACCTGAGACATTTCTATTTGTACATTAAAATTATCTTTTGCGTATTTTTCGAATGCACGAATCGAGTCAAGAGACTGAAAATTCAAAGAGAGGAATTTGAATGTGGATACAACAAAATCAGAGGTATCATAACTAAAAACTCGACAAACATCCATTTTTGAAAATTGATTTTGGATTTTGTTGGATATTTGCTGTAATACAGATGTCGGTGTGTATAACCCTCCCACATAAACCGACATGATTTTGCCCTCTTTCCAAGGAAGCAGATTCATCTGTACATCTTCTTCTGTTTCAAGAATTTGTATGTCAAGTGAGTCTGGAACACATTTTGTTACCAATTGATTAAAGTTTTCAACAGAAGAACTTACAAAGAAACGTAATTCTCGTTGGTATTTTTCATTACTCATATTAAATGGATATGTATTATCATTACTGTATTGCTCAAAAAAGTATTTAGCAGCAATGAGATCCATATTCATTGGAAGACGCTTAACAACGGCCAACAAAGGCATTGGAGCTTTAGCAAATTCGCCATCAATCAGCGATATACCAAGAGAATCTGCACCAATTGAATAAGAAAGATAATCGATATATGGAGGTATTGAATCTAAAGAGTAGCTGAGTTTTTTCAATGCATCACGTGTAATAATAAAGCCTAAAGTATTATCAGACAATTTATCATTATGGATAACACAATTATTAATTACATTTTCAGGCGAGAGTACAGCACGAATAAGATCACTATTCATTCTTTCAAAAAAACGACATTCCATATAATGAACATCCTCCTTCTTTCCTATAATATTCAGAGAAAAATAGTTATCTGCCTGGACATCTGAAAATCCGTAATGTTGTTGAACCTCCAAGTTTTCTATATCATCTCGTAATTCTGGAAGCTTATCACTTCCAAAACCGTTTTCAATATTAACCCAATTAGTAAAGGGGTCATTCATTTTCTCAGAAAGATATAGAAGACTGCCATTTGAAAAAGCTACAGAAATAAAAGTAGCAATAAGGACAATGGTTAGCAACCAAAGGTTGAACCATTTTTTACCAAGCACGACTTTACCTTCGCGCTTCATTAGTAATTGAAGATGCTCGTTAAGTATCATTGTTGTACCTTATTTTTTTCTTAAAAAATCCTCAAAAGAACTGGAAGTAAAAGTATCGATTCCATTGGTCCAGTTATTTCTTTTTTCATCAGGGCTATAGATACATGAATCATCAATAACTCCAAAAGCTATATCCTCATCATTATCATGCTTTTTAGGACGCAACTCCTTTCGTATTTTTATAATGATATCAGCAAATGAAACGGCTAAATGCATGTCATGGCTCACTATAATAGCAGAAGCACCTTTTTGCTTCTGTTCATCAAGCTTGTCTGATAGAATCTTCATTACTCGAATGGCATTTTCTGCGTCAAGATTTCCAGTAGGTTCATCTCCAAAAAGAACTGTAAAATCTGGAATAATAGCACGTGCAAATGCAAGTCGTTGTTGTTGTCCCCCAGAAAGTTCTTGAGCCATTCTTTTTTCATCAACGTGGTCAAGGCCAAGGTCAACAAGTACATTTCTTGTCTTTTCGAAACAGGAAGCCTTTGAGTAGCCCTGAAGCATACGAGTAAAAGCGATGTTTTCGAACGCAGTAAAATTACGCATCAGATTTGTACTTTGAAAAATAAAGCTATAATTTTTCATTCGAAAATCAGACAAAGCACGATCACTCCCTGTACCCCAAAGGCTTTTTAAATCAATGTCTTCTGCGTTTGGTTGACAAAAAAGGAATACAGCATTATCGTCAGGCACTATTGTATTATTCATCATACCAAGGGTTTCAAGAATAGTGCTTTTGCCTATGCCTGATTCACCCACAATAAAAACCTTCTTTCCACGTGGAATTTGAAGTGAATGAATTTCTAATACTACCTTGGATTGTCCTTCTTGAAAATTCTTATCGTAAGAACAACGTAATTTTTCTATTTTAAACAAGCACATATTTTATAAATCGGTATAGAAGTGAATCGAAAGAACTTTCCTTTTTCACTAATAAAATAGTACTATGGAAGATCTTCCACAGGAATCCAATAGTAACGCGTATTATTAACCTCTAATGAATATTTATAGCCGGCGCTTTTTATCTTGGAGAGATTTTTATATTTACGAGAAAACTCATTCACCATAGATAAAAATTGTTCTGGTGAGACAGATTTAGGATCCTGTACTTGAATAAGAGAAGGACCTTCTAATGTGGATGTACTTGCGTTCAAACCAGAAATCAATGCCATGACTTCTTGAGTGGATTTTTTGTCCATTTCTTCGTCTGTTATATCAGGAATCATACTTCGTATCAAAGCCTTGATAGCATCAACGTAAGGTTTTCTATCATCACTACGACGCATGGCCACTCGATTAACCGGTTCAAGGCGAGTAAGAAGAGAGCTGAACTCATCGGAGGAAATATAGATAACAGGTTTCCAATATTCATTTCCAGATTCATCTTTCTTCTTAACATATCCATTGAAAGCCACCATTGTATTAGATTGTTTGACATACTCATAATACTTACGCCCTAATCGACTAATAATAAAAGCTGAATCAACTTGAGCTTCCAAATTATCTTTTTCAGAGTCTGTATTTGCTTCAAATGGATTATCTTCAGCAATTGTTTCTCCTTGGTCATTGATACATTCTTGAAAACGTTCAAAAACACTTTGGATAAGACTTGATAATTTACTTGGTTCCATATCAACATCAACTGGCGCAAAACGAAGTGAACCTGTAAAAAATTGTTTTCGCAAATTCGTAGTCAAATCGTATCCGTCAACGTTCTGTTTAAATTTTGCCTTCACTTTTCCGTCAACATTGATAACGGCATATTGATTATCAACGTTTCCTTTAATAATCGTCGTCATTTGGTCATTGAAGAGAAGCCAAGGTTCTGAATTGTTTCGGCGAACCTGAAAAGACATCAACTGTATATCATAATCAGAAATGTGTTTAATCAATGATTCTTGATTTTTACTTTTAGTATCCTTTAAATCATTGCCACAATCACCTACGACCATCACAAGATTACTCTCTCTCTTTTTGAAACCCATTGTGTTTGGATCTGTTGCCATTTCCAAACCTTTATAAAGTGCTTCCGTGTGTGTATGGTCTTTTGGCGAACTCTTGACTCCATACTTTCCTCCCGAATCCAGAAATGCAGCCAGACGAGGGTCTTTTGGATCACAAAGTGGCAATACTTCAACTAAGCCTTCGCCATCAGCATAATCTCTATAAATAACTATACCAAACTTGATAGTATATTGTTGACTAAAGTATGAAGTTCCTTTCTTGATAGCTTCTTTAACGGCAGGAAAATATTTTTGCATAGAAGTTGTTCCATCTATAGCAAAAATGAGATTAAGTTGACTCAAAGCTTGCAAACCTTTTTCTTGAGCTCTACGTCTTTGATCTTGAAGTAAGATAGCATTACCAAGATTGCCACCATTTCCAAAAGTAGTGCACTTGTAGATATCCTTTCTCTCTGTATCATTATCAAGAATAGGGAATCGCAAGGCCATACTTGGCATGCGATATTTACTAGTTGGGTCACTATCTCCGTTCGATTTTCCATAAGTATAGTGGGCACTCGACTTACTAAACCGAGTGTCAGAATAAACATAGACGTTTTGACCTTTCAATGAATTATCAACAGTTGACTGTTCCCAATTTGGCTCTAAACAAGAACGTTGATTCCAAGGAATATAACTTGTTTTACTAACCCAACCATATAGAACCTTTTCTGTAATACCACTCATTTTATATTGACGAGCTAACAAAACAAGATCACCTTGTTGTTTCATCACAAAATAAAAATTCATGTCTGATTGTAAACGTCCAGGGTTTTTCTTTGTATCTGGATTCTGATATAGTTTTCCAATGTCGTTTTTATCACGTACATCATCCAAATTGACAACAATAAGTGCTTTATGATAAATACCTTTTTCATCAGCTGGACAAGTGTTCCAAAGTAATAATTTATTCATAGAAACCCATCCTTTTTTCTTGTTTCCAGCCTCATTAGAGATACTCGGATACACAACACCTTCTTTTGGCTCATTATAAACCAGAGCCCAACTTCCCTCAATTTTCGCAATACGCACTTTTTCATTAAAGTCTAATTCACCGACACGTGAACCATTTGGGGCACTGTAGAGAGTGTTACTACTGCGATCGCTATACACAATCCAATATTTTTGAGAAGCATTATTTTGGCCCCATCCATTGGATTCATTAATTTTTGCAACATCAGATTCTTTTAGGACATTAGCCAAAAGAACCTTCGGCTGAGATGCTTGAACTGTAGAAGGCAGAGTTTGTGCTAATGCATGATTTGCCAATAGTATTATTGAGATAAATGATATAAGCTTTTTCATATAGAGTATTATTTGAAGTTTATGAATTATTAATATGGTAGAAGATTGATATATTTGTTTATTTCATCTGCATTTCGATTCCCAAAAGGTTTTCCTTCCGCATAATCAATCTTATCATCTTTATTTTGATAGACATTGAAATAGAATTCTTTTTCGAGATCGATGTATTTCCTAACATTAAATGTAAAATACAAGGTTGAAATAATTGTCTCATTATATTGTAAAACCCAGAAATTTTGATTTACATAAAAATCAAAAGTAATAGAATTATACAACAATCCACCATTGTCATTTGTTATTTCATTTCTATTAACAATATCCATGATTTTATCAACATCTATATCTGCCACAATATCGTGTGAATTCTTTTCTTGTAATTCACTGATAAGCAAATTATCAAAATCGTTACGATTGTCTCCTGGCATATTGACTCTAACAACAATTGGATTTGTTCCATTTGAAAGATAGAAGACTGCGGCATTGTTATATCGTATAGCATCACGATAGATTTCACGGAGCCTTTCCGTCAAATGCTGAATAGGAGTTGTTACATCATGAGCAATATATATGAAATTAAACATCTGCTCTGCTTTGTTATACTTACCAGCATCTGCACTATTAACCATTGCGAAATTGTCTTCTTTCTCTGTTGTTTCTTGCTCTTCTTTATCTAGGAACCAATATTCATCGTCTTCTTCATATTGAGCAAATACATTTGAAGAAGCATAAAACAAACATAGGACTAAAGCCAAACGGTTGAAAAAGATAATCATATTATTCATAAACCTTATTTTTATTCGTCATAAACTACTTTAAGAGTGATAGTATTCACTCTATTATTCTCATCAAAATCTATAGTAGAAACTGACACAGACTTCCATATTTCCATTTTTAGTTTAGAAAGAAGCTCTGAGAAGTCTTTTGGACAAGAATCACCCGATGCTAAATTAGTCACCTTAAAACTAAGATTGGGCGAGAAATTAGGATCAGAATAAAGCGATGTACTTTCAGACTCAATAAGTTTCTGAATATCTGCTACCGTAATTTTCTTATCATTCGCAACCTTTACAACAGGAACAAAGCCGGCCACATTTCGCTCTGCCACCTTCATCTTTCGTCCATCTTGTTTTACCCCAACCATATATGTGTTGCCATCTGTTGTGGATGCTTTGATGCCTGAAAACTTTCCATCTTTTGATGTAGCAATCACTTTATTTTCATCAAAGGCATCACGAATATAATATTCCAAAACAACATCTTTTGGAACATTATCCGCATTCACAGTGAGAGAGTATGAATCTGTTTCCTTATTATATAAAGGATTTGATGGAATCAGACTTATAGGATTATCAATATTCGATGGAGGTAGATCTATCGTATCTGAATCATCCATATAATCCACGGAAAGAGAATCTTTAGACTCTTCTCCATTATTACTGCCCGTATTACACCCTATAAAGAAACAACCAAAGACAATAAATATGCTATTGACTAAAAGCGTTGATATATATCTTTTCATTTGTTTGAATAATTAATAATTAAATCTATTCTGAGTAGTTTGGAATTAGAGAAATTGAAATGATTTTGCTTTTATTATTAGTTTCGACATCTGTCACAGTCACAGACTCCCAAATTCCCATTCTTAATTTTTGAACAACACCTGATATGTCGGTAGGTACCTCGGGATCATCTGCATGATTGCCAGACACATGAATCTTCGAACCATTTACCTTAGAATAAATTGAACTATTCTTAGTATTTATGAGTCCTTGTATTTCTTTAATTAACTTACTATTGTCTTTCTGTTTTGGTTCATCTAGTTGTTTGTTCTGTTCATCATCACTGTTTGTTTCCTTCACGTTTGGCTTTTTTTCGCTCCTATCATCAGTATTGGAAGTATTTATTTCCTCTGTTGGAGACTTTTCTGTTTCAATAGAATCTGTATTGGAAGAATCGACTAAAATTGTATCTTTTTTTGCGATTGTTTTTGTGGAATCTTGTTTAACAATGAGCGTTGGTCCTTTCGGAATATCGACATTCTGTTTAGGATTAATCCATAAATCGGAAACGAAATATCCAGCTATTGCTGACACAAGAAAAGCCAAACCAATATATAAAAAGTTTTTCTTTTTATCTACATTGACACTCACATTATTAGAATGACAATGTGGACATTCAATAATATCATTATCATCTGCTTCAAAATTGTTACCACAAGAAAGGCATTTGTATTTCTTTGTCATATTATCTTTAGAATTTATATGTTAAACCCACATTCAATTTTAAGGCATTATGTTTAACTGAAGAGAAAGCTTTGGTCAAATCATTAACCTTTTCACCTCCATCCACGGTGTAAGTCACAAACGCAGAAGATTCAAGAATGGAACCACTATTTAACGTTAAGGGTTCATCATCATTTTTTATATAATCCATAAAACCGTACTGGTACCGTAGTCCAGCTTCAACTGAAATAGGACCATATATTTTCATACGAAAACCGACTCCTGCGAATGCATCTACAACTGTATTAATTTTCAAATCTGGATTAGAATTGCTCTCATTCAATTGATGAGAACCAAAATTATTGAGCCAAGTCTCTGCAATTAACAAATTGTCGTAAGCAGGATAAACACCATGAGTGTCAGAGGTAAGTGATGTTACTGTTTTCTTGTTTAAATTGAAATGTGCTTTGATGCCCAAATCTAAGAACAGAGAAAACGAATGAGAGAACCTAAAATCAAAGTCAAAGTAAAAAGGAACAACCAAATCGGTCAGTTTCAATGATTGTTCTACATTTGACAATTGATAATATCTGTAATAAGTATCTCCGTCCATATCAGCACTGCTAGGTGCTAAATAATTATAGCTGAAATCGTCTGTCGTCAATCCGAACTTTGACTTAGAGAAAGCAATACCAGCAAACATACCGACTTTCACAGATCCCTTTGAAGGAAAAAAGTATCCCAAATCCAAGCCGAAACAGGTTTCCTTATTGATATTATTATTGAGGGGACTATTAACGTCTTCTTTTGACTTGAAATAATCACCCATAGAGAATTCCACATACGGTTTAACTCTCCAGTGTTTAGGAGTATATTTCATGTGAAATAGATTACAATCAGGATCGTCGTAAACAACTTTCATGACAACATCCTGGTCCTTGTAATGAACAGATGCGTTTTTGGGAACGATAGCCTGATGGTATCTATTGAAACTTACGCTATCTCCATTTACTTTTACATCTTTATCTCTATCACTGGTCTGTTGAAAAACATCGTACTCAACAGGGAAACGAGCAACATCGGTTATTATACCACCATCCAACTTATTGATTTTGCATTCATGAGTACTTTTATCATACATGAATACAGCTTCTAAATGGTAATCATTATGATAATAGTCTTTGTTAGATAAGAGAATACCACAATTATTTGAATATATCATCTCTTTTTCAAAAGATACAGGCATCATCCATGCATCACCATTATCAACAATTGAACCCTTTCGAACATTTTTAATTTCAACTGAAGTTGCAGAGCTTTTCACCTTCGACAATAACAGCTTACTATATTCATCAACAGACAAGTATTCAGCATCACTTAAGCCCATCAAATCATTATAAATTTCAAGATTAGAGGATGAAAACAGCTGAATAAAATTTGCTCTTGTATCTTCGTCATTTACTGATGAAGATAATTCATAAGCATCAAGCATTCTATATACTTTCAAGCTGAAATCTCTCTCAGTTCTTACAGGAATACTTTGAGCATAAGTACAGACAATATTTGTAATTGTCACCAAGAAAACGATTAATTTTTTCATACGACTATCTTATTTAACAATTACCTTATTTGACAATACTTTCTCTCCAAGAACACATTTGACCAGATAAATGCCTTTTGATAATCCATTAAGATCAATGCATTCATCAAATGACGTACTATCTTTTAATCTCATCTGCCTTACAATCTTACCATTCATGGAAATAATTGAAACACAACCTGACACTGGTCTGTCAAATTGAGCTATTAACCTATTGTCGATCATTTGAACATCATTCATAGATACAGCATGTATAGCAAGAACGTCGTCATCGTCAATAATACTACGGGTTTCACCATTGAAGACTGACGCGTCATAAGATTCATCCACATTGCCATTAAGGAATCTACGACCACTGGTAACTGAAGAACCTTCATTATAGTTCCAAACAGCATATACCCAATAGCTGTATTGATTATTATACAAATCGCTATTATCAAACTTATAGTATCGATTATTGGTTGCTTCAAATGCATGATCGTTTCCGTTAAAATCAGTATAGCCAAAGACAAAATAGTATTCATTTGATGCCAATTGTTCATCAGAGATATCTGATTTTACCACCATTGTACAAGTCGTGCCATTACCTTTGCGTACAAGTTCTGTTGGAGTCTTTGGACGATTATAGACTGCTATAGTTACAGGAGAATAGTTTTTAGCATCCCAAACATGTAAATAAGGTCCAGTATTAGAAACTGACAAATTATACGAAACCGTCCTTATACCTTTAGATAAGCTGTTCGTTCCTTTCGCCTTAGTTGTATAAACTCTTTGATAGGATGATTCACCATCTGTATTTGTCCATAAGTACAGCCAACTATTTAAGTACCCACCTTGAATGTCATCTACAGAAATTATAAAATCCGTGTTAGCTCTAACACATGCAGGAGCATTTATTTGAGTTCCAAAAATAGCTTTATGCCAAACTCTTAGAGTTGTGCTTTTAGTGACATCACAACCTGTTTTGCCACCTGTAATATTCTTCGCATTGATACTATATGTACGAGAAACATAGTTGCTTGGATTGTCGGTGTCTTCCATGATAAATGAATAGCTGGAACTATTAGCACCATCAATTTTCTTTCCATCAACAGACCAAGAATAAGTCCAGCCTTCATTGCTACCTCCTTCTTGAACGACAGAAAGTGTAACACGAGAACCAGCATACACATTAATTGTATCTGTCATTAAGTCAGAAACGGAAGGCTTTTCCCATGCTTTAATATTGCAATAGAGGGTGTCAGAATACCAAACCTCATCCTTATATTTATTCTTCAACACAATATAGTATGGTATCGAATATGGACTTTGAGGATAAGAATTATCCAATGTAATAGTATTCAGATTACTTGTATTTCCGTTCATCCATTCATAAGTCCAGCCATTAGTGAATCCACCAATAGATTCAACTTTAAGAGTTATCTCATCTCCGAAATATGCCTCAATTTCATTTGATGTGCTATTATTGATGGTTACTTTTCCTGATGGTTTACCATATACTGTATAATGGAAACTTCGCTCCTGTTGATCAAGTTCTTCTCCATCTACCGTATTTGTTGCAATAACAGTATAAACATCCGAGATGTAGCCACTGAAATTGTCATTAACAACAGTTGAGGTATATGAAGACGAAGTCGCTCCTTTTATTGGTTGATTATTTCTTCTCCACTCATACTTCCAACCACTTGCATTTCCTCCTTCTGCTTTAATAGCAGATGTCACAGAACACCCACCATAAGTGATAACATCATTTGGTGAGCTAAACTCAACAACGGTAGAAGGGAATATATTAATCGTAAAAGTTATAGATGAATCACATACAACTATTCCTTGATTTTTATAAATGGCATGGATAGTATAATGCTCTGTAACTTTTGTTTTTGATGTGTTTGTTGCTACAATTGTCTTATTCTTTGTAGTACCAGAGATAGTTGTTTTTTCATGAATCCAAGAGAAAGACCATCCCGATGCTTCACCTCCTTCTGTTTCTATCGATAATGTTACAGATTGTCCATTTAAAACATTATAGACTTCCTTTTCTGAAATAATCGAGACAAGAGGAAGCACATTAACTGTAAATGAAAGAGTTCCCGTATAGATATCTTCACCATCAACAACATTTGTATAAACAAGTCGATATTTCTCTACTCGAATGTTGCCAGTTTTGTTCTCTGGAGTATAAACATATTGATTTGACGTTTGGTCTTTAATGGCACCACTTCCGTCATCATCACGATACCATTGATACTTCCATCCTTGTTGATAACCACCTAACACTTCTGCAGAAAGATTTACAGAATTACCACTCTGTACAGATATATTATCATCTGAATGAGTGATAATTATATTTGGATATACGTTTACAGTAAATTCAACACTTTTACTAAAAAGAACATGTGAATTCTCAAGAACATTTTTAGCCTCAACAACGAACTTGTCAGATCGCATTGCATAATAATTATTGTCTGGCGAATAGGAATATGATTTTTTATTTCCTATCCTCTCCCCCTTTTCATTTTTCCATTCATAAACCCATCCTTCATCATAACCACCTTTGGCTGACACGGACATATTAACAGAATTAGTATTACCAATTACGTTAACTGTTGTTTTTGAAGTCTCAAGAATTGCCTCGGGATATATAGTAACGATAAATGAAATGTCATCTGTGAAGATGGCTTCATCATCAACATAGTTTGTTACCTTTAATATATATGATTCCGTAATCTTTGAATCTGATTTGTTTACAGCAACCACATTTAGAGTACTTGCATCACCCTCTATCACTTCATTATTTTTCGACCATTGATAACGCCAACCATCTGTTTTTCCACCCGTCACTTCTGCCTTTAATGTTATAACATCACCATCAATAGCATCATAGGATGTGTCAGCTTTAATATTTACATTTGGATAAACATTAACATTAAAAGGAATACTATCTTCATAAACAATCTCGCCATTTATAACATTTGAAACATGAAGAACAAAAACATCTGTTTTCATAGTATCACCTTCATTGTTGGGATGATATGAATATTTCGATGTTTTAGCACCGCTTATAACAGAACCATCAAGAGACCATTCATATATCCAACCATCCGCATATCCGCCAGAGATTGTAGCAGATAATGTGACTCCATCTGTCTCTCCCGATAACACATTTATTGACTCACTTCCATTTCTTCGCACATTCCAAGAAGGATAAGTAATAATATTTAACACATCCGTTTCAAGAACTCTTGTGTCTGTTGTGGAATCTGTTACATGATATAAGTAAGTTATTGAAGCATAGATATGATGTTCTCCAACCTGCAACGTACCTACTAGTCCTTCTCCAGAATAACTATTATTAGATGCAGTTTGTGTAACATCTATCGTGTCGTTATCAACAATTAACTTACAATTCGTAAGTTCTGCGAAACTATCATCTGTCAAGTCACATCCAATTACCCAATTGGTTGTCTCGACTGCATAGGAAGAACCGTTCATCTCCACAAATGCATTCTTCTCCTTATTAAGAACAAATGTTTGTGAATATACTCCTATTGAAAAGCATAGCATCAAAAGGAATGTGGTGATTCTATTAAAACGTTTCATATTGCACCTCGTTTTGTTCAATTATTAAATCAAATGCTGAATGCATATACCCATAGCAAAACCAGCTAGCACAGCAATGACACCTGCGATCCACATCCAGTTAAGATGAATGGAGGAAAGAGAAGGATTGGGCTGTTTGTTGTCAATCTTCAATTGATCAATAGCTACTCGGAATTCAAAAGCCGAACTATATCTTTTTGACTGATCTTTTTGAGTGGCGGTTTCTATTATTTTCCTTATTTCTTTGTTTTTAACGTCCTTTACTGGTATATCTTCTGTGAGCTGTTTTTTCAAAACCTCATGAGCTGGTCCATCAAAAGGGAGTCTATTCACAACTAATTCATAAAAAAGAATTCCTATTGCATAAATATCTGTTGTGAAATTTTGATGTACCAAATCACCACTCACGAGTTCAGGCGCAGCGTATGAAGCTTTGCCAACAAATTCACCCAAAGCCGTCAATCGATGATATTTATCATCTTTAGAATTGAGTTTCTTGGCTATTCCAAAATCAATAAGTTTCACTTTCCCATCATTCGTAATCATGATGTTACTTGGGTCAATATCACGATGTAGATAACCCGCATCATGAAGTGACATAATACCAGACAACACATTTCGAATAATATGAATGGCAAATTGTTCAGGCTTTGATTTGTGAAGATTATATAGACGCTGAATCTCTTCATGTACCTCACCATCTTGAGAAGATAATTTACCCTTTAATAACTCAGATAGTAAAACGCCTTCAAGTAATTCACTAACAACATGATAATGATGGACTCCATCATCTACCACATCGATGAAGTCAATCATTTCAACAAGATTCTCACTACTAATTCTAATTTCAGTTTCACGTCGAGCACGCTCAATTGTTATTTGTGGTAAATCAGCATAAAGAAACTTAATAGCCACATCCCTTTTGATGCCACTATTTGGATCTATACGTGAACCACGAAAGACCCTTCCAGTACCACCATAACCTAATTCAGCGTTAGGAGAATCAAAATCGACCTCGTATGTTATTTCACGTCCTTGGCTATCTTTATTTGTAATGGTCATATAATTTATCCAGTAATATTAATAATATAAGCAATGTTATCGTTTTTTACCAATACGTAAGTTCCTTTCTTAACCTTAAATCGATAGACTATCGAGTATTCTTCTGAATCCTTCGACGATGGAGACAATTCTGATACCAACGAATAGACAACATCTTTATTATCTTCTTTGTTGTTGACTAATTTCAGTCGATAAAAATGATAATCACCATCCTTTGAATCTTTAGGCAACTCTATCCTGAGACCTGATTTTATGTTATCAATAGGAACATCTGTTTGGCAACTTTTATTATTAAAATTCTCTTCAGTAAATCGAATAGTTTTTTTGTTTTCAACTTTACAATAAATAGGAGCTGTCATATGATAATGAATCGTAATAGCAGAAGCATTTTTAACTTCTGTTTCCTTATAATCGTGTATTACGATTTCTTTTTCTTTCTCTTCAGACTGCTTAATAATCTTTAATTCACGTTGAATTTCTTTGATATCTGAATTTTTCACGTTAATCGGGTCTCCTTGAGTATCTTGCATTACAACATAGCCTTCATTATCTTTGTCTGCATAAACAACTTTCGTAATAACACCCTCTATTTTTCGATTGTTGTTAGTGACGATAGTTTCTTTATAATCAGCCAATTCAGCAATATAAGCTTTTTCTTCACCATATTTCACTTTCTTTTGAGACTTAATGTCAGAAACAGGAATAGAATAGTATCCTCTTCCTCGATCATCAATTGTGATAGATTTACCATATTCCTGTTCTACAATCTGACCAACAAATTCATTTCCGTCTTTTGTCTCAATCAAATCATCTACGCCGGATTTTGCTTCAGGAGCACGCAAACCCTTCTTAATATGAGTAATGTCTTGAGGTTTCAAGATGAAATTGGTTTCATCTAAACATAGGAATTTTACCTTATAACCTCGCTCTAAAACCCTTACGCTATTAAAATTTGTCATACCTGAAACAAACACACATGAATGTTGATTATTTTCTTTATTATCTTTAGATGTTGTGATGTTCTCCGGTATGAATTTTTTTAATGATACATTCCCTAATTTCAAATATTGCTTATGATCATCTTTTGTCTGAATAGCAGATGCATTTTCCTCCAAAATACTCCAGTTCTTCCAGACTGAAGTCAATTCAGAACAAAGAATATCATGAACATCAATGTTTTCCACTTCATCTTCAAAGGCAACAATCGTCGCCTTATGAGCTTTAATCGTAAGATCTTTTCCTGGATGTTGCAAAGTTATTTCACCTTCAAGCACACTTCCATCTCTCAAGGTGATAACATCTGTTGCAAAGACCTCAGTCTGCATGCTTAAAGCAAGCAGACTGAGTGAAAATATAACCTGTTTGATTTTCATACGATACATTGAAATCATAAATAAGTCGATTAATTACCATTACTATTGTTCAAAGAACCAATATTTTTCTCAAACAATTCTTTAAGGTAAATAACACGAACAGCCTCAGTAAAACTAACTCCTGGAGTTCTGGAAACCACACCAACAATTTCACCCTTGTTTGTGAAAACAGGAGAACCGCTACTACCACCTTGAGTAGCTTCTTGAATTTCAAAATTATAGACTCCTGGCACTTTACTACATTCCGTTTTTCTAATTTGTGGTTCTATTGATTGAGTTTCTTTATTCTTTGCCCAATACAAACCATTAGGATATCCAATTGTATAAAGAACATTCTTTTGAGGTTGTAGATTTTTGGTAATAGACTTGTTCAAATCAAATACTTTTGTCACATGATCTGGAGTCTTCTTGTCATTCAACTGGAGAATAGCGACATCAGCATCAGGATCATCACTAATAGCTACAGGCACACAACGCTGAAATTCATCAAAGCTACTATAATTATGACCAGCGTAACCAACAGCCATATAATCTATAACACCCTTGATATTTACTTTTGAAGAACGGTATCTTTGAATGCGTGCGTTCAATTCTGTTACACTACTACAATTGTTAAGTAATCGTCTGCCAAGAGAAGTTGCTTTAAGGCTATTAACAGCCTTTACTACTTCGGCTTGATTATCCAGATTGAGCATGTTTACGTTCAATTGGTCTGCCATCCATTCATGTAGCATTTGTCGCATCTTTTCAGTTTCCTCAGGGTTTCTATATTTCTCATCGTATGGCAAAGCCACATGACGATTTGTTGCAAGTCGTCCTTGCTGATCTATGAAGAAAGCAGTTGCTGTATAAAACATCGTTGGTTCTTCTTTATTATTTGGATAATCCAATTGAATGTTTAAGTCAAGAGGATCGTCTTCCAAAGAAATTTCATAGTGATATGCAGCCACCACCAATGTTGTTGCCGAACGATAGTCCTTAGGGTTGATTGAGCTACCACCTATTGCTTTATAGATTCCCAATCCTGCTAATGCTACAACAGCTATGCCTGCCACCCAAGCGAGTATCTGCTTGGTTTTATTAGCAGGAATCAACGTCTTGATGTTTTCAGAAATATCCTCACCACCAACAACAACATTATCTCCTCTTTTAATAGGATAATCTTTAAGCGGAGTGATTTTTACGCCATTAACCTCGGTACCATTTTTACTACCATTGTCGTGGATAAAAATCTTACCTTTTTTATCAATGCGAAGAGATGCATGATAACGACTAACCAACTGACTATTCAGAATGATGTCATTTCGATAGTTAGAACCCACATTGAAGACAGACTTATACTTATCCAATTTATCAAGTACAGGTACACGTGCCCACACCAAGTTGGTATCACCAAAGCGTACCAAGTCACCGCGCTTTACAGGCGTGTCTTGATTTGGTTCCAACTTTTTCTTACCTACAAATGTGCCATTAGTGCTACCCTTGTCTGTCACTATAACATCACCATTGTCAAGGAGTGTTATTTCTGCATGGAAAGAACTAACGTAATCGCTGTTCAATACAATGTCGCAATGCTGCGAACTTCCAACTTTTAATAGTCTCATATAAGTATTAGAATTTAAATAATTATTTTAAAATATATAGATTAAATAATAATATTAGTAGAAGAAGATCCTTTTTCGGATGATGACTTTGATGCATCTTTTTGAGGAGAACTTGGCTTATGTTGTTTATCTTTACTTGACTTTTGAGATGGAGATACTTTTGGAGTTTCTTTTGAAGGTTTATCACTACCACCAGTACGAAAGTTTCTTCCATCACCTCTCAATAAATCTGCTGCTGATGGAAGATTATCTTCTGATTTTTCTGTTCCTACCTGTTTCTCTTTTTTATTTTCAATTTGTTTTGGTTCAATTTTCACCTTTAAAGGGTCATCAGTCTGATCTGTAGTTGAAACAGTATCTTTACTTTTTCCTTCATCAATCTGCCCCTTCGGATGTTGTTCTACTGCTCCTTCAGAAACTGGAGGTTGAATAACCATGTCTGTTTCAACATCGTTTTCACAACGCAGCAGACAAAAAACGATAGCAAGAAGTATTAAAGCTGCTGCAACGAGAGAACCTATTATCCAATATTTATTGAAATTTGGAACAAGTGACCAATCCAACATTTCTCCATCAGCAAATTGAACCCTCTGATTTCGTTTGATCGGTGTTGGGGTATTGGGACGCAAACGAACACCATTGACACTGGTTCCATTCTGACTTAAATCCACTATTTCCATTCTTCCGAACGAGGAAATTTTAATAGTGGCATGCCTTCTACTGCATGCAGGGTTGCTAAGATGAATATTACAACCCTCTGAACGACCTATGGATATTATCTTCATAATAATTTATGATGTTTTGTTGTTAATTTCATTTCATAAATTTAAACAAATTACTTACTTATAAGTTTTTTAACTTTTCAAGTGCCAAGGTATATCTATAATTTCTGACTAGTGATGCAGCATCATTAATACGACTACGTTTTTCAGGGTCTCCTACTTTTTTTGCCATTGCAGTTAAACTATTACTTATCTTTGCCCTTAAGGACTGATAAGTTTCAGAGTTTTGAAGTTCCCTCATTGAACCATCATTTTTAACTTTATATGGTTTCAATTCGTTAATCATCAAATTTAACAACGAACGAACTTGAGCAACTGAATTGATTTCTTCTCTAGGAATGACTATTTTCGATTCTATTACATCTTTTTTCTTGGTACCTTTATCACTTGTTTCTGGTGCTTTCGGTTTTTCACCTTCAACAGTATTTTTTTTGCTTTCTATTTGTTTCTCTTTTGCAGCTTCTTGTGCATTAATACGATCTACTAAAGGACTGTTTAAATCTGCATCCTTATTATCTTTCTTTACTTGTTCTTTTGACTCCTTTGAAGATGACTTTTCATGAAAAACTATTAAGTTATCATTTTGTAGTTGAACCTGTTTTGTTAATTCATCGTTTGCACTTTTTAAACTATCATTATATCTCTTCAAGTTGCTTATTTCCTTATTGTTTATAATTAATTGTTCTTTTTCATCCTTCAACAAAAGCGAAATACAAGAAATAAGACTAACCACTGCTACTGCAGCAGTAATAAGAAATAATCGTAAATGTTTTTTATTCATCTTTCCTTCGTATTTAGAATCTTGTTCTACATCAAATAAAGCGATTGTCAAATTGTCATGATTGTTACCAGACAAACGTCCTAAAGAATCCGTTTTATCCATAATCATTTCAACTGCCACAGCTGGTTCCCTCCTGTCCAACAATTGTTGTAACAATTCAGGTTCAGATTGCATACCCCATATTCCATCTGTACAGAGTACAAATCTATCACCCTTTTCAAAATGGAGCTCCGTAATATCATCTTCTTCCACAACGCATCCATTTCGGCTTCCTAATGCTTTTAAAATGATATTAGATTTAGCAGAAAGGCGAGCCTGTTCCTCTGTCAAATCACCACTTCTCACCAACGAGCCAACGAATGAATGATCTTGAGTACGAAAAGCTTTTCTATGAAAGAACAATTGATGAATCAATCCTTTGCGTAACTGATAAATACGTGAGTCACCTATATGAGCAACAATCGCAGAATAATCATTAATCAGAATGGCTGTTACTGTAGTTCCCATTCCCTCTAACTGAGGATTCTGAGCGACGATTTCACGCAAACTTTTATGTGCATATTCAATTGCATCCTTCAGAATTTGTTTTCGGCTTGTTGTTTCCTTTAATTCTATATTCTTTATGTACTCAGCCATTTTGTCAACAGCTGTTGCTGAAGCCAAACTGCCCGAAGGTCCTCCACCCATACCATCACAAACGGTTACAAACACGCCAAAAGGCGTGTCTGAGACACATTTGAAGGCATCCTGATTCTCAGGACGTCCACCCTGACGGCTATCCCAATAGATGGCAGAAACGACAGAAAATGATATGTTTATTCTATTCATTGATAAATGAACTTATTTCTTTTTGATTAAGTCAAACAAATGATTCTTGTATGATTTCATCTTATCAAAGAAATCTTGTTTTGAAGGATTTAGAAGTGCTTGCTGTAATGCTGTTTTCATTTCTGCTGCACTTTGATACCGATCGGTTGGTTTTATTTCTGTAGCCTTTTGTAACACCCTCATAATGGCAGGAGAAATCTTTGGTGAATTGGGCAAACAAGAATTCCGATGTGCTTCTTTAATATCCGCTATTGTAGCTTTCTTAAATGGATTCTCTGAAGTGAGAAGTTCATAAAGTGTAACTCCTGCTTCATATATATCCGTTGAAGCTGATAGTGTAGGGTTTTCATTGATTGCATCAAATTGTTCTGGCGCAGCATAATTAGGAGTGCCCATCATTCCAGAAGTACTACTATTTCCTACTGCACTCACATTGGCTATTCCCAAATCCATGAGTCGTACATTTCTATCATTTTCCACCATAACATTTGATGGTTTAATATCCATGTGTATAATGCCACGACTGTGGATAAACGACAAAGCATCAAATATCGGCATGAACATTTCACAAATTCTATGCTCAGCTCTCGGTAGCTGAAGCACCTTCTCTTGAACAAACTTATTCATCGGTACTCCATTGACAAATTTACTAATAAGAAAAATTGGGCCATTGTAAGCATTAACTTGAGCAATACCAATCATCTCCACCAAATTTGGGTGAGCAAAGGATAATTCTGCTTCCTGTTGAGCTCTTTGTCTGATTTCTTGATTCTGTAAGAATTTATCTTTTATTCTTTTGATGGCAACCTTCTCTTTGTTGTAAATATCATAACCTACATAGACTATTCCCATAGCTCCTTCCCCAATCGGATGCTGGCGAACATCTAAACGAAATGTTCGTCCTCTAACTTCGAGAAAGAGATCAACCCCCTGCTGTCTTATCGTTCCTTTGTTTGTCATCACTACTTTGGAATTAGTCTATAAAATTATTTTAAAAGAAGATATATGATAAGTCCTATAAATGCGATGATGGCCAAGATAATTGCCATATAAATCAGAATCTTACGATATTCAGTTCTTTTGCTAACATCTGCTTCAACTTCATTTAGAGCATGCAAGAATTGCTGAGCACTCTGAAATCTTTGACTTTGACGTTTAGCACAAGCTTTTCTTAGGATTGGCCGAAGGATTTTATAAGGAATTGTATGAAGAGGCAAATTATCATGAATCTGTTTTCTCACTACAGCCATCATATCTCCCTTAAAAGGAGGGTTTCCAATAATAAGTTGGAACATGATGATTCCCACAGCATAAAGATCTGTTGTTTGGTTATGACTTAACACGTCACCCATTACCAATTCTGGAGCTGCGTATTCAGCCTTTCCTATGAACTGTCCTGTATTTGTCAATTGGCGGTCTTGAGTATTAAGAGCGGTTATCTTTTTAGCAATGCCATAATCGATTATCTTCACCTTATGGTCTGAAGTAATCATAATATTGCTTGGATCTAGGTCTCTATGAATATATCCTTGCTGATGTAATGCTGATAGGCCTGAGAGAATCTCCTTTATAATAGTCAGAGTAAAAGAAAAACGATCATTTTTATATAAGGAATATAGTTCCCGTGCATAACCGATTTCTTTACCTTCTTTATTGGTTGTACGGCCATTCAACAAATCGAACAGGCGAACACCATCCAATAATTCACTGACAACATGATAATGCTTAAAATTCCCTTTCGATGTATGTTCTACCATCTCAAAGAAGCCATACATTCTCACCAAGTTCGGGTGATCTATTTGTATCATAGCCTCTCTTCGAGCACGTTCTACGGCTCGTTCTGGTAAATCACCAAAAAGGAACTTAATTGCAACAGGATAATGTCTGCCAGTACGAAGGTCAACTCTATCTCCACGAAAGACTTGTCCCATCCCGCCCTTTCCTAAAGGAGGAATAGACAAATCGACTTCATATCGAATGCCATGAAGACGTTCTTTTTCACCTTGAAGTATATATATGGAGGACACGTCTTTACTTATTACAATCAACAAACTATAATATCAACAGGGATAAGATAAAAACGCACTTCTACATAAATTGAGTACCGCCTGGCTCTGTGATATTATTTCCACTGAGATCAACAGTTCCACCGTAATCAACCCTTTCCCCTCTTTCATAGAACGACAATCCATTTGGTCTGTTTGGATCATCTACTTGTTCTTCATCAACAGGAACAAAATCTTCAGCAACAGATAGTCCGTAAGCATTTGCATCAATTAATAGCAACACAAGCTTATAGCATGAACCAATGGTTAAAACATCCCCATTTTTACAAGTATGGCGTTCAAAATCCAATTCTTCATCATTTAAGAACATTCCATTCTTTGATCCGGAATCCTGAACACTGGCAATCAAATTCCCCGTTGTTTTCATCTTTCTAACAGAAAGACTTGCATGTTTGTCAGAAACTGAAGCCTCTAATAATTGAATGTCATTTTCAGAACTACGTCCAATTGTATTCGGACCAAGGTGAAGTGGCCAAAACTCACCTATACCTTTTCGAGAAATGGAATAAAGGAAACCTACAACTGGATTCTTATCGTCTCCTTTTACTCCTTCAGAATTTACTTGGTTAGTTACTCCTGGTGCATTTTGTTGCATACCAGGTACATAAGTCTCATTGCCAAATGTGGAATTACCACCTTCAGGTCTTTGATAAGGATTGTACGACATAAAATATTAAGTTTTAATTGTTAATTATCTATTATATTAAAAATTCTTATTTTTGTGATCGACAAAATTCCAAAATTTTGGTTAATGTCAAAGGGGTTTCAATTTTATCATCATATTTTTTATTGATTTCTTGACATTTTTGTATTAGAGGAATCGCTTTTGAATACTGTTCTAAATTAATAAGTTCTTTAGCTTTGTTTATATTGGTATCAAATGTCTTTAAATCTTTTACAAAATCTATCATTAAATCGAGTTCCTTAGATTCGACAAATTGATTATCATATTTCCGATTTATGATTTTACATTTTTCCAAATATTGAATTGACTCATCATACTTTTTAGCATTTAATGCATTTTTGGCTGAATCATAGTTCGTCTTGTATAAATCTGCAGCTTTTTGTAGATCTTTCATTGCTGCCAACCAAGTCTTGCAATTAGCTATCATGTCAGACAATTCTTTTTTATCATAAAAATCACCATCCCACTTATTGTTTAAACTTTGGCATTTCTCAAACTTCTTTTCTGCAACATCAAATAAAAAGGAATTATATGCCTTAACACCTTCATTAATTGTGGTCGTGAATAGTTTCTTGTCATTTTCATATTTATTCACAACTATATTAAGCTCAGGAATATTTGTCTGAGAATTGCAAACTCCAAATGTCAACCATAGAATCAATAAATAAGCAGAACGACTCATAGACTTAATGGTATTATAAAAATCATCTTTATCCAACTATTAACACAAGTTCTGGATAAGAAGATAAAGTTAGTACAATAAAAGATAGGAAACTATAATAAGAAAAAGCGTAGAGATCTGACTTGTTGCCCGTTCCACGTTCAGAGGCCTTCGCATTGCCCGATACAGTTGAACGAGCAACGCGAAACCCACGCAGATGTGTTTATAAAAACATTCCGTCTTTACGATAAGACACACATATTATATAAAATAAGATGCATGCAAGAAAAAAACGTAAAGAGGGATGCTAATAAAAACATCCCATGAGCATCATCTGTTGCCATGTTCTGACTATATCTGGAAAGTTGCGAAGTTTCTGAACGTCAGAGACAAAGCGCTAAGTGACGCTTTTCTATGTATAGTAACTCTATTTTTGCCCGCCCTTTATCTTTGCGTAAACGTCATCCATTGATAGATGTCATTCTCTTTCAGAGTAGGTTGTCATGCAGGAGCATTTGTGGAATACCTCTCACTATTGTTTATGCTTAACTGCTAAAGACATTCATAGAGTCAGTTGCAAAGATAGAAAAGATTTATTAACAAAAAAAGAAAAAACGAAACATTTTTTAGAAAAATTCCCGTAAAAGACAATAAAAAAAATCACAAAGTTGTAATTCACACCATCTAATTACAAGAAAAAGAATCACTTGCATATAAAAACAAAAGTATAAATATAAAATTTGCAACAGCATCCACTAAATTCAGTTCCAATGCAGAACTCTTATTGTTATATTTATTGTAATAGGAGTTCTTATCGGAAACAACTTTAGGTATGATTAACAAGAGTTAATGTATTTGGAGATATAATAGACTGATAAATCTCAAAATAGTCACTGAAATTGAACTTTTAGCACCCTGAAATACCATCTGTTTTTTGAAAAAGTAGTAACTTTGCAGTCTAAATGGAATAAAGCTAATTATTGGTATCCGCTAAAAGTTTATCGTTGATATTTGAAACTTCGATTTGTCTGCAGCCGACCTACCAGATGTATATGTGTCCATTTTACCACTAAAAACAGCTCTAATAACGATAATAACGTCCAATTAAGCCTTCCAAATCAGGCTAAGCTCTGTTTGATGCGGACATTTTTAGCGGACAGCCAAATTGTATGAATTTTACTGAGGCTTACCTTGTTTAAAATATAGTGCTTATAGGGCATTTAGACCATTTAGCGGACACCAATAATTGAGGATAAGAATTAATCCATTTAGAAAGAGAGGGAATAGTGTGGTTGCTATCTCCTCTCTTATTTTTGTTTATCTTAATGTTAATTATATAATAATAAAATTATACTGTATTTCGTCTTATAAAATCAACTGTTTCTGGCGTAAACTTAACAATTTCTTTAAGATAGTCGAGAGAGAATTTTGGTAATTCCTTGTATGGACAGATAGTACTACTTGCAAACCACAGATTCTTTGTTTCTTTTTTATATCTAAATCCAGACAATAGTCTGTTAACGCATAGTCCAATATGGAATTGTCGTTTGATTTTGTCTATATCCTCATTAACTTTTGAATGAAAATCGCCTTCTGTTTTTTCCAAACTTTCAAATATGAGCATTGTAAGATACCCTTCGTAAAGATAGTCAAAGTAAATATTTACCATAGGTGGTCTACCGAATTGACGTTGTCCTCCAAATTCTGAGTCAACAGTCCTCGGAATCTCAATAACCTTTTCAGGAAAACCTCCCATGTGCTTGAAAATAGTAGATGCCATATATATATAATCGTTCTTTGTTAAAAATTGAACATCTTCCCTCATTCCAAAGGGGTATAAATTTGAAAATTTACTTTTCAGCACCTCATCAACTGGCATATTCCAAGGAATGTTATTATGAACATCTCTAGCCATCATTACATTTAATGAAGACTTCTGTCTAACAAAAATAGGGCACTCTGCCTCATATATGTTTTCTGGTAAGTTTGTTGATATTTGAAAACAAACATCGTCATCGTCATCACATATTGCAAAGAACAAACCGTCTGTATTTATTAATGAAAGATAAGATAATGTTTGGGACTTCATGAGATTACCTTTGACAAACTCAAAAGATATATCTAGGAAATCACCTTTTTCTTCAATCATTATCGGTGCTACTTTTCTTAAACATGTGTCTATGTATCGATAACCTTGTAGTTCAAAAAAGGCTGAGTGAGTAGAAATAAATGACTCCATTTTTTCATCAGCTCTATCATCAACAAATGATATAACAATTTTTCTAACAGAGTTATTATAATCAGGTAAATGAATGAGTCTAGCTATCATTTCTCCAATTGTTTTTCCCATATCAGTCATTCCAGAGATAACCCAATGTATTTGCTTATCTGGATTATTTGCTATCTCAAATAACGGAATTGTTGGGTATGATACTTTTTCACCATTTACAATGAAATATCTATCAATCAAAATCTTCCTAGCCCAACTCTCTTCAAAGTTGACAGGAATAATATCAAAATACTTCTCCCACTCAGATTTTAGTCCGGATATTTTTAACAATGAAATGAGAGCTTGAGAATTAATAAAAATGTAACACTGAATGGCTTTTTCTGGATTATTTGATTTATTACAATGCACTATACACTCCAAACATTTCATTTTTGAACTATCATCGTTTGAGGAGGTTTTATCACCAAGGATAAAAATTCTTTTACAAACATTGCAATTTAATAGGTCAATGGACTTTTGTAATGTATATGGGATACTATAAAAAACAATTCTTAGTCTTTCTTCTGAGTCTAATTCTGCTTCCAGTGTTTCTCTGATGAACGCTGGAGAAGCTGTACTAACAAGAAGTATCATTTCATTTGGTGCATCTACTAATTGTTGCTTGATTAATGAAATGGTAAAATCATTAAAACCTATTATAATAATATGGTTATGTAGGTCATAATGGAGATCTCCGTTTTTGAACTGTTCAACATGTCTACTCAACATGTTTGAGAAAACAGTAATAAGAAAACCACTAAGAACTATAATACCTATTATCACCACTAAAATGGCAAAGACTCGCATTGTTGGGTTAACCTCGCTAATTGCCCCAGGGTTTATTAATAGTGATATTATTCTTATAGGTCTTGACATTGAAGGATGGCTATTCTCAAACATTCTTTCTGAAAACAAGAAACTAAATCCCCAAATAAGAATAAATACTATACTTATTATTCCAGCCAACCATGCCAACTGTGAGGTACTTTTCTCGGAAAAAGTACTATCAAAATACCATTTGACTTTACTTCTCCAAGATCTAAATGATACGTTTTCTTTTCTCATCTTTTCATATGATTTAATATGTTAACGATTCTTTTCCTCATTGAAAATTTGTTTATTATTTATGTTAATAATTCTTTTTTCTGAGTTTTAGATCATTAGTCCTGAATAGAACGTTTATTTAATTAATTTCTGCTGATTTTTGGTGTCAACTGACTTACAATCAAAATTGATCAACAGGTATCTGGTAAATAGTATCATTGAATATAAACCATAAATAACTACATATCAGCATTTGATTGATTTAGGTATTTTGAGGACGGTAATGACACATTGTAATAATAGATTATTAGGTTATGCTTTGCAAAAATAAAGGATTTATACTCATAATCCTAATAAATAGTGTAAAAATAATAGTAATAGAAAACATAAATACAGTTTTGGACTGCATTATTATTGCGTTTTATAGGGCGTTATAAAAATTTCAATGGGTTTGTTTTAATATTTCGAAATTTTTCTTTTTCTTTGTATTTGAATTGTAAGCGACAATTCATAAAACTAAGTCACCTAAAAAACAGAACTCAATTACAAATAAATCTATGTCAAACGAACAACAACGTGAACAACTTCACAAAACCATCTGGAGCATTGCTGATGATTTACGTGGTGCTATCGATGGTTGGAGCTTTAAGGCTTACATTCTCGGT
>OCVV011348037.1_pt1 | contig 30457 bp, 24 predicted proteins | sample 1539721 | NCBI WGS metagenome assembly OCVV01 (sample SAMN02144230, study PRJEB22623) | gut metagenome | biome: sheep rumen | host: Ovis aries | place: New Zealand | reverse complement strand
AACAAAGTTGCAGACGAAAGGTTCAAACAGGGTGGCAAAAAAGTTGGAATGGACTGTTGCACATGTTGGAACAACGGACGCAAAGGGACACTAAATGATTAAAGCCTTTTGGATAAATTCCAAAAGGCTTTTTTGTATCATCCCGATAGACTTACCTTAAAATCAGCCGAACATCCATTACGGTTCTTTTTTTTCTATCTGCGGGATCGGATTTTTAAGGCTTTGCTTTGCCCCGAGCTTCAAGAGCTTTACGCAAGTTTGCGGAATGCTCTGCCCGGATTCCGAAAGTTTCTTTTCGCCATCTTCATAAGCCTTTTGCGCAGTCAGCAAAGCAGTTCCGATTGCGCTATACTTTTTCATAAATTGTCCCACGCGATCAAGCATTTCGTTGGCGAGCGCATAAACCTTTTCATGGTTTTCCGCCTGCGTAATCTGCGTCCAGGTCATTCGAATGATTTGCAACGCCGCATAAAGAGTCTGCTCACTTGCAATGCAAACACGCATATCCATCGCTTCGCGCCAGAGCGTCGGGCGAGCTTGCCATGCTGCCAAAAGTGCAGGCGTATGCGGCACGAACATGATCACGTAATCCACATTCACAAGAGGAGGCTTCACGTAAGAAGAATAATCTTTTTCAGAAAGTTCCTTCACATGTTTTAAAATACTCGCCACATGATTTTTTAACGCCGCCTGACGAATTTCCTCATCTTCCGCATTCACATACTCCATAAATGCGGTCAATGAAACTTTTGAATCGACAACGACGACTCGATTCTTATCTAAATGCAAAATCACATCGGGGCGTAAAGAACTTCCCGTTTCCGAAATCACGCGGTTTCCATTTTCGTTGCGCAAAACTTCTTGAGTTTCAAAATGGATACCTTCTTCGAGTCCTTGGCTTTCCAAAAGTTCACTCAAAACCGTTTCGCCCCAATCGCCCTGCAATTTGCTCTGATGCTTGAATACGCGGGCGAGCTCTTCGGCGCTTTCCTTGGCAGACGAGCTCATTTCCATGGCGTTCTTGATCTGCTCCTTGAGAGCCGCCCCAAGCCCGGTCTGAGAAAGTTTGGCTTCCTCCATGGATTTTTTCATGTTTTCGATGGATTCTTTGAGAGGATTTACAATCTGGCCCAAATTCGTTTCACTGGATTTGGAAAATTCTTCCTGCCGTTGCTTGAGCATTTCGCCCGTCGCATTCTTCATCTGCTCGGTGAGTTTAAGCGTCACTTCGTCAAAGCGTTTTTGCTGTTCGGCAAGCAGTTTTTGGGTCGAAGATTCCACCGCATTCAAATCCGATTCGGATTTTACGACTTTCTGCAAAAGCTTTGAATTTTCAATTTCCAAGAAATGGATTTTTTCCTTGAATTCCGCATTTTCAGCCGACAGGCGTTCATTCTCCGATTGCAATCGGACTTCCTTTTCTATTTCCGCCGGAGTTTTCTTTGTCCGAAAAGAAATCAAGAAAAAAGCACCCGCCAAAATGACCGCCAAAGCAGCCACAAAAACAGCCAGCATTTCCAAAAGAAAACTCCTACTTAATCTTCGCTATCGTCAATTTCTGCAATGAAGGCACAGGTCCCTGGAGTCGTCGCCTGAATCGCCGTAAAGCGCAGCCAATGATGCGTGGCCCCGTCATAGAGTTTTGCCCGGACCACTTCGCCCGACGCCGCACGGTAAGCCACGTTCACCCAGGATTTGTCGGTTTTCGGGAAAAGGTCCAAATAATTAAATCCGAGCAAATCATGCCGAGGCATTCCGGTCAGCCGGCAGAACATTTGGTTCACAAAAAGGAACTTCATGTCCAACGCCTGTCCGTTCAAATGATCAAGAACCGGTTTCACGACAAAATAGGAAAGAGGGATATCGAAGAACGGATCGACAAATAAATCGTCCAACTCTTCCGATTTTGAAGTTTTTCGCTGCATCAGTTTTTGTCGACGGAGTGCCATTTCCATCACACTTTGCATGGAATCTCCTTCCTTTCCATTTGCGCCCCCATACATCACCTGCAACTGGCAAGGATTTCCGGCGACATCGGAAATCACTTCAATCTCTTTGACACAGTCGCGAATGGCGAACAGCATGCTTTTGGCTTCCACATTCCGAATCGCGATGCTGAAATAGCTGCCGACCGTTCTTGCAATAATCGCCTTTTTGCCAAAGAATTTCTTTAAGAGATCCGCAATCATGATCAGCAGCTGATCTGCAACCTCTTTTCCTGCACGGACCAAGAGTTCCTTGTATCCATGCACGGCCAACTGGACGTTCAAATAATCTTCGCCCTGCGTTCTGTAATTATCGTCCAATTCCATCATGGAAATAATCATTCCATGGCTGTTCATCAAACCGGTAACCGGATCGCAAAGTCTTTGAAGCGCTTTTTCATCCGATGGACGCAAATCGGAAATGGCATCCACAAAATAACCGATCAAGCCGATAATTTTTCCGTTACGGTATACCGGGAATTTGTTTACCACAATGGGACGTATGATTCCATTGACAATAATTCTCCCCGGGATATCGCACAAGCGAGCGCCTTTTTCGATGACTTTTCTTTCATCCGTGGCAAAGGTCACGTCTTCGACATGCCAACCGATTTCTTCATCGGTCTTTCCACGGATATCATCCAAAGATTCAAAGCCATAATAATCCAGGAATGCACGCGTCGCTCCCAAAAAACGACGATTTTTGTCTTTCCAAAAAAGCTTCAGGTTGGACTGGCTGAGCAGGGAACGATGCCATGCCACGCTATGTTCATGCGAATCTTCAATCGAATCAGGATCCGGGCTAGAAAGCAACCGTTCCACATTTTCGACAATTGCGGGTTTAATGCAAACCAAGAACTGCCTATCGGAATCCGGAATGGCAAGGAAAAGGAATTCCGCCCAAAAATAAGAGCCTTGTGGGAACTTGATGCTGATCAGTTCCGAGAAGTTCCCTCGGTTCGATTCCCGCAACCGACGAAGAATCGACTCCAGGTTCATCATTTTTTTAAAACGATTTAAATCTGCCGGATGGATCACATGATTGCGATAATGCTTGTAATGCTCGTCGATTCCATGCAGGACATCGCCATTGTGTTCTGATGGGAAAATACTGCGATAAACCGTCCGCGTATCCGCTTTATAGTCAAAAATATAAATGCAGTCATAGGCAAGCACAATGTTCCGGATTACCTTGTCCAAAAGACTGCATTCCAACTGTTCTTCATACACGGTCCGGTCGAGCAACAAGGAAAACGCGTATTCATTTTGATTACAAGCGATCGGATTTAAAGTCACGTGATAAAAGCGATTGTTCAAAATGAAAGTGGAAACTTCCGCTTGATTGTTCACCATCACTTTATTGCTTAAGTCTAAAAAAGTCTGCCGCAAAGTGCCGACGCGCGATAGCGCCACTTCGACGTCACTCGTATCCGATGTCCCAATCGGTCGCATTTCTTCCAAAAATTTTTCATTCCCGTACAAAATCCGGAACGTATCATTTTGAAGCATGAGAATGGCATACGGCTGCGAATTGATGATATCGATCAGGCCGATTTTCTGGAACAACTTCGACCGCTCATGCGATTCTGCAAGGATTCCGATACCGCGCAAATGCTCCACCGATTCCGTCACGGGCAGCGGTTTTCCGTAGTAATATCCCTGAATGCGTTCACAGCCGATGCTTTTTAAGAATTCAACATGTTCCTTGGTTTCTACGCCTTCTGCAAGCGTGTGGACACCGAGTTCCTTCGCCATACGTACGGCAGCCGTCACAATTTTCCGGGACCTTTCGTTAAAGTTTCGCAAAAAGCCCATATCGATTTTGATTTCGTCAAATTCAAAATCTTTCAAAACATTCAGCGACGAATATCCGCTGCCGAAGTCATCCATCCAGACTTCAAAACCTTCCTTATGGAAACGGTCGACCGCTGTACGTAAAATTCCCATATCCGAAAGAAGGGCCGTTTCCGTAATTTCTATACAAATTAAATCCCTGCGCACATAATGCGAATCGCAAGCATTCGCAATAATTTCCACGGGATCGCAAAAATCAAAATCGGAACGGGAAATATTTACCGAAATCGGGATCACCGCTTCCTTCGCCAGAATCCGCTGTTGCAACATGCCCACGACACGTTCTACAATGCACAGATCCAACTTATACGAAAGTCCCTTCTTTTCAAGAATCGGAATAAAATCCGCCGGAGAAATCAGTCCGCGTTCCGGATCGCGCCAGCGCGCGAGCGCTTCCGCACTGCAAATTTCACCCGAAAGAGTACGAATGACCGGCTGATAAAAAGGCTCGATCCAGCCTTCCGAAATCGCCCGATCCAAGTTTTCCACAATATATGCGGTCTTTTCGTTATCCTTTTCAAGGCCAGGCTTGTACACGCAGAAAAACCGATGCGGTTCTTCCTTAATAAAATCGCAAGCATACTTCGCGAGGTCACAATCCACCGCAGCCGAAACATCCGTCGGCGTGACATTGTAAATGCCCGCTTTCAACTGCATCAAGTTTTCCGTGTCCGCTTCGACTTCCTTTCGAACTGTCGAAATCCGGGTTTCCAAATCTTGAGCATCCGTGCAGACCACAAAATGGTCTTCCGAAAAGCGGGAAATGAAATTATTGGGGAATGCCTCGCTGAGCGAATACGCTAATTTTTTTAAAACAGCATCACCGGCATCAAAACCATGCACCGCGTTGAAGCGTTTTAAATTCGTAAAATTAAAATAGACATAGGCATAGTGGACATTTTCGGGATCCCTGCGCACCAATTCCAGCACATTTTCAGAATACTGCAAAAAGCGGCGCATGCCCGGGAATCCGGTCAAATCATCCTGCTCATATGCCAAATATTTCGCTTTTCCTTCGACCAAAAAAACATAAAACAGAGGACCGAGCTTTTCATCTTCGATCATCCGGCCGTAATCTTCCAGGTATTTGATCTTTCCACTTTTGGTCTGGATCCGGAACGAAATATGGTCAAAACGATCTTCGTGTGCGCGGACCTGTTCCCAAATGGCGGAGTCGACCGTAGCACGGTCCTTGCTGTACACCATTCCGCCAAACGTTCCACCGGTAATTTCTAAAAATTCTTCCGCAGAATCGCATTCAAACACTCGCAAAACCGCTTCGTTTGCATACAGAAGCTTTCCATCTTCATTAGCCTGGTATATGAACAAGCCACCCGGCATCGAAGAGAAGGCGTTAAGTAAGTAAGCCCTGTCAAAATCTTCTGTTGAAAATTCGAGTTTCGCCACTGTTGTTTCCCTATTTTTTTCGATCGAGTTTTTCGGAAACCCGCTGAATCAAGCGAGACGGAGAATCATCCGATACCGCAGCACACCCTGCGATGGAAAGCTTCAGATTTTTTTCTTGTTCCATATTCTGGACTGCGTAACGGACATGCCGTTCGATAATCGGAACATCGTCTTCCGTTGCGGACATATAAATTCCCGCCAGGAGATTCTTCTTGACACGGCCCAAAAGTTCCGAACTTCGCATTTCGTGTCGAATGCAATCCGCCAGCTTTCGCATGGTCATTTCCGCATCTTCGCCATGGGCTTTTTCGATTTCGTCAAAATTATCCAGACGAATCAGCTCGACGACAAACGGATTGTCAAAATGACGTTTTTCCTGGATTTTCAAATCGATATAGTAGTTCACATAATCGCTATTCGGAAGTCCGGAAGCATCGGATTTTTCGGCTTGGTCATTGCGCACAAAAGTCTTGTGCGCATCCACGACAGCCTTTTGGGTAAAGATTTCGATGCCCCCCACCGTATGATCACCAATCTGCAACGGGTAGGAGTTTACCACGACTTCTACCATGCGGCCATCCTTGCAGTGCGCATAAACAGGCTCCGTACGAATGCGGCCGTCGAACATTGTCGCCACCAGCGGGCACATGGCCGCACAGAGGTTCCTTCCCGAATGATCGACATGCTTCAAGTTGGTTTCAAAGCAGCGCTTCCCAAGCATTTCTTCGGCAGAATAGCCTGTAATTTTTGAAGCCGCTTCGTTCCAATAGAAAATACGACGATCATTATCGACGCAATAAACCCCTTCATGCACATGTTCCAAAACAGAATGAAGCACGGCAAATTGATCTTCCTTCGAAAGTCCAGAATTCCTCATATACAGAATATAAACAATCCGGAACAATTCTGCTCTATTTTATAGTCAAAATCACGAATAAGCGTTTACACAACCGTCACTATTCCATGGCAAAAGGTGCAAATAGCTATATTGTTCTAAAAAGGAAGGTTTTTTATGCAATTCAGCATTCAGTACGAAACCGAAGGGTATCTCCGGATCCGTCTGAACTCCGGCAAATTGAGCGAAGCGGACGAAGAAATTCTCCACTACGCATTTGAAAATTTTGATTCCATCGATCGGATTCAAGTTTTCAAATCCACAGGCGGACTGGCGTTGCATTTTCATCAAGACATTCGGGACCAAATCATTCAGCATTTGAATCATTTGGATCTGAACGACGTTCAAATTCCCGGGAATCCGATTACCCTGAAAGAAATCCAATCGCGAAAGATAAGCCCTGCGGTCAAGCGGAAAATCCGCAAAGGAATGATTCTAGAAATGTGCAGCGATCTCGTGCTGCCAACTCCGCTACAAGCCGCTTATCACCTTTACAAAATCGCCACCCTGAAGGATTTCGCATAAAAATGGGACATTTACAAGAAGGCCTCACTGGAAGCATCGAATTCATTGTCGACGACGAACACACTGCAAAAGAAATCGGAAGCGGAACCCTCGAAGTCCTTGCGACGCCGGTGATGATTTCCATGCTCGAAAAAGCCGCCTGGACCACCGTCCAGCCTTACCTTGCCGAAGGTTACGGCACCGTGGGATCCCTGATGAACGTGACCCACGAAAGCCCGACCCCGATTGGAATGAAAGTGGAATGCATCGCAAAACTTGTTGCGATTGATGAACGGAAACTCATTTTTGAAGTCGATGCCTATGACGAAAAAGGCCACATCGGCGGTGGAACGCACGAGCGTTACATTGTGAACAACGACAGATTCCAGACAAAAGCCGACGCCAAAAAATCGAATAGCCGATGAAGGTTATCCTATTCAACAAGCCCTATGGCGTTTTAAGCCAGTTTTCTCCCGAAGGGAATCATCGGGCGCTAAACGAATTTCACTTTCCCAAAGGCGTCTATGCGGCAGGCCGTTTAGATCACGACAGCGAAGGCGCTTTGCTGCTCACCGATAACGGAAAACTGATCAAGCATCTTCTCGATCCCGAAAAGGCTCACCCCCGAACCTACCTTGCCCAGGTCGATGGACAAATCACCGACGAAGCGATTCAAAAGCTCAAAGAGGGCGTTGTCATTCAGGGCTATCACACCAAAAAATGCCAAGCGGAAATCGTCGAAGAGCCAAAGGATCTGTGGCACAGGGATCCTCCCATTCGCTTTCGGAAAAATATTCCTACGTCGTGGGTAAAGCTCACCCTCATCGAAGGTAAAAATCGACAGGTCCGCCATATGACGGCAGCCGTCGGCTTCCCCACGCTCCGTCTTATCCGTATCCAGATTGACCAGTTAAAACTTGAAAATTTAAAACCCGGGGAATGGAAATTCGTCACGGATTTTTTTCAGGGCAAAGGACTTTTGTAATTTGTTCCCGTGGAAAGCCGGATTTACATCGCCATCGATCTCAAGTCGTTCTACGCCTCTGTCGAATGCGTGCTTCGGGGTCTAGACCCTCTGACGACAAACCTTGTCGTCGCCGATGCGAGCCGTACCGAAAAAACGATTTGCCTTGCCGTTTCTCCGAGTTTAAAATCCCTCGGTATTCCCGGACGTCCTCGGCTTTTTGAAGTCCATCAAAAGCTCGAAGACTACAAGCGAAGAACCGGTCAAAAAATCGACTTCATTACGGCTCCCCCGCAGATGGCCAAGTACATGGAGATCTCGGCGCAGATTTACAAGGTTTATCTCAAATATATTAGCCCAGACGATATCCACGTTTATTCTATCGACGAATGCTTTTTTGATGTGACGCGTTACCTTTCGCTGTATAAAAAAACGCCACACGAGCTTGCCCAAACCATGATCCAGGACGTCTTAAAAACGACAGGCATCACGGCAACCGCGGGCATTGGGCCAAACCTTTTCCTTTGCAAGGCTGCGATGGACATTTTGGCCAAGCACATCCCCGCCGATAAAGACGGCGTTCGCATCGCCGAAATCAACGAGCAGATCTTTAGGGAAAAGCTATGGGCGCACAAACCCATCACCAGTTTTTGGCAAGTCGGCACAGGTCTTTCCCAAAGACTCGAATCCATGGGCCTTTACACCATGGGCGACGTGGCTCGGGCAAGCGTTCATTTTCCGGAACAGCTGTATAAAGCATTCGGTGTCAATGCCGAAATTTTGATTGACCACGCGTGGGGTTATGAGCCCTGTTCCATCAAAGACATCAAAAAATTCAAGCCCAAATCGAACAGTCTAGGTTCGGGACAAGTCCTTTCCTCTGCATACAGCAAAAACAAAGCCAAAATCGTTGTCCGAGAAATGGTCGATTCCATGACTCTGGAGCTGATCGACAAGCATCTCGTCACCAACGCTCTCACTTTAGATGTGGGCTATGACCGGGAAAATATGCGAAGCGGAACTTACTACGGCCCCGTCGCCATCGACCGCTACGGACGAGAGGTTCCGAAGCCTGCCCACGGCACCGCAAACCTTGGGCACTATACAGCCTCCCTTTCGCAAATTGCACAAAGCGTCATTTCCCTTTTCGAAAAAATGGTTCCCGACAACTTAACCATCAAACGTCTGAACCTGACCGCGAACAATATTCTTGACACCAGCTATGAAGAATTCGACCTGTTTACCGATGTCGAAGCCGAAGCCAAAGAAAAGAAACGGATGCAGGCAGAACTTTTGATTAAAAAGCGCTTTGGGAAAAACGCCATTTTTAAAGGGATGGACCTACAGGAAGGCGCAACGACCCGGGAGCGGAATGAACAAATCGGAGGGCACCGTGCGTAACCCTTACGAAGATATTCTTTATTTGCCTTATCCCGAAGCTCTCTCCAAAGTTTGGGAAAGGCACCATCGGATGAATCTCGTGGACCGCGCCAAAATATTCAGTCCCTTTGCGGCTTTGCGCGGTTACGAAACGGAAATTTCGAACAAGCAATTTCAAAATTTGAACGTTCAAAAAAACGTTTTATTGGAAGATTCGCGCGAAGAACTTGACGAAGCGTTGAACGCCTTAGCCGAAAGATTGGAGCAGGGCGAGCATCCTTCGATCAAGGTTCTTTACTTTGTCCAGAACCCCAGTCTTGAAAAAGGAATCGGATTTTATCGAAATCTCGAAGGGAAAATTTCCAAGTTCGACATGCATCAAAAAACATTGACGATTGAAGAAGAAAAAATCCCCTTTTCCGCCATTCAAAAGATTTTACTCTAGCCCGTCAAATACATTTTATTTTTACACACTTCTAACACGGAATCTTTATTACCATTAGCCGTCAGAAGATACTTTTGCGGAATTTCCATATATTTTTTACACAGTGTGTAAGGATTTTTCCAAAAAAGGGATGATGGGTTATGAAACAAAAGACTCTATTTTCTGCCATTTTCATCGGAGCGGTCTCTTTCGGTGTCGCCGCTACCGGAGACGCCTATAACTGGCCAGCTTACCGTTCTGACCTGGATTACGATACCAAGGCAAATATCGGGATCATTAATCCGCCAACGGAATTTAACAACAACTGTAGCGGCGTAACCGGTAAAAAAGCCGGCAAATGGTGGGCCTTATACTGGGGCGCCAATCGCGACAGCCGCATTACCGATGTGACCATCGACAGCATTTTGAAAAAATACGATACCGATTTCAGCTACCTTTACGATACCATGGGTTGGGCACCGGACGCCCAGGCGCAAGACGGCAAATACAGCGCCATTTATTATTACGGATCGGGAACATGCGCAGGGGGTGAAAAAACCGACACCACCGGCGGCTGGCAAACTTGGGTAGCGGGCTACACAGCTGTAGCGGCTTCGTTCTACCCGTTATACAGTTTCAATACGAGTTGCCCTTATACCGACCGCGTTGCCCAAATGGACGCAATGATTCACGAAGGGATCCATTCCATGACCAACGGCTATCCAGGCGCAAAAGACGCCCACTGGTTCCAAGAAGCGGGCAACACCTGGATTCAGCAAGATATGTTCAGTCACCGTAACGGCGTTTACTCCGGAATGGGATTTTTGAACGCAGCTACTGTCATCGCTCCGTTTATGCCGATTGAATGCTATTCCGGTTGGCTGATCGATGGAACGTTCGGCGGTCCGGGTGCGCAGGGGGTAACCGGCAAGAACCAACGATACCTTTTGGGCGGAGCTCAGTACAGCAACATTTTCCCGACCTTTATGGGAACATGGCTCGGCACAGGTTCTGTACGCTGGGTTTACGGCCATGCATACGGAAACACACCGTATCTGCTCGAAACCTACGGGTTGGATATTGGCCTCGGAGACGCTGGAATTCGCCGTCTGATTACAGAATTCCGTGCAAAGCTCGCCATGCTCGATATGAAGGAATGGTCCGAAGAAATCCGCAATCTTTTGAACCAAAATTTTGGCGGAACCAGCTACTGGGAACAGGATTATTGGGACAATAAAAACTACAGTTACACTTGGAAAATGACACCGTACCAACCAACGACGGATTCTAGCGGATATTTGATTCCTGCCGCAGAAACCACACCGGGTTGGTCCGGTTCGAACGTGATTCCTCTCCAGGTTTCAAGCGGAGCTTCACAAGTCAGCGTCAGTTTTTACCCGACCGGAAGCCATTCCACCAATTCCAACATGAACTTCCTCCTCGCCTATCGTGCAACGGACGGAACCCCGGTTTACAGCGAACCGATCACCGGCGAAGGAACCGCCATTTTGAACTTGACAAAGACCCCATCTTCAACCAATGGCTCCCAAATGGTCTTCGCGATTGTCGTCAATACGGATTATGCCTATACAGGCCATGAAGACATTCGCACTTACCATTTCGACTATCGCCTAAAACCGGAAACCGGTATCAGCGGCGCAGGCAGCGCAACCACGGCCTACTATCGCAATTTCGAACTCAATTACGACTGGGCAAACCTCCCGGCATCCAGTTCATCGTCCGACTTGTCATCTAGTTCGTCCGAAGCAGATTTATCGTCCAGCTCGTCCGAAGCCAGCTCTTCCAGCGAATCTACAATCCCGGTTCTCGTTTCCAATTACGCCGTCAACATCACGCTTCCAATTGACGACAACTACGCTTCGATTGCATTCGATTTGCATCTTTCGGAAGTCGCCCAAGCTCTTGGCATTTCCCAAGCAGAAATCGCCACCAAAGCGACCTACTTTGCCGTAGAATCAAACGGAACGCACAATACAACATCTACAGCAAACGCTCCGGGGCACTGGTTCAATGCGAACGGGAACGTCGTGGAATATTCAAACGCGAATGCAACCATCTACTCGGAATTTGACTTGGCTTCGGGAAAGGGCTATGTCGGGCACTATCCGAACCGCGTTTCGAACGGAGATGTTTACACGATCGTTCAGGGCTTTAGCTATAACAACAAGAACGTCACATACACCACCAAAATTACGATTACAAACGATGTGTCGAACAGCGGTTCCGAATCGACGACCGCCCTCATGTACGGGCTCGAAGGACTTTCGACACATCTCGATGTATCCTTCCACAAGGGAATTCTTGAAGTCCATTACAAACTTGATCGTAGCGATGCCGTCAAGATCAGTCTCTTTACCGCTTACGGAGCCTTGATTTCAACGGAAATCATCGGTCAGAAAAAAGCTGGCGTCCATCAGCATAAGCTGGATCTGAACAAAATGGGACTTCCGAGTTCGACTTACATCGTAAAGGTTTCTTGTGGATCCTATCTCGAAGCGAAATCGATCAACATCCACAAGTAAACGATTAGCCACCGCTCTACGCATTTGGACATAAAGAAAAAACACGTAACTCATTGTTGCGTGTTTTTTCGTTATATTATCTGCATATGCAACGCCCGATAGAAAAAGCGATTCTTGTTGGAATCATCACGCCACGCATTCGCAAAGCCGTGGCCGAAGAACACTTAGCCGAACTCAAACGCCTTGCCGAAACCGCAGGCGCCATTGTAACGCGTACTTTTTTACAGCGCGTCCAAGCCTTCAACCCGGCGACCCTTATCGGCGAAGGAAAAGTTGCAGAAATTAAAACGGCTCTCGAAGAAGATGAAGCAGGGCTCGTCATTTTCGACGACGATCTTTCCGGTTCGCAAGTCCGCAATTTGGAAGAACGCCTGCCCGGAATCAAGGTTTTAGACCGAACCGGCATCATTCTCGACATTTTCGCAAAGCATGCCGTGACCGCCGAAAGCCGCCTGATGGTTGAAGTGGCTCAGCTCCAATATTTGGTTCCAAGGCTTACCCATGCCTGGACTCACCTTTCCCGCCAAGCAGGCGGGCGCGGCATCGGCATGAACGGCCCTGGTGAAACCCAGCTCGAAACGGACCGTCGTATCATCCACAAAAAAATCCAAGAACTCAAAAAGAAACTGGAAAAGATCGAAGACGCCCGCGAACGACAGGCGGTACGCCGCGAAAACATTTTCCAAGTCGGCATCGTCGGTTACACGAATGCGGGTAAAAGCACTCTCACCAACCGTCTAACGTCCAGCAACGTCTACGTCAAGGATCAGCTTTTTGCAACGCTTGACAGCACCATGCGCAAGCTCTATGTGGGCGACGGAAAATTCATTCTGCTTTCCGATACGGTCGGCTTTATTCGCAAACTTCCCCATCACCTGATCGATACCTTCAAAAGCACTCTCGGCGCGGCAAGCAACGCGAACTGCATTTTGAACGTCGTCGACGCCACCGCAAACGATTACGAAGAACATCTCGAAATTACGCACAAAATTCTAGAGGACTTAATCGATCCGGAAATTCCGCGCATCATTGCGTTCAACAAAGCGGAAAGCGCAACTCCAGAGCGCCGGCAAGAGCTTTTAAACCACTATCCCGAAGCGCTCCAAATCAGCGCGAAGGAGAATATAGGAATGGAGTCGCTCAAGCAACTCCTGATTCAAAAAATGCAAAAGTGGGAAGACGACCGAAAGATGCGCACAAATTAATCAGCGCATCGGATTGTAATTGTTCATCATCACCATCGCAAGCGCAACGCAAAGCATCACCGACACGCCGACAATCACCTGTTCCCGGTGATTGTATTCGCGCATCACGTACTCCGGTTCTTTTTGTTCCTGCAATTCCTGCCGCGTCGGTTTCACTTCGATTTTTGTCGAATCCACACCGTAAACCGCAGCCGCTTCTTCATCCGTCATATTCAACGTATTGACATATATCGAATCGTAAGCGTCTGCTGCATGAGCCGAAATGGCGGCGAAAAGAATCCAGAGGACAAACACAAAAGCCCCTCCGAAAGAGGGTCCTCGGAAAGGGCTTTTGTATAGACGTTTCAAGGTAAGATTAACCCTGTGCGAGTTTGTCGAGAATCTGGTTCACGATCTTCGGGTTGGCCTTACCGCCAGAGCACTTCATCACCTGACCGACGAAGAAGCCCTTCAGAGCAACCTTACCCGCCTTGAATTCCGCGAACTGGGCAGCATTCTTTTCAATGACTTCCTTCACGGTCTGTTCAATGGCACCGGTGTCGGTAATCTGCACAAGACCCTTTTCCTTCACGATCGTATCCGGATCCTTACCGGTTGCGAACATGTCGGCAAAGACCTGCTTTGCAATCTTACCGTTGATCGTTCCTTCTTCAATGAGGTTCACCAAGCGGGAAAGCTGTTCCGGCAAAACCTTGATGGCTTCAAAGCCACCTTCGAATTCCTTCACTTCGCGAAGAAGTTCCGTGATGACCCAGTTCGCGAGGATCTTCGGATTCTTACAGGTCTTCGCAGCGGCGTCGAACCAGTTGCTGACCTTGATGTCGTCGGTCAAAACCTGGGCATCATATTCGGTCAGTTTGAAATCGTTCAAGAAACGTTCATAACGGGCATCCGGAAGTTCCGGAAGCGTACGGCGAATTTCTTCCACGAAGGCAGGATCGGTCACGAGGCGCACCATATCCGGTTCCGGGAAATACTTATAATCCGGAGCGTCTTCCTTGGAACGGATGACGGACGTCTTGTCGGCGTTCGGGTCATAACGTTTGGTGCACTGCTGAACTTCCTTGCCCGCATCGAGAGTCACGCTCTGAAGCAGATATTCCGCCGTGAGAGCCTTTTCGAGGTTCGTAAAGCTGTTCAAGTTCTTGATTTCGGCGCGAGTTCCATACGGAGCGTCTTCGCTCGGACGAATAGAAATGTTTCCATCGCAACGGATGTTGCCATTTTCCATATTCGCATGGGAAACGCCCGTGTATTCGAGAATCTGCTTGATTTTCTTGAAGGTGAGGACCGCTTCTTCCGGGCTGCGGATATCCGGTTCCGTCACGATTTCGCAAAGCGGAGTACCGCAACGGTTCGCGTCAAAGTGGCTGCCTGTCGGGCTCATGTCGTGCACAAGCTTACCGGCATCTTCTTCCATATGAATTCGCGTAATACCGATGCGACGCACAACGCCGTCGGCACGCTTAATTTCAAGCCAACCGTTACGGCAAATCGGGTGGTCATAAATCGGAAGTCCACCGGTCTGGGTAATCTGGTAACCCTTCGGAAGGTCCGGGTAGAAGTAGTTCTTACGAGTCCACATCGCATTCAGGTCGATTTCGCAATGGAGAGCGAGACCCAAACGGATGGCGTATTCCACAGCCTTCTTGTTCGGCACAGGCATTGCACCCGGGAAACCAAGGCAAACAGGGCAAACATGCTTATTCGGGCTTGTATTCACTTCGACTTCGCAACCGCAGAACATTTTCGTTTTGGTCGCGAGCTGACAGTGGATTTCAAGACCGATCACTGGATAATACTTGGACATAGCAAAAAACTCCAAAAACTTTGTTTTCGCGGAAAAATTTAATTAAATCCGAAGCCGGGCAAGGAATTTTACGAAAATTTGGGGCGATATTTTAGGCGAGCTCGGAAAGAGTCACCACATTCATGTCGGAAATATCTTTCCAGGCTTCATTTTCGGTAAGGACAAGATCCGCTCCCGAGACATAAGCCGTCGCCAGCTGCAAGGAATCTTCCAGCGACAAATGGTTCTTTGCGCGGAATTCCGCCGATACGGCCGCGATTTCTGCATCGATTTCGCGGAGCATGAACTGCGAACTCTTGGTAAAAAATTCCTTAAATTCGCGAGCCAGCACGGGCTGACCCTTTTCGTGGGCACGCAGGGAAAGGTCCGCAAGCGTGATCGGGGACGCCACCATCTGGATTTTCCGTTCATATACAATATCCAGGATATGGAGCATGACCGGATAATACTCAGACCGGAATTCGAGCAGACGTCGAATCGGCATTTCATCCAAAAAAAGGACTCTAGAATTTTCCACTCGAATCATAAACAAAATTTAACAATTCTATTGTTTTTTTGTTATAATTTTAACTGAAAACATCGGATAAGGAGAAGATCATGAACAAAGTTCTTTTTGCCTCTCTAGCAATGGCAACAGCGCTTTTCGCACAGGACAAGCCAGCAGAATCTGCCGCTCCGGTAGCTGATACCGCCAAGGTGGCTACCGCCGAAACCGCAGCGCCGCAAACACAGGCTCCGGCTACGGACTCTGCAAAGGCAGAAGCGGCTCCGGTCGCACAGGCTCCAGCAATCGCCGACACGACCAAGGCAGAAGCCGCCCCAGCGGACACAGCCAAGGTAGAACCGAAGGCTGAAGAAAAAGCAGAAGCCGCTCCGGCAGCAGACTCCGCAAAGGCAGAAGTCAAGACCGAAAAGGCAGAAGCAGCTCCGGCTGTCGACACCGCCAAGGTGGCAGCAGCAGACACGGCCAAGGGTGAACCGAAGGCTGAAGAAAAGAAGGCTGAACCGGCTCCGGATATGTCTATGGCATCTGCCAAGACTCTCGCTCCCAAGAAGGCAAAGAAGAAGCCACTTTTCAAGGCTGGCGAATTTGTCTTTGACGTAGACGCAAGCTTCGAAATCCAGGCCGGCAAGGTTCTCTGGGCTAGCGAAGATGACGAAAACGGCGACAACTTCGAAGAATGGTGGGGGCGCGCCAATCTCGGTCTCGAAACCCATTCGGACGACTTCAACGGACGCATCTTAATTTATATGTATCCGGGTGACCTGATTGATAACCAGTATCATGCTCATCACACCGCAGACGGAGACACCTCGGATAGTTACGAATACCGCGACCTCTTCGAAATTCACGAAGCCTGGGCGGAACAACACACCAAATATGCTGCCATCAAGCTCGGTCGTTGGGAATTCACCCAGAAGAACGGTGATTACTTCGGTAACTACGTCGACGGTTATTACAACGGTTTCAAATCCGGAGCTCCTAGCGAAAACGCTTTGCAGTTCACGCTCACCCCGACGGAAACGATGACGATGAACGTCGCTTTCATCAGCACGACTCCGAAGCTCAATACCGGCGATCTTCGCTTGATGTTCAACTTCCATGATCTTTCCGGTATTGAATTCTTGAACCTCGATCTCGGCTACCGTACAAACGTCTTCGATCTGATTCACGATGACGACGTGGATGTCCGTCACACGATTTCTCTCCAGGGCAAGACTCCGATTGTCAACGACATCGCTTACTTCTTCCTCGAAGGCGCTTTGATGGGCATCGATGCAGAAGAAACTTACACGGATCGTTTCGGCAAGAAACGCACCCGTACCGTCGACATGGTGGCTCCGATTACCGGCGGTCTCCTTTTCACCCCGGGTGACTACCGCATTATCCTCGAAGCGGAATACATCCACAACCGTGCCGATACCGAATATGCCGATGCCGACAAGAAGCATGTGAAGGACGTTCTCGGTGCATTCTACATCGAAAAGCCGCTCACCAAGCGCTTCACCCTTTCCTTCGGTGCGCATAGCTACGGTTCTTCCCGCGACTTCCAGTTCAACGGAAACCTGATTGGCCGAATCAACTAATCATTTTCGACAGATCGCAATTGAAAGCGCCCCCATCCAGGGGCGCTTTTTTGCTATCTTTGTAGCCATGAAAAATTTTTACGTCACTACTCCGATTTATTACGTTAACGACGCGCCGCATATCGGTCACTCCTATACGACCGTTCTCGCAGATATTCTCACCCGTTTCCACAAGATCCTGGGATATCAGACCTTCTTCTTGACCGGTACCGATGAACACGGTCAAAAGGTGCAGCGCGCCGCCGAAAAGCGTGGCGTAACTCCGCAGGAACATGTAGACGAATACTACCATCGTTTTGAAGATCTGTGGAAAAAGATGGGCATCGGAAACGATTTCTTTATCCGCACGACTATGCCGGAACACAAGGCATACGTGCAGGAATGCCTGCAGAAGCTTTGGGACAAGGGCGAAATTTACTCCAAGGAATACGAAGGCTGGTACTCTGTCGGCGAAGAACGCTTCTTTACCGAAGACGAACTCGACGAAAACAAATGCGACCCCATCAGCCACCGCCCGGTGGAATGGCTCAAGGAAAAGAACTACTTCTTCAAGATGGGTTCTTACCAGCAAAAGCTGATTGACTTCCTCGAAAGCCATAAGGACTGGATCGTGCCGGACTACCGTTGGAACGAAATCCGCGGATTTTTGAAACAGCCGCTGAACGATCTTTGCATTAGCCGTCCGAAAGCTCGCCTCAGCTGGGGCATTCCACTCCCGTTCGATACAGACTATGTGACGTATGTCTGGTTCGACGCCTTGTTAAACTATGTAAGCGCCTCGACCGCCTTCCATAAGACTTATGCGGACGGCACGCCGATTTGGCCGGCGACTTACCACCTGATCGGTAAAGACATTTTGACCACCCACTGCGTCTATTGGCCGACCATGCTCATGGCTCTCGACATTCCGCTTCCGGAACACGTTCTCGCCCACGGTTGGTGGCTCGTGAACGGCGGCGAAAAGATGAGCAAGTCCGCAGGCAACGTCGTGAACCCGATGGATTACATGGAAAAGTACGGCATCGACGCTTTCCGCTACTTCCTCGCCCGCGAAATGGTCGTCGGTCAAGACGCAAACTTTACGCATGAAGGCTTTGTCCGTCGCATCAACAGCGACCTCGCCAACGACCTCGGCAACGTGCTGAACCGCGTGCACCGTTTGGTTCTCAACAACTTCGCAGGCAAGCTTCCGCAGGCAACGCTGATCGGCGACGCCGAAAAAGAAGTCATCGAACTTGCCAATAAAGTCATCGTCGAAATCAAGGAAGGCCTTCCCAAGGCTCGCCTTTCGCAGTCGATCGAAACCATCATGCAGCTCGTGCGTAGCGTCAACCGCTATCTCGAAGTCAAGGCTCCGTGGAAACTCGCGAAGGACGAATCCAAGAAGGACGAACTCGCCACGGTTCTTTACATTTCGGCCGAAGCCGTTCGCCTGTCCCTCTGCCTCCTCTGGCCGGTCATTCCGTCCAAGGCAGAAGAAGGTCTTGCCATGCTCGGTTCCAAGTTCCAAAGCGCCGACGATCTCATTTGGGGAATTCTGAAGGGCGGTGAAACCTTTGGCGAAGGCAAGCCTCTCTTCCCGCGTATCGAAGAAGAAAAGAAGCAGGAACCGGCAAAACCAGCACCAAAGCCAAAGCAGAACAAGCCTCTTACCGCGGAAGACGTCCCTCTCGAAATGGACATTCGCGCAGCCAAGATTATCGACGTGCAGAACCATCCGGACGCAGACTCCCTCTACGTTCTCAAAGTCGATGCAGGCGAAGGCGAACCGCGCACCATTTGTTCGGGCCTCCGCGCCAGTTACAAAGCAGAAGAATTAAAAGATCGCATGATCGTTCTTTTTGCAAATCTGAAACCGGCACCGCTCCGTGGCATCATGAGCAACGGAATGCTCTTCGCAGGCGACACGGACGAGGATCACGTCTGCGTGCTCATCGCTCCGCCGGAAGGCGCAAAACCGGGTGACCGCGCCGCCTTCCACGGAACCGTTCCGTCGACAGATGGCCGCGTTCTCAAGGTGAAGGATTTCGAAAAGATTTCTCTCGAAGTCCGTGGCAAAGTTGTGTTCTGCGGCGAAAAAGCACTCGAAATCGGCGAAAAGCCGGTAACCTGTGACGTTGCAGACGGCAAGAAGGTCCACTAAAGCCCATGTATTCGATTCAAAAATTTTCCGCGCTAGCGCCGAAGACGAAAGCCAAACGCTTCGCGGAACTTTTGCGAATTCTCATTTTACAGCTCGGCAACGACATAGCTCAGATTCGAAATGAGTATGAGCATTATGCCGAATGGGAAAACTTCCCCGCTTCCAAACGCTTAGACGGAAAGAACCAAGCCGAGCTGATCGATCTTTACAAGGACTTCCGCACCGAAGCGGGTCTTGGTTTTGAACGCGACGTTTATCTGGAAAACGAGCCTGGCGACCGTTCCGAAGCGGTGATGCCAACTCTCCCTTATGCAGTGCTTGCGCACAACCTTCGCAGCGGTTTTAACGTCGGATCGATCTTCCGCACTTCGGACTGTTTTGGGCTCGAAGCGGTACACCTTTCCGGTTACACGCCCGACATTGACCATGCGATGCTCAAGAGTGCGGCCAGAGGCACAGAACGCTGGATTCCGCACAAACGTTGGGAAACTCCGTTCGACTGCATCCAGGCGCATTTAGAAAACGGCTACAGCATCATCGCTCTTGAAACCGGCGAAGGTTCAGTTCCCATTTCTACCGTAGAATGGCCAAAGAAAGGTCTGATCATTCTCGGCAACGAAGAGCTCGGCATCGCCCCGGATCTGCTTGAAAAATGTTCCCTCAAAGTGGAAATTCCGATGGCTGGCCGCAAGGCGAGCATGAACGTTGCAGGCGCCTTCGCCGTTCTCTCTTACGCCATCCGCACCGGCTACAAGTTTTAGCATATCCATTTAAAACAAAAAGTTCCCCGCTTTCACGAGGAGCTTTTTTTGTACAAACTCACGTTTGAAAGGAGAGCTTAGAGGCGCTTCAACACAGCCTGAGCGTGGTGATAGAAGCCTTCCGTCGTCGCCATTTCGGCAATCGCTTTACCGTGCTTCAGTATCGCCTTCTGCGAATAGTTGATAATGCTCATGCGCTTCACAAAGTCGTAAACTCCGAGCGGGCTCGAGAAACGAGCCGTTCCATTCGTCGGGAGCACATGGTCCGGACCTGCGAAGTAATCGCCCACCGGTTCGCTCGACCACGGGCCGATGAATACAGCGCCCGCATTCAAAATGCTCTTCGAAAGTTCTTCCGCTTCACAGGTCATGATTTCCAAATGTTCCGGAGCGATGCGGTTTGCGATCGCCACGCCGTCGAACCAATTGTCCACCACGAGAATGCGGCCGAAGTTGCCGAGAACCTTTTCCAGAAGTTCGCGTTTCGGAGAGTTTTCCACCTGTTCATCGACACAAGCAGAAATCATCTTTGCCGTATCCATGTTATCGGTAATGCAAATCGCCGCTTCAAATCCCGAACCGTGTTCCGCCTGGCTCATCAAATCCGCAGCCACAAAATCCGGGTCCGCCGTATTGTCTGCCATCACGAGGATTTCAGACGGACCTGCAATCATATCGATATCGACCGTTCCAAAGACTTCCTTCTTCGCGATCGCGGCAAAGACGTTACCCGGTCCCACAATCTTATCGACCGGTTCAATGCCCTTTGCACCGTAAGCAAGGAGCGCAATCGCCTGAGCTCCGCCGATGTGATAAACTTCCGTAATGCCCAGTTCACGCAGCACAAAAGCCACAGACGGATGAATTCCATCCTTCGCCGGAGTCGTCACCACGATTTCATCGACGCCAGCCACCAGAGCCGGCACCGCATTCATAATGACCGTACTCGGATACACCGCAGCACCACCCGGCACATAAAGGCCCACGCGGTGCATCGGACGAATACGCTGGCCGAGGACTTCTCCGTCCTTGCCCTTGAACATAAAGCCGTTCAAATCCTTGAGTTCATGCTTGTGGAATTCCACCGCATTCTTGATCGCCTGGCGAAGACCCTTGGCGAGAGATTCCGGCACCTTGTCTGCGAGTTTTTCAATCGTCTTTTCGCTGACGGCCAAAGACTTGCCCTTTAAGCCGTCAAACTTTTGCGCATATTCCACAGCCTTTTTCATGCCGCCTTGACGCACGTCTTCCAAGATCTGCTTGACCTTCTGATGGATCTCTTCCGTAGGCGCAACACCGCGCGCACAGATGCGTTCCACTTCTTTCGAATTCTGCTTAACTTTGATGATTTTCATAAATCAGTGTCCGTTTTTTTGTTCTTTAAAAATCTTGTAGGTAAGACCGTCGATCAAAGCGAACCAAGACGCTTCAATGATATTCGACGAAACGCCGGCCACATGCCAAGTGTCCTTTTCATCGCTAAAGGTAGACCACACACGCACATGCGCATCGGAGCCTACATTCGAGCCAAGAACGCGAACCTTGAAGTCATCCAGACTGACTTTCTGCATGTACGGGAAGTACGGGGTCAAAGCCTTACGCAGCGCCGCATCCAGCGCGTTCACCGGGCCATCGCCTTCTGCCACCTGAAGACTGATTTCATCGTTGATCCGAAGCTTGACGGTCGCCTGGGAAACGCTCACGCCCTGCACGGTACGGTCTTCAATCAAACGGTAATTTTCAAGCGAGAACGGTGTCGAGAAATGTCCCAAAGTTCTGTAGACGAGCATTTCAAAGCTCGCTTCCGCACTGTCAAAGTGCCAGCCGTCATTTTCACGTTTCTTGATCAAGAGCAAAAGCTCCTGAATCTTCGGGTCCTTCTTGTCCACGTCCACGTGGAGCAATTCCTTTACCTTTTCGACAACCAAAGAACCGCCAGCCTGATCGCTCGCGACGAACACGCGCTTGTTGCCCACGAGCTGCGGGTCAACGTGTTCAAAGCTGCGGGAAACCTTCATCACTCCATCGATGTGAGCGCCTCCCTTATGCGCAAAAGCGGCATCCCCGACATACGGAGCATAGACATTGCTCGGCAGGTTTACAATCTGGTCGTAGGCAAGGCTCACCTTGCGCAGGTTCTGCAAATTCTTGGCGCAGAACGGTTCCTTCTTGAGCTTGAGGATAAGATCCGCGGAAATCGTCGTCAAGTCTGCATTGCCACAGCGTTCCCCATAGCCGTTCAAAACGCCCTGCACCATCTGGATGCCGTTCTGAACAGCGACGAGAGAGTTCGCCACAGCCATTCCGCTGTCATTATGAGCGTGAATGCCAAGCGGAGTCGAAACTTTTTCCTTCACCGCCTGAATGATTTCTGCAAGTTCCCAAGGCATCGTGCCGCCGTTCGTATCGCAGAACACAATGAAGTCCGCACCGCCCAGTTCGGCCGCCTTTAAGGTTTCGAGAGCGTACTGCGGATTCGCCTTATAGCCGTCAAAAAAATGTTCCGCATCGTAAATAACTTCTTCGGAATTTTCTTTCAGATAACGGATCGAAGACTCGATCATGTCGAGATTTTCTTCGAGAGTCGTGCGGATGACATCGGTTACGTGCAAGTCCCAGCTCTTGCCAAAAATCGTTTTGACCGGAGCTTTGCTCGCGACCAAAGCCTTCAGCAAGGGATCTTCTTCCGGAAGGACGTTCGGACGACGCGTGCTGCCGAAAGCGGTAACCTTCGCATGGGTCAGATGCATTTCCCCGATCTGCTTAAAGAATTCCACGTCAATCGGATTGCTGGGATTGGGCCAGCCCCCTTCAATGTAATCGAAGCCGAAAGAATCAAGCAGCTTTGCAGCCTGCAACTTATCCCCTAACGAAAGGGAAATCTTGCGGTCCTGATTGCCATCGCGTAAAGCGGTATCATAGAGAAAAACGTCTGACATCATGCGCCAAATTTAGTAAAAGATTCCAAGCGCCCTAAAGAATTAGCGCGCAACCATGCCCTGACGGACTTCTTCGGCCTTATCCTTGCCTTCCAAAAGCGAAAGCAGGCAAAGTCCGAATTCTTCAGCCGATCCCGGACCGCGACTGGTCACGAATTTGCCATCCACAACAACGCGATCCTGCGAATAGCTTTTGCAATACGGGCGGATATCCGATTCGGTCGAAGGATAGCTCGTAACCCGCTTATCGTGCAGAATTCCTGCAGCGGCAAGCACCGTCGGAGCCGCGCAAATCGCAGTCACCCACTTTCCAGAATTCGTAAACGTGCGGACCGCATCGAGAACGGCTTCCGATGTCCGCAAATTTTCTACCCCACGGCCACCGCCCGGAAGGAAAATCCCGGAATACAAAGACGGATCGATTTCAGAAAGCAAGGCATCCGCCTTGAGAGTCAAGCCATGAGCCCCTTCCACATAAGGATCTTCGTGGATACTGGCGAGAGAAACCTTTACCCCTCCGCGAATCAGAATATCGTAAGGCGCCACACATTCCGTTTCTTCAAAACCATCCGCCAGCAAAAACAAGATATGATTCGACATAAAATTCTCCTATAGCTTACTCTAAGTAATATAACCAAATTCAGATACTGTTTTGCGAAATAAGAAGAATTTTAGCGATTTGACCGAATTTTTAAAACTTCGCCCGCTTTCACCTTGGTCGTTTTTTTCTTGTTCCATTCGACGATTTGCTCTATCGTCACGCCATAGGTCCGGGAAATATCCCAAAGGGATTCCCCCGACTGCACCGTATGGCGAATAAAATTATCCTGACCTTTTTCAGTCGAATGTTTTTCTACAGGGGCTTTTTCAACGGGAACTTCCGGGGACTTTTTTTCGGCAGTCTCTACCGGCTTTTCGACATAAAGGGTCTGACCGGCACGAATCGCGGTCCCTTCAATGTGATTCCACTTTTGCAGATTCTGAACAGAGACTCCGAACTTGCGGGCGATCGCTCCTAAATTATCTCCGGAACGGACCTGATACGAGCGTCTCGAAGACTTCCTGGATGACGACGCGGACGAAGACTTCGTCGCGGACTTTTTTGGCTCGGATTTTATGGAAGATGCGCTTGCCGGAAGCGGAATCATCAGCGTCTGGCCCTGACGGATTCGCGTATTCTTTAAATGGTTCGCCTGTTGAATGTCGTGAACGGAAACTCCGTACTGACGGCTGATTTTTCCCAGATTTTCTCCGGACTTTACCTTGTGATACTGCCAGCGCGACCAGGATTTTTTATCCATCTTTTCGTAAGCGACCAAGAAGGAATCTCGCGTTCCTTCGGGAATGCGGACAACATAACCGCTTTCCTTTGGAGGGGTACACCAGCGATTTAATTCCAGGTTCAATTCCTGAATCGTTCGCGTATCGACACCGGCCGCTTTGGCCACGTCATCCAAAGGCATGAATTCGACAACGGTCACCGTATCGAACGCCGGAAGTTCCTTTTTTTCCACGTTCATGCCGTAATGTTCGGGATAATGCCCGATTGTCATGGCCGCGAGAATTCGCGGCACATAGTGCATCGTTTCCTTGGGAAGCTTCAAATCCCAATAGGTAACCGTCTTTGTCGAATCCCAAAGCGTATCTTCTTTGACTTCGCGAATGCGACGACGCACACAGCCTTCACCGCAGTTATAAGCGGCCATCGCCATCAGCCAATCGCCGAACTCCTCGTAAAGGCGCCGCAGATACCGCATCGCGGCCACCGTCGAAAGCTCCGGATTGCGACGCATATCGATCCAGAAATCCTGATAAAGTCCATAACGCTTTCCCGTTGCCGGAATGAACTGCCAAAGGCCTGCCGCTTTTGCCCGGCTATAAGCCTTGATCTTGTAACCGGATTCCACCAGCGAAAGGAATATCAAATCGCGCGGCATCTCCATGGAATCAATTTTCGCATAGAGCATTTCATCAAATGCCGTCTTGCGCGAAAGCGAGGCTTCTGTAAAATCGTGCGCGCGTGTCGTGAGGTATTGGATTTCCTGCATCACGCGCTCGTTGAACTCGACCGGTAACGTAAATTCAGCGCGGTTCAGCGTATCCAAAAAGCTTTCGATTTCCTCTCGTTCCGCACTGTCGAGAGGAGGCTCATCCAAATTTTCTAGCCCGGATTCTTCGAATTCATAGCGGACATAGACAGAAGCGTCTTCGCCCATGGCAAGAATCTGAGGGTATACTTCATCGAGGGCCGCAATCAGCTTATGCGGCATATCACGACGGTACAAGGAATCTTGCGGCCGGGCAAGAATCGAAAAGACCGGGTCGTAATTCTCCTCTACCAATTTTTTTAAAGCAAGATCCAGATGATGCCTTGCGACGAGCCAATCCTCATCTTCCATCGCTTGCAAGGCAAATTGGTACTGTTGCCAAGACTCCCGTTGCTCTTCTTCAGGAGAAACCCAATCGCTCATCGCGCGGGATACAAAAGATTCCTCGGCTTCTGGGGTATAGACGTCCTTACTGCTTCCAGCACAGGAAACGGCAATACACGCGAAAGCCAAGGGGAGTAGAAATAAGGCGCCCCTTTTCAGGGAAGCAATCACTGGTCGTAGTCCAGATCTTCCGCGTAGTCGTTCCAAATTTGGTCACGCTTAAACGTCGGCTTATCGAAGTTCACCTCTTCATCGAGGTTTTCTTCCTCTTCTTCCTCTTCGATTTCTTCCTGTTCCTCTTCGCTTGCCATCGGAACAGACGGTTCTACGTTATCATTCTTCGGACGACGGCCACAATACATCGGTTCCGGTCCCTTCATTCCCATATTCTTAATAACCATATAAGAATACACCTCTCTTTTTATTTTCCCAGAGCGTTATTCACGCCAAACCAAATGATTCCCGCAGCAACCAGCGCAAGAATCATCGTTGCATAGATGAGCACACGGCTGATTCGGTATGCCTTCTGGTTTTTGTGACTCCAGAAAGGCCTTTCCGTTTGATTCGCGTTTTTAGCACTCATAGCGAAAATATACACATAGAGTTAAAAAAAACAAGTAGGTCTAAAAAATATTTAGAAACTCTTACCAGTTTTGAATTGCCTTGTATGCGTTATGCGTCGAAGTCACCGACAGGGTTCCGTTGTATATCATAGTCGCGGTCGGTGCGACCAGCTTGACTACACGGTTCCAGCGGGTAAGATTCGTCGCATCGACATAGACGATATCACCCGGTTTCAAAGCGAACTGGTCGCCAAAGACAAGAGCCATCGGATTGCGCGCATTCAAATGATAAACATCGATCGCATCCGCAGCCGCGGCGCGGAACACATAGATATTTTCCGCCTTCGCCGATTCGAGTTGCAAGCCACCGGCTTCTGCAATCGCCTGAGACAGGGAAAGCTTTCCGTTTTTAAACGGAAGAGCCTGCTGATTACGCACTTCACCCATCAGGTAAACCTTTGTTTCTTCGGCATCCGGAATGCGAATGACATCGTTGTCTTTCAAGACAATATCGCTCGGTCCCTTGCCCGCTGCATACGGGAAGAGCAAGTTCACCAAATACGTTTTTCCGTCGCGCGTAAATTCGACAGCAGAGAGATTCGCATTGGCGTTGGTTCCACCGCAGCGATTGATCGCTTCGAGGAAAGTCACCGGAACGTCGTTCAACAGCACAATGCCCGGTCTAGAAATCGAACCTTGGACATAAACCTTATGGCGCTGACTCTGGATCAGGCGGACATCGATCTGAGGATTGTTCAATACCTTAGAAAGGCTTTCGACAATTTGATCGCGAAGTTCCGTAATGGTCTTTCCGGTCACATTGATTTCACCGACATAAGGGTAGAACAAAACGCCGGATTCGCTTATCAGCTGGCCTGTCGCATTGTCGCTACGGTATGATCCCAGAGGGCTGGTCAGTTCCGGATGTTCCCAGATGACGACCTGAATAATATCAAACGCACCGAGCCTGTAGGCCTCCGGTTTGTAATTCAGCAATTCTTCGGGAAGGGCGGCAAGCCTTGCAGCCGCATTCGTATCGGCCTGTTCGGAAGCCAATCGAGAAAGCGTATTGGCATTGATTGATTGAATATGAACCTTGGCCCCCTGGAATTCGGCCAATGTATCGATTGTACCCTCTTCATCCGAAGATTCGTTCAAAACCATACCCGGCGTAGCAAAACATCCAGAAAGAGCAAGAGTGGCCATCAAAGCCAAACCTGAAAGCCAAAATTTCATATCCATTGACCTCTTACGAAGTAAAAAACGTGAGTTAAATATAAGAATTTCAAACGGATTTCCATCGATTTTCGCAATAAGAACAGAGCATTTTAGAATAAGAAGCCGTCTTTGGCGTGTTGGGAATCCTTTGCATAAATTTTTGAACCGTTTCTCCAGGTTCCCGAACATATCCCAACGATCTCAGTCCGGATTCCGCTTTTTTTAAGCTTTTCCGCAATTCAAGAATGCGAAGAGAGATATTTTCCCGATCCTTCCGGATTTTTTGCAAGCGGAGCACGATGCGCCAAGCAACCAGCCCCACAAGAATCAAAAGCAGTCCTATCCTAAGCCAAAGAGATTCCAAAAGCCTCGACGTCCAGTTTCCCAACGCGTCCAAGGAAGCGCGCCAACGGCCCTCCGTCAATTCATGGAAGAAAAGCGAGGCGGCACTGCGGAAACGCTCCGCATAACGTTCCAAGAGCGTCGCGTCCTTACCCACTGGGCGCGCCGCCATCGGTGTCGGGTCAAAAGTATTCCAGAAGCCTTCCGGATCTAAAAATTCCACCCAGGCGTGCGCATTCCTGCGGTAAAAGATCCAATACCCGCTTCCCGGTTCCGGATAGGCAAAACCTGTTGCATAGCGGGCAGGAATTCCCATGCGGCGCAACAAAAGCGTGCTGAACGAGGCAAAATATTCACAAAATCCCTGACGCGTCCTATAAAAGGTACGCAGAGGATCTTCCCTTTTAGAAAGCGGAAGGTGCAACGAATACACAAATTTTTCTCGGAAGGCGCTCCTCATTTTTTTCAAATTACTGTACAGAGAATCCCGCGACATCGAAAGTCCCATTTCTTTTGAAGCCGAATCCAATAAACCTTCGAGCGATGAAGGAACGCCCAACCAAGCGGTATCCGAAAAAGCCAGAGAGTCCCGGGTCCGAACGCCATCCCAATAATACCAGTCCCGAGGCGTGTTTCCTTCCATCTGATAAAAATCCCCTGCGTAATACGGAATTGAGTCAGGCCCTTGAATGGCTACCCCGGCAGCCCCCGGCGGAGCAAAAAGCGCATCTTCTAAAGCAAGCGTGGAGCGGATCCATACCGCATTGGAATCGACAGCCTCCCCGTTTTCAAAGCCGCCATAATCGCCGACAAAACGCCCAGTCTGCAAAAAGCGATGCCGGTCCGATTGCTTCCAAAGTCCGACTCCCGGCAAATATCGTTCATAGGCAATTCCTTTTAAATACACAGGCATTCGTTTCGAATAAATCCGGAACACCACACTCCGTTCAAGCCGATCAGAATAATTCAGTCCAAACGTTCCAAGCTTGCCAACTTTTGAAAATCCCATCAGCGAGCGGTTCTGGTAATAGCTTTCATAACGCTCCGCACGCGTACTTCGACCGATGGCACGCGCCTGCAAAACAAGCTGAGACAAAACGGCAAAGCCTAAAACGGACAACGCCAAAAAGAAAAGCCAAAGTTTAAGGCTCTTGCGAGACCGCACATCGATCAAGAACGTTCCCAAGGCGACAGCGAAGGCAACCGTCGCGGTAACGTTCCATTCAAAGGAACTCAGGAACAACACGACAAAAGCATCGAACCAGACAAACACGATTCGGCCGCCGCGCCCAAGGCACATCCACTCCACTACCGCGATGTACAAAAAATACCAGGCGGGAATATAAATGAAGAGGGGCGAAAATGTTCCTGGCGCATTCGGAAACGCCACAAACCAAATTGCAAAAGGAAGAATTCCCAAATAAAGCCATATCCGATGCAGCTTGACGGGCTTTCCCAATCGCAATCGCCTGTAACCCCATAGCGAAAAGCCCAAAGCCAGAAATGCCAAAAGCAGAACCTGCGAGACGCTAAAAAGCGCGACGATTGCAGCCACAAGAATGATCAAGGCGCCTTCATTTGAACCAACCCGTTTCAATCCAAAGCCTCCGATTCTCGCAAAACATACCGGACGGAATCGTCCCTCGCCACTTTGGGTTCCCGATTCACCACCACGACCTGTTTATCGACCGCAGGCCATAAGACCCGATGTACGGCAACGCAAAGAACCGGGACTTCTGCACTCGGCAAGACATTCCACTTTTTTAGCGTGCAAGTCGTATGCAAATCCGCATACGGAATCCGCGCCAAGGCTGCAAGGATTTTCTTCTGCGCGCTTTTGCCATCTTGAAAAAGGATTTCTTCGTTCCCAATGAAAACGCGTCCCAGCAGGTTCCTTTCCAAAAGGTAAAACGCAATGCTCCCGAACAACCGGATCGCCGATTCGACACACATTTTTTCACGAAAATTTTGAGTCGACACATCGAGTAGCAAAGTTACCCCGCCACCGGATTCTGTCGCATATTCCTTGGTAAAAGGTTTTCCGTATCGGGCAAAAGCCTTGTAATGCAGATCGCGGAGACTATCGCCTTCTCGATATTCGCGAGTCCCGATAAATTCCATACCGCGGGAATTTTCCGGTCGCAACAAGCGTTCGAACTTGGCTCCGCTTGCGCCTTCCGTCATAAAGCGGAACCGCGAAGGCGTCTTGATTTTAGGCGCCACCAAAAGTTCCGCCTTGCCTTCATAAGGACGAAGCTTTTGTAAAAATCCTAAAGGATGAGTCTCTACGATCGCAATTTTAGACAGCAAGAATGCACCGCGACGCCGCGGTTTGAGGAGTCCCCCGCCCATACGTTCAATGCAAGGATCCATGCGGAAAGACTCCAAAAAGTTCGACGCGGAAAGAGGCTTGTCCAATGTGGCAGAAATCTGCACAGGTTCCCCTTCGATTGCCATCGGAACGTCCACATGCTCAATGCGATTCTTCGGTTTTCGCCGCCAAATAAAAGACAGCAGAATCCATATAAAAGAAGCCCCTTCGATTCCCTTTAGGACAGTAAATCCCGGGACAAACAAAAAGAGAGATCCAAAAAGTATCAAGGCGCAAAGGACATGCCCCGCCGGAGTCACCGCTTCATCCCAAAAATAATACAGGCGCATCAAAAGACCGGGCCTTTCCGGTGCACGGGGATAAGCCTTCCACAGCCAAACGATTTCGTCGAGAATTTTTTTCAAAAGCTACCTGGGAATCGGCACGTTTTTGCGGATTTCTTCCAAAATCTTTTTTGTCGCATCCGGGGCAGGATCTTCCGCAAAAATGCGGTGCGACATCACAGGTTGCAAAGCCCGCTGAATATCATCCGGCGTCACAAAATCTCGCTGATCCATATAGGCTAAAGCCTGCGACATCGCGACCAAAGCCATCCCCGCACGAGGGCTCGCGCCCAATCGGAGATCCGAACGGTGACGCGTCGCCTGGACCAGTCTGACCGCATAAAT
>OCVV012844404.1_pt1 | contig 30460 bp, 33 predicted proteins | sample 1539721 | NCBI WGS metagenome assembly OCVV01 (sample SAMN02144230, study PRJEB22623) | gut metagenome | biome: sheep rumen | host: Ovis aries | place: New Zealand | reverse complement strand
CTAGAAATAATCCATGTAATCCGTTTATAATCCGTGCAATAGCCATGTGGGGCGAAGCTAAATCTGTTTAATCTGTTTAATCTGTGGTAGAATAAAAATTGTCTGAAATTATCTTCATTGTCGTAATATAAGAAAACGACTACGAAAACAATTTCAGACAAATCATTTAGTCTGTTCTGGACGAACCCGCTTCATTGTGGGGATTTTTAGAACTCGCTGGTGAAGTGGAACTTGATATGCTCGAAGTCCTGTTGTATTAAGTTTCAGAAGCGTATCAGAGGAACTACTCTGTGCGTGAAGCACGCTTGCGCTCCTGATGATCGAGTATAGTCTTGCGCATACGCATTGACTTTGGCGTAACCTCAACGAGTTCGTCGGCCTTGATGTATTCCAGACACTCCTCGAGTGAGAGAACTGTCTTAGGAATGATGCGGGCCTTGTCGTCAGAGCCAGAAGCACGCACGTTAGTAAGTTGCTTCGCTTTGCAAACGTTGATTACAAGGTCGTTATCGTGAACGTGTTCTCCGACTACTTGACCGATATATACGTCTTCGCCTGGATCAATGAAGAATTTACCACGATCCTGCAATTTGTCTATTGAGTATGCGTAGGCATTGCCTGTCTCCAGTGCAATCATCGAACCATTCATGCGGCGTGTTATCTCGCCCTTGTATGGTTGATACTCTTTGAAACGGTGAGCCATGATGGCTTCTCCCTGACTGGCAGTCAATACGTTGGTACGCAGTCCGATAATGCCTCGTGAAGGAATATCAAACTCGATGTTTACGCGCTCGCCCTGTGCCTCCATCGACGTCATCTCGCCCTTGCGTCGTGTTACCATGTCAATCATCTTGCTTGAGAATTCCTCAGGCACGTTGATTGTCAGTTCCTCTATAGGCTCACATTTCTCACCGTTGATTTCCTTATATATCACCTGTGGCTGTCCTACCTGTAGTTCATACCCCTCGCGGCGCATCGTTTCGATGAGCACAGAGAGGTGTAGCACGCCACGTCCGCTTACGATCCACTTGTCGGTAGAATCCTCAAATGGTTCTACGCGCAATGCGAGGTTCTTCTCCAGTTCCTTCTGCAGGCGGTCGTTGATGTGACGTGAGGTGACAAACTTTCCTTCCTTACCAAAGAATGGAGAGTCATTGATGGTGAAAAGCATTGACATTGTAGGTTCGTCAATGGCAATAGGAGGTAATGGTTCTGGATTTTCAAAGTCGCAGATAGTATCACCGATTTCGAATTTCTCCAGTCCGATAATAGCACAGATGTCGCCACTTCCTACCTCGCTGACCTTGGTGTGTCCCATGCCGTCGAAGGTGTGTACTTCTTTTATCTTTGTCTTCTCCATCTTGCCGTCGCGGTGGGCTATAGTCACATTCATGCCCTCCTTGAGAGTGCCGCGATGCATACGGCCTACGGCTATTCGGCCGGTGTAGCTTGAGTAGTCGAGTGACGTTATGAGCATCTGTGGAGTACCCTCCAGATGCTCCGGAGCAGGAATTACCTCTACAATCTTGTCAAGCAGATACTCTATGTTATCCGTTGGCTTGTTATAGTCGTCGCTCATCCAACCGTTCTTTGCCGAACCATACACCACGGGGAAATCCAGTTGGTCTTCTGTTGCATCAAGGGCAAACATTAAGTCGAACACCATCTCATACACTTCCTCTGGGCGGCAGTTAGGTTTGTCAACCTTATTTACCACGACTATAGGCTTCAATCCTATCTGTAGTGCCTTTTGCAGCACGAAACGTGTCTGAGGCATAGGTCCCTCAAAGGCATCGACGAGCAGTATGCAGCCGTCGGCCATGTTGAGCACGCGCTCCACCTCACCGCCGAAGTCAGAGTGTCCTGGGGTGTCGATGATGTTAATCTTAGTGCCTTTCCAGTTGATAGACACATTCTTTGAAAGAATGGTTATGCCGCGCTCACGCTCAAGGTCGTTTGCGTCAAGTACTTGGTCGGAGTTGTCTTGTCCTTCACGGAATAGTTTTCCTGCGAGCATCATCTTGTCCACGAGCGTCGTCTTGCCGTGGTCAACGTGTGCGATGATGGCGATGTTTCTGATATCCTGCATCTTTTTATGATTTACTAATTAAGGTGCAAAGTTACGAAAAAAAAATAATACACGCAATTTTTTAGGCCAATATTTTGCAGTCTCGTTTTTTCTTAGTACTTTTGCATAACAAACTACCAAACAACATTATAAAAAACATATATGAAAAGCATTTCACTTGACATCACAAAAGCGCAGCAGTTTCTTCCTGCTGGCGCAGTAATGGCGTTGAAAGACAAGGCCATGGCAGCCCGCAAGGGACTTGAAGACGGCACTGTACCAGGTAATGATTTCCTCGGATGGCTTCATCTGCCATCATCAATAACTCCAGAGTTTCTTGCAGAGGTAAAGGCTGTGGCTGCTGAACTGCGCGATAAAGCACAGGTTATAGTAGTAGCTGGTATCGGTGGTTCTTACCTTGGTGCTAAGTGCGTCATCGAGGGACTGAGCAACTCCTTCCAGTGGCTCGTTAAGGATGACAAAACTCCTGCTGTGGTGTTTGCTGGTAACAACATCGGTGAGGATTATCTCTATGAACTCACCTCTTATCTGAAAGGAAAGACATTCGCTATCATCAATATCTCAAAGTCCGGCACGACTACAGAGACAGCCCTCACCTTCCGTCTGCTCAAGACTCAGCTTGAGGCTCAGGTGGGCAAGGACAAGGCTAAGGAACTCATCGTAGCCGTTACCGATGCAAAGAAGGGTGCAGCACGCACTTGTGCCGACAAGGAAGGCTATCGCTCGTTCATCATCCCTGACAACGTAGGCGGACGCTTCTCTGTGCTCACGCCTGTAGGACTGCTTCCTATCGCTTGCGCAGGCATTGATATAGATGCCCTCGTAGCTGGTGCACAGGCTATGGAGAAAGAGTGTGCGGTTGACGTTCCTTTTGAGCAGAACCCTGCTGCTGTATATGCAGCTACACGTAATGCTCTCTATCAGAACGGCAAGAAGATAGAAATTCTTATCAACTATCAGCCTAAGCTGCATTATTACGCTGAGTGGTGGAAACAACTCTATGGGGAGTCTGAGGGTAAGGATGGCAAGGGCATCTTCCCTGCATCATGCGACTTCACTACCGACCTGCACTCTATGGGACAGTGGATACAGGATGGCGAGCGCACAATCTTCGAGACATGCATCTCAGTAGAGAACCCAGACAACAAACTGCTATTCCCTGAGGATAAGGAAAATCTCGATGGCTTGAACTTCCTTGCCGGCAAGCGCATTGATGAGGTAAACAAGAATGCAGAACTGGGTACGCGTCTGGCTCACGTTGACGGTGGTGTGCCTAATATCCTCATTTCTATCGAGAAACTCGATGCTTACAATTATGGTCAGCTTATTTACTTCTTCGAACTCGGTTGCGGTATCTCTGGTAACATACTCGGTGTAAATGCCTTCAACCAGCCAGGCGTAGAGGCATACAAGAAGAATATGTTCGCCCTGCTTGAGAAGCCTGGCTACGAGGAGGAAACCAAGGCTATACGTGCAAAGTTGGCACAGGAGTAGTCATTGCGGAATAGCATAAAAAGAAAATTGACGTCAGAAATGGCGTAAGGTGATTTCATTTCACGGTTTAGGAAGTCTGTCATTTGAGAGGATAATCTTGATAATGACAGACTTTTTTAACAACTTTTGCATGGCAGTTCCGAAAAATATTATTACCTTTGCATTATGATTTTTCCATTTAACTACTTACAGATATTTGGCAAATACCTTATGCTGATGTGGCGAGCCATAGCCATACCCGACCGTTGGCGTATGTTTATGAAGCAGTATGTTAAGGAAATGTCAAGCCTTGGCGTTGACTCCATCGGTATAGTGCTGCTGATATCTTTTTTTATCGGTGCGGTAATCTGCATACAGATGAAACTCAACATACAGTCACCGTGGATGCCTCGATGGGTCAGTGGCTACACCACGCGCGAGATTATGCTGCTTGAGTTCTCGAGCAGTATAATGTGTCTGATTCTTGCAGGCAAGGTTGGCAGCAACATAGCGTCGGAACTTGGTACCATGCGCGTTACTCAACAGATTGACGCACTCGATATTATGGGAGTGAACTCCGCCAACTATCTAATTGCGCCAAAGTTGCTGGGGCTTATCACCCTGATGCCTTGTCTGGTGATATTTGCTGACTTTATGGGTATAATGGGCGCCTATGCCACGGCATATATAGGACATATATTGCCGCCAGATGACCTCACGCTTGGACTGCAACATTCGTTTAACTCTTGGTTTATATGGATGTCGATAATCAAGAGCATCGTGTTTGCCTTCATCATAGCCAGCGTATCGTCATATTGCGGCTATACGGTAGAAGGCGGTTCTGTAGAGGTTGGTAAGGCGAGCACTTCTGCTGTTGTCAACAGCAGTATTCTTATCCTTTTTGCAGATGTTTTCCTTACGCAGTTATTGTCATGATTGAAATAAAACACTTATATAAGTCGTTTGAGGACAAGGATGTACTCATGGACATCAACGCTACGTTTGATGCCGGTAAGACCAATCTAATCATAGGGCAGTCGGGATCGGGTAAGACCGTGTTGATGAAGAATATCGTGGGACTGTTTACACCAACAAGCGGTGAGATACTCTATGATGGGCGCAACTATGTGCAGATGTCGAAACACGAAAAGGTAGATATGCGACGCGAGATGGGTATGATTTTCCAGTCGGCAGCACTCTTCGACTCTCTGTCAGTGTTAGAGAATGTGATGTTCCCACTTGATATGTTCTCATCAATGACGTTGCGCGAGCGAACGCGTCGCGCTGAGGAATGTCTTGACCGCGTAAACCTCAATGGTGCAGGGGCGAAATATCCTGGTGAGATTTCGGGCGGTATGCAGAAGCGAGTGGCCATAGCAAGAGCCATAGCGCTGAACCCTAAATATCTCTTCTGTGACGAGCCAAATTCCGGTCTTGATCCAAAGACCAGTCTTGTTATTGACGAACTGCTCCATGGTATCACCGAGGAGTTTGGCATGACCACCATAATCAATACCCACGACATGAACTCCGTCATGGGCATCGGCGATAAAATCATCTTCATCTGCAAAGGCCGCAAGGAATGGGAGGGTGACAAGACAATGGTGATGTCTGCAACAAATGAAAACCTCAACGACCTTGTCTTTGCCTCCGAACTATTCAAAAAGGTAAAGAGGGTAGAGATGCAGTCTAAGGGATTCTAATTGTTATAAAATCATCCATTTCGTTATTGTTTTAGAATCAAAGTAAAAAGGATGGCTTTCTCGAAATAAAGTGACTGCTGTTACTGACAGATATGTAGTTTTATGGAAACGGGGATAGGATAATATGACAAAACTGATTATATACATACTGCTTGCAATCGTTACAACTAATATGATACGCGTGTTGCCGATGCTGCTGATAAAGGGGCGCATACGCAATCGTTTCGTTCGCAGTTTTCTGTATTATGTACCTTATGTCACGCTGGCCGTGATGACATTCCCTGCTATAATAGAGACTACCCCGTCGCCGCTATCAGGCTGTGTGGCTCTCGTAGCGGGCATTGTGGCGGCTTGGTATGGTATGGGACTGTTTCCCGTTGCGGCACTATGTTGCGTGATAGTGTATCTGATGAGTGTGGGATTGTAAAATATTACTTAATGGAGAGAATAAAATGTTGATACTATTTTATACATTCTTTATAATAGGTCTGTTTGGCTTTGGAGGCGGATATGGCATGCTCTCGCTCATACAGCATGAAGTGGTGAAGTCACACCATTGGCTGTCCTCGGCGGAGTTTACGAATATCGTGGCTATATCGCAGATGACGCCAGGACCGATAGGAATCAACAGTGCTACATACTGCGGATATACGGCAATGTATAATGCTACGGGAAATCACTGGATAGGAATTGCTGGCAGCATCATTGCAACTTCAGCATTGGTTCTGCCATCGTTTGTGTTGATGATACTGATAAGTCGGCTATTCCTCAAACACATGCAGTCGCCGTTGGTGCAGGATGTGTTCAAGATGCTGCGCCCCGCTGTAGTGGGACTGCTTGCGGCCGCAACGCTGTTGCTCTGTAATGAGGAGAACTTCTCATCGCCAACGGCAGATTTGTATCATTTCATTGTTTCTTTGTCAATATTCTTGGTGACGTTTGTTAGCATCAAGTTCTTTCGCATAAATCCTATAAAGATGATAGGCGTGGCGGCTTTGGCAGGCCTGGTATTTTTCCTGCTTGTGCCGATGGCTTGACACTTTAATGGATTTCTCTAAAAACTATAAAATAAAAAACACGGCTATCTGCATATGCAACTGCTGATAGCCGTGTTTTATCTTTCTTAAAGAATGTCTTATTTCTTGATGTTGCCGTAGCGCTGCTGGAAGCGATCCACGCGACCTGCTGTATCGACAAGCTTGCTCTTACCAGTGTAGAATGGGTGAGAGGTGTTAGAGATTTCTATCTTTACTACAGGATAGGTCTCGCCCTCGAACTCTACTGTGTCGTTGGTCTTACATGTTGACTTTGAGAGGAACATATCACCATTTGACATGTCCTTGAATACTACCGGACGGTAGTTTTCTGGGTGAAGGTCTTTCTTCATTTCTTTTTAGTGTTTATGCTGCGCCGCAAATAGGCGAAGCTGAGTTAATAATATGTTTCGGGGTGCAAAGTTACTACTTTTTTTTGAATTAGCCAAATTTTTCGGTTAATAATTAAGCTTTTAGCCTATTCGATAGATTGTTTTGCAGCGTTTATTGTGAATTATGTGCTTATGCTTTATGCACTGTGCGTTATGAATTGTGAATGAATTTTCCGTAAGCTAATCCTATTATCCCAGCTGCAAGTATTATGTAGATAGGATTGACACCGAACATCCAGATGAGTAGTGCGCTGACTATGGGTATCCAAAAGGTGTAGCGTGAGAGTTGTGCCTTGCGAGCCATGTTGAATGTAGGCACTGCCATTAGTGCCACTACAGCCGGACGTATGCCGGCAAACATAGCTGCAACCCAGGGAATGTGCTGGAAGTTCTGGAAGAACATGGCAATGGTAAGGATTATCAGCAGCGAGGGTAGGGCGGTGCCGAGCGTGGTGCATATTGCCCCGCGTATGCCACGCAGGCGGTAGCCTATGAATATGGCTATGTTGATAGCGAATACCCCAGGGCAGGTCTGTGCTACGGCTATGAGGTCAAGAAACAGTTTCTTGTCTATCCACTGTCTTTTGTCAACCACTTCTGTTTCAATCAGCGGTATCATGGCATAGCCGCCACCGAGAGTAAATAGGCCTATGCGGAAGAAGGTGAGAAATAATTCATAATTCATAATGCTTGATTTCTAATTCATAATGTGTGATTATCGTATTATGGAAGTACTGAATGTGCTATTGCAGTGTAGCTTTCAGTCATCAAGCGTTCTATGTTTTCCTCGCCGCGCGACTGTGGTAGTATAGGCTCATGGATGGTTAGTTTCAGCGGATGGCGGCAGATAAAGCCCCCATCGCGTTGCGGTGGCAGTATGTCGTACGAGCCGTTAATTGTCATTGGCACAACAGGGAGTTGTAACTCGTCAGCCAGAGCGAAAGCTCCTTTTTTGAAGCGGTTTATCTGTCCTGTCTTCGTGCGTGAACCTTCAGGGAATGCCATCAGCGATGCTCCGCCCTGCAATGCTTGCTCCGCACGCCGGTAGGTAGCGCGTACTGCACCTGGATTGCCTTTATCTACATATATATAGCCTGCATGGCGACAACCTATGCCGAGGAATGGTATTTTCTCAAGCGAGCGCTTGAGCATCCAGCGTATTTCGGCTCCAAGGAAACCGCATATCAGGAAGATGTCGTAAGCCCCTTGATGATTAGCCACAAACACGTATGACGTGCTTCGGTCTATATTTTCCTTGCCCTCTACGGTTACGGGAATCAGTGAAGCCCAGATGATGATGCGTGCCCACCAGCGTGACGCAAACGACCCCCACCAGTCGGGACGCGTGATGCCCCAGCCGGCTTTGTTGTCGCTGATGCCCATAATACTGCGTAGCCATCCTACAAACGGACACATCACTGCCATCGTGGAGCCAGCCCATACGCTCATGAAAAACACGGTGGGGCATAGCACTACTATCTGATACAGATGATAGGCTGAAAGGGTTATAGTATGTAAAAGGGGCTTGCGCATAGTTCGTAGAATAGAAGGTTATCTGAATAAAACTTGTTCGCCGCGTATGCGGTCATTGAAACGACCATTATTATATATAATGTTGCCGTTGACCAGTGTCTGGCAAACCTTCCAGTGAAACTCCTTACCCTCCAGTGGGCTCCATCCGCATTTGCTCTGTATGCAGTCTGTGGTAAGCGTCCATGGCTTCTCTGAGCGTCTTACGATAGCGATGTCGGCCTTATATCCCTTGTGCAGGTAGCCACGCTCGTTTAGCGAGAACAGTTGTGCTTGGTTATGACACATGAGTTCCACAAGACGTTCCATCGTGAGAACTCCTTCATCTACCAGTGAGAGCATTGCAATGAGTGAGAACTGAACCATTGGCATACCTGACATGGCACGGGCTGCTCCGCCTTGCTTCTCCTCCAGCGTATGTGGGGCATGGTCAGTGGATACGGTGTATATTTGTCCGTTAGCTATGGCATTACGCAGTGCGTCCCTGTCTTTGGTCAGCTTTACGGCGGGGTTGCACTTTATTCGTGCTCCGAGCGTGTCATAGTCAGGAGCGGAGAATATGAGGTGGGCTACGGTAGCCTCCCCTGTCACGTTTCCGCCGAGCAAGGCGAGTTCCTTCTCCGTAGTGATGTGAGCAATGTGGAAACGCGTGCCATGCTTGCGTGCGAGCCTTACTCCCAGTTCCGATGACTTCATACATGCCTCTTCGCTGCGTATAAGCGGATGTAGCCTGACGTTAGGGTCGTCGGTGTCTGTCATTTGCTTATAATACTGCATATTGGCATTGATAGTCTCTGTGTCTTCGCAGTGAGCCATTAGCGGCAGATTTATCTCTTTTGCAAGTGCAAACACATCGTCAAGTGCCTGCTCCTTATCTACGAGCATATTGCCTGTTGACGACCCCATAAATAGTTTGATGCCAGGGATGGTGTGAACGTCAAGTTGGCGCAGAGTTTCAATGTTGTCATTTGTGGCTCCAGGGAAGAAGGCATAGTTTACGTGCATCTTCTCTTTAGCTATAGCTTGCTTTTCGAGCAGAGCCTCTGCAGTAGTGGTTTGTGGTTTGGTGTTAGGCATTTCAAACACCGTGGTCACGCCTCCGTATGCAGCGGCGCGGCTCTCACTTTCCATATCGGCCTTATGAGTCAGCCCCGGCTCACGGAAATGAACGTGGGAGTCGATGATGCCTGGCAATACGTATGCGTCTTTGGCATCAATTATAACGTCAAAGGAATTGGCACTCTCGGTGTCAATTCCTCCTGTTGCTATTTCTTTTATCTTGTCGGCTTCTATAATTATGTCGGCACGCTGTTGCTTGCCGTCATTTACGATGGTGCCGTCTTTTATCAGAGTTCTCAAAATATTCTAATGATTTTGTTGTGTGTATGAGCGATAATCTGTATGCTCACTTCCCACTCTGTGCCATCTCGTTAGGTGTAGGCACGTCGGTTGGTGGTGTTGGTGGGAGTTGCGGCATCTGGCGAGGCACATCGGCTACGCCTGTCATAATGTCTTGGTTTTGCTTTGCCAGCTGCATATACTCCTTGACATATGGTGAGTTTCTGAAGCCATCGGTAGCCTTTGTCATAAGAGCCTCTATCCATGGTGTGAGCATAGGGTATTCATAGACTGATGTGGCAATCTGGAAGACGTAAGGGCCGAGACAGTTGTCGAAGTTGTCGGCAATGAATTTTGATATCATCTTGTCCTCCTGCATTACGAGAGCGTTGTGCTGTTTCTCCAACTGCAGGTTGATGGCATCCATGTCTTCACCATTCATGATGGCTTGGCTTTGCTGGTGGGCAATGTCCTCAAACTGCGACATCAGTGCGGCATAACGGTTGTTGAAGGCCGTGAGCGTGTCATTGAGCGGTGTGCCCTTACACTGCTGTCGTTGCTCGTCGAGTTCTACGACTACCTCGCCGTCTTCAAGCACTATTGGCATCAGAGGGTCTTCGTCAATGCAGAGAGTGACGACCTGTATGGAGTCAAGCGAGCCGGAGAATTTGAATTTCCCATGTATCACCTCGCATGAGTCTATGTTTACGAGTTCGTCATTCTTCATACCTTTCAGATATAGCATGTGTCCATCCATATTCTGTAGGCTTGACGTACCCGTGACGTTGTATTTTGTACATGAGACCATAGCCAGCAGTCCCACTAATGAAAGCAAATAGTAGTATTTCTTCATAATATTGTTTTTGCGAATACAAAGTTAAGAAGAAATACCGAACTGATAAAATATTTTTATGGCTTGTTAATGAAATAGCCAAGTGATTAAGTTTTTTTAAATATATCAGCCCCTTGCTTTATGTTTTGTAAACAAATGCAAAGCCCCTCTTAGTGCCTATTGCTGTTGTTTTTTGAGTTCGTAGGCTATGCGGTGTGTTGTGTACATTTCGAGTATGGCAGCGATGAGCAGTGCCACTACCCAGTTGTTATATACGAAGTGTACCCACGCATTGTAGCCGTCGATGGTCTTAGCCACGAACGGAAAGATTATCTGGAAGTTACTTTCTATCATAAGCAGTGCTGCTATGATAAAGCAAATGTCGCCTATTACCATGATGCGACGCAGGCGGCGTATTACGATGCTTGTGCCACTGTAGGTCTGTGTCATCTGTATTGTGGTGAAAGCCACTGCTCCTATGGCAAACAGTATTGTGGCTATGCGCATGAGGGCTCGTCCGGCAAACGTGCCGAACACTACGCCGCACACGCCCAGCACCATCATCATGGCACCGCTGACAAATACCAAGGACTGAGTACGCGTGAGCGTTCTCAGTCCGGTATTACTATCTGTGTTTTGTATGTTCATTTTCTTCTTAAAAAAATTATGGCATGGCATCCTCGCGCCCAATGTTCTTCTCAGTGCTGAGAATGAAGATATCTTCATCGGGTCGCTTCATCTTGTACCGCTCGCGCGCTATGGCTTCTACGCCCTTCCTTCCAGCTTCGAAGTTGTGCAGACGTATGGAGTCGCGCTCGAACTGATGCTCGTAGGCACGCAGTTCGTCGTGCTTCTCGTTGAGCTGCATTGTAAGTGAAATCAGCGAGCGCACGCTGTTTTCATCTACCACTCCCACGAGTAGCATGCACACGAATACCACGATGACGTATTTGTGGCGCGAGAGGTAATACCAGATGTTGTTAATTCGCCCCATTTATATAATGTATTGCGAGGATATGCTTTCGTTGTTGATGACGCGGCGTATGGTCTCGGCAAACATATCGGCTACGCTGAGCTGTTTCACCTTGGCGCAGCGCTGGGCATAAGGTATGGAGTCTGTGAATACTATTTCCTCCAGTGCCGATTCCTGCACGCGCTCACTGGCAGGGCCTGACATCACGCAGTGGCTTGCCACGGCACGCACGGAGTGTGCTCCGGCCTCCTTCATGATGTTGGCAGCCTTGGTTATTGTGCCGGCTGTATCTACCATGTCGTCAACGATTACGACGTCCTTGCCCTTTACGTCGCCTATGATTTGCATCTCTGCCACCACGTTGGCGCGAGCGCGCGTCTTGTTGCAGAGCACGAGTGGGCAGTCGAGATACTTGGCAAAGCTCTTGGCGCGCTTTGCACCACCCACGTCTGGCGAAGCAATCACGAGATTCTCCAGTTTCAGATTTGCCAGATAAGGCAATATGACGCCCGAGCCATACAGATGGTCAACGGGCACATCAAAGAATCCTTGTATCTGGTCGGCGTGCAGGTCCATTGTTATTAGGCGGTCGATGCCAGCCACGCTGAGCAGGTCAGCCACGAGCTTTGCACCGATTGACACGCGTGGCTTGTCCTTGCGGTCCTGGCGAGCCCAGCCGAAATAAGGTATTACGGCATTGATGGTGCGTGCTGATGCGCGCTTTGCGGCATCAATCATAAGCAGCAGCTCCATCAGGTTGTCAGAACTTGGGAAAGTGCTCTGCACGAGGAAGAGGTCGCGTCCGCGAATGCTTTCCTCGAAACTTACTGCAAACTCGCCGTCGCTGAAGCGTGTGATAACCAGATTGCCGAGAGGGCAACCGAGACTGGCGCATATCTTTTCAGCAAGATAGCGCGAAGCCGTACCGGAGAATACAAGAAAAGAATCTTTTTCCATTAGTATATTTTAGTGTGTTTCTATTTTTTTTCTATCATCCTGCCGCCCTGCGCAGTTTGCGGAAATGCTCAATCACTCCGCGGAAATCCATTTCGTGCTGAATGCTGAAGCGGTTCCAGAGGTCACCGCATATCACCACTCCTCCGAAACCAAGGTCTTTCGCCCGCGGTATAGTTTCGAGGCTCATGCCTCCGAGTGCATATACGTGGCGGTCGATGAGTCCCTCCTTGCGTGCCGCGCGCATATCATCTTCGGTAAGCGAGGCGCGCACCTCGTCGTGTAGCGAGTCATATAGCGAGTGAAGCATCACGTAGTCGCATTGTTTCTTCATAGCCTTCAGGTCGCTTATGTTCGGAGTGCTTCTCGTTACGTGGCGCTTGAAGTCGGCAGGTATTTCATCGGCAGGATTGTCAATATGTATGCCACGCAGTCCATACTCCTTGCGCAGGAAGTAGTGCTGATGCACGCTGATGCGGTCCATGCGGTTCTTGGGCAGGAGTGACAGAAGCCGTTCGGCATACGTCAGGTCTGGCTCCGGCTTGTTGATGTGGAGCATGTCCATGCCCTCGTCAAACAGTGCGGTGAGTATTTTGTCCTCTTCCACGAAATACGTGGGCTGGGTCATTATTATCAGTTTCACGACTGCAAAATTAAGAAAAAAATGTTAATTATGCAATTTTCTCGAATATAAATGCTAACTTTGCAGTGTTTTTTATAATAAATTAAAAGAAGAATAAGGTTGAGTAAAGGAAAGATGAAGGAATGTTTAATTATATAGCCCCGTTCCTTCATCCGCTGTTTTTGCCCGGCCAAGCATCGAAAGATATGGATTATTCACAGCTTCATCGTCCTGCCTATGTCATTGAGGAAGAACTGTTGCGCCGTAACCTTGCGCTTATAAAGCGAGTGGCTCGTGAGGCCGACGTTGAGATAATATTGGCTTTCAAGGCTTTTGCTCTGTGGAAAACGTTTCCAGTGTTCCGCGAGTATATCAGCTCTACCACAGCCAGTTCGCTCAGTGAGGCACGTTTGGCCTTTGAGGAGTTTGGCTCTCTGGCGCATACCTATTCGCCTGCCTATACCGATTACGAGATTGACGACATGGCACGCATCAGTAGCCATCTTACGTTCAACTCTCTCTCGCAGTATGAGCGTTACCACGAGCGCGCACTGAGCGTCAATCCCTCACTCCGCCTAGGCTTGCGCATCAATCCGCAGTACTCTGAGGTTGAGACGCTGCTCTATAACCCCTGCGCTCCCGGCACTCGCTTCGGTGTGCGCAATACGTCGTTGCCGGAGCAGTTACCTGCCGATATAAGCGGTTTCCACTGCCACTGCCACTGTGAGAGTGGCTCTGATGTCTTTGAGCGTTCGCTCTCGCATATAGAGGAACTGTTCTCGCCTTGGTTCTCTCAGTTGCAGTGGATAAACTTCGGTGGCGGGCACCTTATGACGCGTGCCGACTACGACGTGGAGCGTCTCGTTAGCCTCTTGCGTGGCTTCCGCAAGCGTTATCCGTGGCTCAAGGTTATATTGGAGCCTGGCAGTGCTTTCGCCTGGCAGACGGGACCGCTTGTGGCTCAGGTCGTTGACGTGGTTGAGGATGAGGGCATCCGCACGGCGGTGCTCAACGTGTCGTTTACCTGTCACATGCCTGACTGCCTTGAGATGCCTTATATGCCCGCAGTAAGAGGGGCTGAGATGGTAGAGGAACCGAAGGATGCCGCTGCGGCATCGTTTTATTCCTCACATTCAGGTTTCTGCTATCGCCTGGGCGGTTGCAGTTGCTTGAGTGGCGACTATATGGGCGCTTGGATTTTCGACCACGAACTTCAGGTGGGTGAGAATATAATTTTTGAGGATATGATTCACTATACTACCGTTAAGACCAACACCTTCAACGGCGTTTCGCATCCTGATATCGCAATGCTCCATAGCGACGGGCGCCTTGAAATCCTGCGTCATTTCTCATACGAAGATTACCGTGACCGTATGGATTGATGTAAGTCGTTGATTGTGACTGTTTTGCAATCGCATTGCGATTGCATTGTAAAAGCTGCCTGATTACCGTGTAATCGCATTGCGATTGCAGTGTAAACGCATTGCGATTATGATGCGGTAGCAGTTACTTCCTTGCTGCTTCTATTATTGTGTCAATGCCGCGTGCAAGGTCTTCGGCAGTGATGTCCACTTTGATGTCGGGGTCTATGCCAAACTCTGTAGAGCCTCCGTCTGCGTCATACATCGGGCAGGCCGAGTAGCGCACTGTCCATCCGTTGGGCAGTTCTGCATTGTATGGCATACCCGAACCGCCGCCTGTCGTGTCGCCTATCACCGTCACGCGTGGCATCCGCTTCATGTATTTCACGAATTCGTTGGCCGCACTATATACCGCACGGTTGGTAAGCACACACACCTCTTTGTTCCATCTGATGCCGGCCGATGGCTCTATCCACTGCTCCTTTCGCTCGGAGAAGTCATCATGCCCCGGACCTGTCTTGTGGCACATATAGCCCACGAGTGTCTTTTCATGGCAGAAGCGTGCCGCCAGTCGCTCTGCCTCGGTGAGCATACCGCCGCCGTTGTTGCGTATGTCGATTATCAGCCTGCTGCATGGCGCGAGATAGTAGAAAATCTCATCGAGGTTTCCGTCGCCAATCTTATTTTCAAACGTAGGCACATATACGTAGCCTGTGTTGTCATCGAGTATGCGGTATGACATACCGCTCGAAATCTTGTAGTCCGTCCCCAGATAGTGTCGTTGCAGCGTATCGGCGAAGTTAGCCGGATAATCCTCCTTCCACGACCAGTTGCGTGTATAGTCAAACGATGCTGCGAGGTTCACGTGCCCGTCCTTCAGCGTGGCGAGCATCCCTCCCAGAAACTCCATAAGTTGCACGCGCGTAAGTCCCTGAGCCTGTTCAGCCTGGTAGCGGTAGCGTGAGTGTACGTCATCCCAGTCCACACCCAGTTGCTCCTTCTTCTCTTTGAAGAAGCAGTACCTCTCATCCATTATGTGCCACAGAGCCTCAGTATTTCCCACCGTAGTGTCGGGATATTCCACCACATCTACGCACGAACACAGTGCGTATGATGCTATCAAAGTGAAAAGCATTTGTTTCATGCCTGCAAAGTTACTATTTTTTTCTGAAATCTCAAAATAACCAGAGATTCTTATTGTAGCATAGCTTCGCAAGAAATCCTTTTCTTATACTTAGGCTCTTTCCCTCAGCCATATTCCAAAGAAACGGTCATATACTATGTATTTTCCGTTAGAGGAATATACGAACTGATTATCCATAAGTGTCTTTAAGGCTAACTTTATACTGCTTAGTGCCGGCAAACGATATTTGGTTACGAAAACCTGCGACATGGGAGAAACTACGCCACCCTCGCATGCTATGGCTGTAAGGAGTTTGGATTGGTTGATGGTCAATCCGGCATAGTAGTTCTCAAAGGCAATCTCTTCCTCATTGATCAGTTCGCGTATCGCTTCGTCGATACATTGCACCGTTATCTCATCATAGTGATGGCTAAACACTCTGTTCAGAGTGGCTTGCACATACCACGTCTGTCCATCAACCCTATCGTAGAGATAATCAAAAACTTCCTTAGATATAGACATATCGTATGCGCGAAACAAAGTATCAGCAAATTCGTGATACACCGCGGCGTCTATTTCTTTTAACGAGACTATCTGAGCGCCCTGATAAAATGGTCGTTCGGGCGAAAGGAACATGTCAGACATCAAGTGCTGGTAACTGCCAGAGAAGATAAAATAAGCATTTGGCACAAACTGGATGAACGAACGCAGCAAAGCCTCTGTATCCGTATCCTCATATTTCGTAATCTGCTGAAACTCATCTATCGCTATATAGCATCTCCTGCCAGATTGCGCTATATACTCAAAGATACGCTGCAGGGACTGGGCAACTTGGTTGGAAGCAAAGTCAAGAGAGAATGTCGGTACACCCGTAATAGAATCAAACGTCATGGTAGGACGGAAACTGCTGAAGAACTCCTGGACCTTACGCAGTACGTTTTGCGATGGTGTATCAAGTCTCCCCAATATATTACGTGCCATCAACTGCACAAAATGCTCCAAGGTCTTGGTTGACAAGATGTCAAAATAGATACAGACAACATCTGGCTGTTGCTGTCTTATTTTGGAAAACACATGGTGTATCAATCCTGTTTTTCCTATACGCCTTGGTGCTATCAGCGTGACATTACGTTCGTTATCGAGCGCCGATATTATCTTCTCCGTTTCTGCAGTCCTATCGCAGAAATACTCATTTCCCTTGTAACCATATATCACGAAAGGGTTGTTCAGTGTCTTTGCCATAGCCACTTCATGTTTTATGCTTCATGTTTTATGAAGTGCAAAGTTACGAACTTTATTTTAGAAAAACAAATTATTTTGCAGAATAATATAAAGAAATTTATTATGATGACTTTTAGGGCGTAGATGAAAACTTCTGCTCCAAATTTCTTTTAGAAATATTTTGGCGGTTTAATGGAAATTTCTTAACTTTGCACGTGCAAGGCTTTCTTTTGTAAATAAAGGAAGAGTCTGCACGTTTTTTTTATTTTAATAATTTAAGCATTCGCTATTATTTCGCGCATAGCCAAGAGCCTAGGAAACTATTTGGTATAACAAGCACAGAAATAATATGTGACAGGTAAGCCGTATTGGTATATCTGTATCAACCCTATTAGCAATGCTCACGCAATATGCGTGATGCATTCTTATGGTTGACAGAGGTACCAATTCCTAGGCTCGCCTCTTGCTATGCGCAATAAGAATGGCATCACGCTATTTTTGTATGCGTATGGCAGCGTGATTGATAGTTGGGTGCGTCATATTCACTATCAATCTTTATGGCAAACAAGAACCTTAATGACGCAAAGAAAGCGAAGAAAGACGAATTTTATACGCAGCTGACAGACATAGAAAGGGAACTGCAACATTACTGGCCTCATTTTCGCGACAAGGTGGTGCTGTGCAACTGCGACGACCCTTACGAAAGCAACTTTTTCAAATACTTTGCATTACGTTTCAATCAGTTAGGCCTTAAGAAACTTATCTGCACATGCTATAATGGTTCACCGGTTCAGGGAAATGAACTGATGATAGACTGGGGTGACTTTGAGGATGAACCTAAGAAAATTGCCTACAAGGTAGAGATAACAGAGGTAAAGGATTTGAATGGTGACGGGGCTGTTGATTTATCAGATGTGCGTTATCTGTTACAGAATGACAGAAACGTGCTATCTACGTTGAAAACAGGAGATTTCCGCTCCAAAGAATGTATCGAACTACTGAAACAAGCCGACATCGTTGTTACAAATCCTCCATTCTCTTTGTTTAGAGAATACATAGCGCAACTAATGGAGTTCGGTAAGAAATTTCTAATAGTAGGACATCAAAATGCAATACACTACAAAGAAATATTTCCATGGATAAAAAACAATGAGGTTTGGCTTGGGTATGGTTTCAAGGGTGCGGCGGCTCATTTTTATTCTCCATACGAAGATACAGCAACAGCAGGTGACCACAGAAAAGACATGATACGTGTATCTGGCGTTAATTGGTTCACCAACCTTGAAATACCCAAACGACATGAATATCTTGATTTAATTTGTCGTTACTCTCCTGAAGAATATCCAACATATGATAATTTTGACGGAATAGATGTAGGAGATGTGGTTGATATTCCTTATGATTACGATGGTGTTATGGGAGTTCCTGACACTATAGTTGGGAAACTCAATCCTGACCAATTCGAAATCATAGGTATAGGCAGTGGAAACCTTGCAAAGCAAGCAGGTGTCAAGAAAAATTATCGTGGACGTACAGACCTCGCTTATACCGAGGATGGAAAACAAAAATGTCCCTACAGCAGAATCCTAATCCGTAACAAACACCCAAGAACATTATGATGACGATTAAGCAGATAGAAGTTACCGTTGGCGAGATAACCAAGGGCTATGTCAACAACGACGAACAGGGAGTGCGCGGGTATAACGGACAACTCGACATACGTCCGCCGTATCAGCGTGAGTTTATATACAATGAGAAAGAGCAGATGGCCGTGATAACCACCATACTCAACGGCTTCCCGCTGAACGTGATGTATTGGGTGAAGCGCTCTGATGACGCTGAATGTCCTTACGAGGTGATGGACGGACAACAACGCACATTGTCTATATGCGAATATGTTGACGGGAAATTCTCATACGACTTCAAGAATTTCTTCAATCAGCCTGAAGACATACAGCAGAAGATTCTGAACTACAAACTCACCGTTTATGTCTGCGAGGGTGCACCGTCAGAGAAACTATCGTGGTTCAAGACCATCAACATAGCCGGCAAGGCGCTCAACGAGCAGGAGATAAACAATGCCATCTATGCCGGTCCGTTCGTAACCGACGCCAAGCGCCATTTCTCAAAATCAAACTGCGCTGCCTACCGCCTTGCCAAAGACTTAGTAAACGGCACGCCTATACGTCAGGATTTTTTCAAGAAAGCCCTTGAATGGATGGCAGAACATGAAACACGCGAAGGCAAGAACACCAATGCCGTGGACTACATGGCGCGTCATCAACACGATCCGAACGCCAACAACCTCTGGTCATATTTCCAAACGGTGATAAACTGGGCAATAACCAATTTCGACATGAAGCGCTTCCGCAAAATCATGAAAGGCCTTGACTGGGCGTGGCTGTATGACAAGTACGGCACAGAGACACTGAATACCACCGAACTGGCGCAACGCATATCTGCACTAATGCAGGACGGCGAGATACAGCGCCAGTCGGGCATTATCCCTTACGTGCTCACCGGCGACGAGCATTACCTTGACCTGAGAGCCTTCCCCGACAACATCAAGATTGCAGCATGGGAGCGTCAAGGCCACAGGTGTGCCGTCTGCGGTGAGGAGTTTGACATAGAGTTCATGGAGGGTGACCACATCACCCCATGGTGTGACGGAGGCCGCACCACAGAGGATAACTGCCAGATGCTCTGCCGTGAGTGCAACCGGCGGAAAGGGGGAAAGTAATGAGGTGAGAAGTGAAAGTCAGACAGGGTATGTTCAATCGGACGTACTCTGTCTGACATTATTATTTGAATATCACGTTAGGATTGAAATGCAATATGATTTTACCATATTTTGCAATCTCAGAATCAGTCATAAGTTGTGCATTATCTGACAGTCTGCTGAATTTGCCATTTTTGTCTTTTACATATTTCTGCACGTGCACAGTACCCTTGGGGAACGTCTTACCGTCTCCTTTGTTCTTATGGTTATGTCCCCAATCAAAATCAAGTGCCATAACCCTTCCGATATATAACTTTGCCTGAATAGCAGTACCATCATTTCCGAGTTTGAAATACATGTCAGAAGTATCAGAATACGTAGGTAATCTGTCATGCTCTCCTGCTGCAACGTCTATACTCTTCACAATTTTAGCCTTGATGCCATTCAACTCAAAAGTTTCGGAAACATCTTTATATAAATATTGGCTAAAGCCACCTGTTGGTATGTATTCTCTTTGATTTCCCATATTACATATAAGCATAATTGTTATTGAATCTTACTCCTTTATAGTCTCTTTCACGTAACCACTCCCAAAGTGTGATATCATTGTCAATATATCCAAGTTCCTTTAGATTTGCATCTAAGACTTCCGAGAGGTTCATACCATGAAATTCTTCGTCGTAATGTCCGACGGTACCATGTCCTACAATAAATTCATCGTAGTCCACTCTTACAATGTAGATTTTGTCATCGTTGTCTATTTCAGACATTATCAATTCATTGGATGGAGCGAGTTCATGTTCCATCTTGTAGCGAATCTTTTCAAAGAAAGTTTTTTCATTCTCTGAAACGTAATGTCCCTCCATACTGGAAAAAAGATTGTTATCTTCTGCCCATAGTTTGTTAGTAACAGTATTCATTTTCTAAAATTCTCAGATATATAATCAGGAATGAATTTCAAGGGAGTATGGATTCCTGACACCTCCATCTTCTCCCCATATTTGTTGATAACGTTGATATTCCCATTTCCTGGGCTATCTCTGCGTATGCAGTGTCGTCTGTTACCAGTGTGGCGTTGCATTGCTTAGCGTTATATAATGTGAGATATTGCGTCATGGAAACTCTGTGGTTTAATCCTGACTCGTAGAACATCTGCATGGTTGCACTCATTTCCTCAGAAGTGAATGTTTTTACAACGAACTTATGGTTTAGGTTTCCATATAATTGGTTGTACTTGAGTAAATCATGTGCAACCATGTCTATGACATGTATGGAATACAATCCACAAGTCGAATCCATATTAATTATGCTGTGCAGCGTCTCTGCCTCTCCTGTTGTAACTCTTTCCATCATATAACCTTGGTGTTGTTTCTTATTTTACTAATGGAAGTACAAAGCTTTGAAAATATGTCATTTGCTATATTCATGGTGACCTAACAATATATTTCTTGTTGACAAAGGTGTAAAAAGTTTTATAATGTCAACCGCTTTTTGTGTTAAAAATAAAAGATAAGATTAGTATTTCTTGATATAAGTCATAAGTTTATATATATTTAAGGAGCGTGGCTAGTATAAGAAACAACTTTGCTGCAAGTATGCACTGATTTGCTTCAAAATAACCCAAAAGTTAGAATACCCTAAAATCCGCAACTAATAGTCATGCGGACTACTATTGCTGTCTGGATACTCTGTTTGACGATTCTTTAGCTACCTCAGACGTGATCAAGGACATGAACTCGGAGATATACAAGGCATATTCCGGCACTGGCAATGAGCGCGTCAAGGAGAATCTGAAATGGTTAGCCTCGGAGCATACAGAACTGTTGCCAAGCATCACGCTGCGCCTGCCCCACATACCAAACCATAACACTGAGGAGGACATAAATAATAGCCAAGCGTATCTTGAAACGCTTGGCTACCATAAATTCAATAGGTTTGAATATATTATAAGGTAAAACCTCCCCTATCGTCAATCACCCAAAGCCCCCTTGATGTCAGCAATCAAGTCGGCAGTGTCCTCTATTCCAACGGAAAGACGTATGAGGGTATCGGTTATGCCGTTCTTCTCACGAACCTCCTTCGGTACGCTTGCGTGTGTCATGATGGACGGAATCTCTGCCAGGCTTTCTACTCCTCCCAAACTTTCTGCGGTAGAAAAAAGTTTCAGTCTTGACAAGAATGACTCTGCATCGGCAAGTGTTCCATCCAGTTCAAATGACAGGACGCCTCCAAAGCCTGTAGTCTGAGCGGCAGCGACCTCATGATGCGGATGGGTCTTCAGGCCGGGATAGAGCACACGCTTAACCTTTGCTGATTTCTGAAGATATTCTGCCAATGCAATGGCATTCTTCTGATGCTGCTCCATTCGTATGGCAAGCGTCTTGGCTCCACGTAACGTCAGGTAACTGTCAAAGGGTGACAGTACAGCCCCTACGGCATTTTGGTTGTAGGATATCTTTTGGTAGATATCCTCGTCATTAGTAACAACAGAGCCTCCCAATGCGTCAGAATGTCCACCGATGTATTTAGTTGTGCTATAGACCACCACGTCAGCCCCCAGACTGAGTGGTTTCTGGAAGTAAGGCGACAGGAACGTGTTATCCACCACCAGGATGAGCCCATGCCTCTTTGCTATCTGGGCAATGGCACGAATATCGGCTATCTTCAGCAACGGGTTAGTCGGTGTCTCAATCCATATCAGTCTGGTTTCGGGCTTTATTGCCTTCTCTATGTTCTCGGGGATCGTGGCATCAACATACGAAACCGATATATCGAAGTTTATGAATACATTGCTCAGCAAACGCCTCGTCCCGCCATACAGGTCGTCAAAGCCTATTACATTATCGCCAGCCTTCAACAGTGATATTATCACAGTGGAGGCAGCAGCCAACCCTGACGAGAAGGCCAGTCCATACCTGGCTCCATCCAGTGCAGCCAGTTTCTCTTCCAAAGCCTTTCGGGTAGGGTTAAGACTGCGGGTATATTCGTAACCAGCCGTAGGGTTGCTTGCCTTCAAACGAGCAAACGTGGTGGCCAAATGAATAGGCACAGCGACATCGCCGCTTGCTCCTTCTCTGAAATCGGGTTCTTCACCATTGTGAATAGCCCTTGTTGAAAATCCAAAACTCATGATTTATATTGCTATTATCTATTTAGGTAACTCAACTTTCGCAAGCTTCAGTTTCGTTGAGGTTTTAAGGTTTTGAGGTCGCTTCACTTCAAGGTTTTAAGGTGATATTAGGCAAACTATTCACCACAATTAAACATATTTCACCTCATGACCTTACGACCTTACGACCTTATAACCCAACAAGTTGAGCACTTGCGAAACTTGAATAAATATCAAAGGATTTTTCCCTTAACCATTCGTCATTGAACATTTTGGACAGGTATTTGTTGCCACTGTCGCAAGCCAAGGTAACGACACGTTTAGGGGTATCCTGTTCCTGACAGTAACGAAGGGCGGCGCTCAAGAGCGTACCGGTGGATGACCCTGCCAATATACCTTCTTCCCTGAGCAAGAGCCTTGCTGCGGAAAAACTCTCGGCATCGGTCACCTCATATGCCTTTGTCACCAAATCGAAATCAGCAAGTTTGGGGATATAATCCTCACCTATACCTTCCACATACCATGAACCTTCTGCCTGACGCAGTTTCTTCTTATTGATATAATCTGCAAGAATAGACCCTTTGGGGTCAGCCAGCACTATTTCTGTTTGTGGACTAACCTTCTTGAAGTATGCCGTCAACCCTGTCAAGGTTCCCGAAGAGCCGACCCCGACAACTATAGCATCCACCTTGTGGTCCATCTGTTCCCATATCTCGGGAGCTGTGGTCAATGTATGCGCTGCCGGATTGTCGGGATTCTCGAATTGGTTAATGTAATATCCTCCACGTTCACGTGCTATGCTGGCAGCCAAATCCTGATAATATTCAGGATGTCCCTTGCCTACGTCGCTTCGTGTAATGATGGTTTCCACACCCAACGCACGTAAGTGGTTTATCTTCTCCGTACTCATCTTATCAGGAATAACCAATAATAGTTTATAACCTTTCATCCTACATGCCAGGGCAAGGCCCAATCCCGTATTGCCAGCCGTAGCTTCTACAATAAGTTGCCCGGCATGAATATCACCGCGCTTTTCTGCTTGAACAATCATATTCAATCCCGGCCGGTCTTTGATGCTGCCACCAGGATTCTGATTTTCCAGTTTTATGAAAAGTGAACTTTTACCAGTATTTAATTTTGAGAGCTGAAGCATTGGTGTATTACCAATCATGTCCAACACGTTTCCGTAAACAGTCAGCATGTTCAATCAATAATTATATATTACCTTTGTCTTATTTCTATTTATATTATTTTCCACCCACTGATGCGCTATATATTCTTTCCAGGAACTGCAAAGCCCCCCTGTAACCTATGTGAGAGCGGTTTACTACAAGTGTTTCGGAAGAAGGAGCGGCAACTTCAAAGAAGAGTGCGCCCTTCTTTTCGGCAAGTGTAAGTTCCCATGAGGAACCTAAGATTAGCGGCTTACCTGAAGTAAATTCCACTGTCTCTATTTCTTTCTCCACTAAGTAACCGTCTTCCTCAAATATCACATCAATGCTCACACCCTCAGAGATGTTGGTCTTGAAATAGTCTGATATTGCCTGGCGGTATTTTTCAGGTGCGTTGTCTGTGATGATAACCTTCTTCGGTATCAAGCCTATCTGGTCGGCAAGGAACTTTGAGTAAGCCAGCGCGTAGGCAGAATCTGCCGTAACCACAAACTCGCTCGGCATGCCATACCAGTACTCGGCGAAGAATTCAGAGAAGTGTTCCAGATAGTAATAGTATATATCTGCCTCCTGACGTGTGAACTGCTCTGACTGTGTCTTGTCTATTCCTGCATATTCCACCACCTGACGTATGAACTTCGCTGTTGCCTCTTCGCCCACAGGAATCTCAGGTATGTGTAAGAATGGCTGGTCATATTTCTTCTGCAGGTGCTCAGCATTCTTGACGCCTACCCATGGTGACACCACGAGGTTAAACTGTGCCTGCGGTATTTTCTTCCATGCCTCAACACCAGGGTTCTCTGCACCGAAGAGTACGTTAACCTCAAACCCAGCTCCGCGGAGTATGCGGGCAAGTTCCTGATAGTCACCTCTCCAGTTATGGTTGTAGTATGGTGTCTCAAACCATAGGTTTACAAGTCCCTTCTTCTTTTCCCCCTGATAGTCGCCTACAAACTGGTCAATGATGGCATCCACCACCACCTCGTGTCCGTAGAGGTTGTTGCCCTTGAAACCAGCAGTGTTGGCATATACCACAGGATATCCGGCACGCTGATACTTGCCTACAAGGTCGGGTACGTTGTCGCCGATAAGCTCGCCTACGCAGCCTGTGAGAACCACGAAAAGGTCTCCCTCATATATTTTGATGGTCGATTTGATAAGCTCGTCCAATGTCTTGATACCACCAAAGACGACATCGTTTTCAGTTGAGTTGGCACTCGGCATGTTACCGCCGCCTGCTGCCACGCTGCCCTGGAAAGCATTCTCGAAAGTAAGCATGGCCGTAGTCTTCAATTGGCAGCCTGGACTGCAATTAGCAATAGGGACAGCACCTTTAATGGCTACGACGGTATTGGTAGCGCCCACCGCACAAGCATATCTGACATCGGATATTACCGAAGGTTTCTTCTTTTTTATTTCACTCATTGAATTATCTTTTTTTGATGTTTTTGAAAAACAAAGACTCAGGCCTCGTTGTCCAAGCCTTTCAGTTCTTAGTTTTCTTCCAATCTCTTCTCTATATCTTCAAAGACGTTCTTGTCGTTTGAGAGTATGAAAGGATCATCCTGATTGAACCACCAGTCATTGTATGGCAGGCGTACGTGACGTTGGAGTGTCTTGTTGAATTTAGTACGAGCCAATACCCCCTTGAGTATTTCGCCCATTCGCAATATGCCGTCATATCCTACAGGTATATGCTCATCGCCCAATGCAAGCGTAGGAACTCCGAGATGTCCTGCTACGGAAGCCAGACCAGGGTGACGTATAATCAGGAAATCGGTTTTTGCACGCTTCAAGAGTTGTGGTAACTGGAATGCACGTGTCTTGCTGACCGTATAATAAGGTATGTCACCATAGGTCTCAACCAATTCTTTCAATGTATCCTGGTTCTTACCGGCACCGTCATATATCGGGTCATGGTGGAATACAAGAGCCGCCTCGTTCTTGATGCCCAGTTCTGCCAACACGCTTATCAAACCATGAGCGTACGCAGACCCCGTAAGCACCATGCCGTATTTACCTTTGAAATACTCACGATACTCCTCCAGTTTAGGAGCTATGCGCTTATGCTCGCTTTCGATAAACTCCTCGGCTTCCTTCTCCTTGCCTACAACCTTGGCTATGGCTCTCAGCCATGCGTCTGTGCCCTTGATGCCGTATGGCTGCGGAGCGTCAATCTGCGGCACGCCGTACTGGTCTTCAAGAGCCGCTCCCATGTAGCCTCCCAATGTCTCGCAGAAGGTGGTTGTGGCAATGGCTTCTGATGCCTGGCGTATCTCCTCATATGATGCGCAGTCAAGAAGATAGTTAACCCGTAAGCCCAGAGGTTTCAACAGGTCTGTGAACCAGTCTGTACCCCATAAGGCTATGATGTTGATTAAGTCCTTTTGTTTCTTTGTCGGATTCTTCTCTACAATCTGCCTGAGCACTCCGTGGAATGCCACATCAAAGCCTGTGCTCCAGTGCTTACTTCTGAAACCCTCACAGTGCAATGGTATTACGGGGACACCGACTTCCGGCTCCAATTCTTCTGCGACACTGTCGATGTCTTCACCGGTAATGGCAGTGGCACAAGCCATTGATATGAAAATAGCCTTCGGGTTGTAACGCTCCTTTGCTATACGTATAGCCTGACGCAGTTTAGCGCTGCCGCCAAACACCATGTCCTTCTCTTGAAGGTTAGTGCTCATGTTGAGCGTGTTCTGTTGAGGTTTGCCTCTGCGTGCAAGGCCCATGTGCATGGTAAGGTTGAATTTCGCGTTCTCACTGCTGCACCCAATAGGAGCATGATCTATCAACACACAGTCAGTAAGGTTGCCTATCTGACATTGCACGATAGCATTGGAACACATCGTCTCCTGATTCAATGGACTTTGCAATTCACAAAGGCGACAGCCCTTGCCTGCTCCCGAACAACCACCATGTTTCTTTATGCTTCGCTCGTCGTAGGCTGACTGTTCTATCAGTTCTTTCGCCGAGCCGTCCCATCCAATAATCGTGCCGAGTCGTAACTCACGATTCTTGACGGTGGTCATATTTAGATTTATTCTGTTAGCCATGATTTATTCTTCTTGATTCTTAAACTTTAGCTTCCTCTCATCAATTTTATTGTAGTAACTCACTATCTTTGACAAAGCCTCTTTGACAGGCATTGTTACGTCAAAGGTAGAGATGGCGCGTCGCTGAAACTGCTTGAGGATATTGCGACCGATTTTTGTGCAGACGATGCAGCGGCAGTCTGATAGCATTTCAACCGTGGCAGGTTTCTCCTCACCATGGCATCCATTTCTGTCACCACAGCCACTATCGCAACCGCTTTTGCAGCCTTGTGAGACCTCCGCTTTGAAATCGGGCACAGTTCTCGACTCTGTTTTTGCAAAGTCCAGGCGTTCCACCTCATAGATGGAGAAAATCTCTGTCGCTCCGAAATGCAAATCGACATTCAGACCGTCTGACGTCGCCACCGCTATTTTATATCCCATACTTTTGCATTAGATTCGATAGTCATCGTCCGCATTGTCCAGCAAGCCATACTCAAGAAGGATTTCCTCCAGGCGCTCCTGTGTCATAGGCGTAGGAATCACGAACTTGTCGTTATCTATAATCGCCTTGGCAAGCTTACGATACTCATCAGCCTGGTCAGAATCAGGCTTATACTCAATAACTGTCTTCTTGTTGATTTCCGCACGCTGTACAATGTTGTTACGTGGAACGAAATGTATCAACTGTGTACCTAACTCATTAGCGAAGGCACGAAGCAAGTCTAACTCGCGATCTACGTTTCTTGAATTACAGATGATACCACCCAGGCGGACGCCGCCAGTTCTCGCATAGCGCTGAATACCCTTTGCAATGTTGTTGGCTGCATATAGTGCCATCATCTCACCTGATGCTACAATGTATATCTCCTTTGCCTTGCCCTCACGAATAGGCATTGCGAAACCACCGCAGACCACGTCACCCAACACATCGTAGAAAACGTAGTCCAGGTCATCGGTATATGCACCTAAGTTCTCCAGCATATTGATTGACGTGATGATACCGCGACCTGCACATCCTACTCCCGGTTCCGGACCGCCAGACTCAACACAACGTGTACCGCCGAAGCCTGTACGCATGATTCTGTCCAATGATATATCCTCGCCCTCGTCGCGAATGGTGTCCAATACTGTCTTCTGTGCCAATCCGCCTAAAAGCAAACGGGTAGAATCTGCTTTCGGGTCACAACCCACCACCATTACTTTCTTACCATGTTCCACCAAGCCTGCTGTCAGGTTCTGGGTAGTTGTTGATTTTCCGATACCGCCTTTTCCGTAAATTGCAATTTGTCTTATTTCTGCCATATTGATTATAATGTTTTTGCTGCCACACATGTGGCAGAATGATAACTGAGGTGGTCTTTGTTAATTTCCACCATTAAAATAAATTTTGTATTTCGTTATATGAGTATATTTTATCCAACGCCTCAAAGATGTCTCCTGGTAGTGCCATCGCCACAATGCCTTTCTGACTCATCAATGTCACAGCCCCGATACCGATACGAGAGGCTATGACATACTGGCAATCCTGAAACACCTCAATTCTCTTTTCCATTTTCAAGGAAGAGTGACTGCCTCCCTGGCATACAGGCTCGACCGAACGTTTCTCTAAGTATATCCACTCACCTTCTAAATACTGGTATATGTAAAAGTCTGTCGCCCTGCCAAAGTGAACATCAACCGTATATCCATAATCCGTCGATGCTGCTGCCACTCTGAATGCTTTGATTTTGTTTTCGTTATCCATGAGAGTATGTATCTGAGAATACGAGATTATCCGAATAAACTTCTTTTGAGAACTCACTTACGCCAGGTACGCCTACTGCATCCGCACGACAACGATTGCAGTGACGAAAGACATCTATGTATTTCTCTGCACTTTTTCTTGCTTCCTCTATCTGAAAACAGAATGGTGCCTTCTCTTCCTTAAGCTCATAGGTCGGTATAAGCGGGATGATGTTGTAAATTGTTGCGCCTAATGAAGATACCGTTTGGGCAATCTTCTCAATGTGGGCTCCGTTGATTCTTGGCACCAGTACAGTGTTCACCTTCACCGTTATTCCACTCTCTGCCACTTTCTTAATACCGTTAAGTTGGTTTTCTATCAATATCTTAGCGCCCTCCAGCGCATCGTATTTCTTACCATGATATACAACAAACTTATTCAGTTTGGCTTCTATCTCCGGCTCAACCGCATTGACTGTCACCGTCAAAGAATCTATCTTCGCCTTTATAACCTCGTCGGCCTTCTCCGCAAGCAGCAGTCCGTTAGTACTCATACACTTGAGTAGATGTGGAAACTCCTTGTCTATTAAACGGAATGTTTCCAGAGCTGCATTGGTAGCCAAGGTATCTCCAGGACCTGCTATACCTGCCACTTTTATGTCAGGACATATCTTCAATGCTTTATGGAGTACACCAATGCTTTCCTCTGGTGTAATGACCTTTGCTGTTACGCCCGGACGGTGTTCCGTGTCGTTCAGGACGCGGCTGCAAAAACGGCAACCGATGTTACAAGCAGGACTAACAGGCAGGTGTATCCTGCCGAGATTGCCAGGCTTGTCGGCAAAGCACGGATGATTATTTCTTAATTTCTGTTGATTTTCAGTCATAATGTTATTTTGGAACGAAGCGGATAGATGGAGAAAGAAGTGTCTTCTTCTGTCTCCCTCTATCATCTTCTGTACTTCTCTGTCTCTGTTACTCGTGAGTTATGAATTAATTATTTGAGAACAATGCGGTTGACAGATATCTGTCACCAGAATCAGGAAGGAGCACGACGATGTTCTTTCCTTTGTTTTCCGGACGGGCTGCCAGGATTGACGCAGCCTTCAGTGCCGCACCTGATGAGATACCCACAAGGATGCCCTCGCTTATAGCAAAGTTCTTACCCTCGATAAAGGCATCCTCGTTTTCAATGGCTATCACTTCGTCATAGATTTTTGTATTCAGCGTGTCAGGAACAAAGCCGGCACCAATGCCCTGTATCTTGTGAGCGCCGGCAGTACCCTTTGACAATACAGGCGAAGTGGCTGGCTCCACTGCAATTATCTTGACATCCGGATTTTTTGACTTCAAAAATTCTCCGACACCCGAAAGGGTACCGCCTGTACCTACGCCGGCAACAAATATATCTACATTTCCGTCTGTCTGATCCCATATCTCCGGACCCGTAGTCTTACGATGGATTTCCGGGTTTGCTGAATTAACGAACTGTCCAAGAATCACAGAGCCGGGAATACTCTTATTGAGCTCGTCGGCTTTGGCAATTGCTCCCTTCATGCCCTTAGAGCCTTCTGTCAATACTATCTCAGCACCATAAGCCTTTAACAGGTTTCTGCGCTCCACGCTCATCGTGTCAGGCAGGGTAAGTATAGCCTTATAGCCTTTTGCGGTGGCCACAGCGGCCAAGCCGATACCTGTATTACCCGATGTTGGCTCAATGATGGTTGCACCTGGTTTCAGCTGACCTTTTTTCTCTGCATCCTCAATCATAGCAAGAGCTATACGATCTTTTACGGAACCTGCGGGGTTAAGATACTCCAGTTTTGCCAAAAGAGTAGCATTACTGACTCCTGTCTTCTTTGAATAATTGTTGAGCTTCAACAGTGGAGTGTTACCGATTAACTCCAATGAACTTTCAATGATTTTTGCCATATTTCTTCCTCCTTATTATTATATTATTATTTAATTCAAGTTTCGCAAGTGCTCAACTTCTTAGTCTTCAGGAGTAAAGAAGTAAAGGAGTTAAGACATTACCCTGGCTATTTGCTGTTT
>OCVV011319314.1_pt1 | contig 30470 bp, 18 predicted proteins | sample 1539721 | NCBI WGS metagenome assembly OCVV01 (sample SAMN02144230, study PRJEB22623) | gut metagenome | biome: sheep rumen | host: Ovis aries | place: New Zealand | reverse complement strand
GTAAATTAAAGGAATTGCAACGAACCATCCGATTACACCACCGGCCATCATATAAGAAGAAATCTTCTTACCGCAGATGTAACCAACACTGGCAAGGGCAGGGAGTACATCCATACCAAAACCAGTTCCGAAAGACTTAATAGACCAGTCAATTTCAGAAGGAAAGAGTTTAATTCCGTCTGCAATGAATTTGTAGATTGCAGAGATTCCAAGACCTGAGAAAACGATTTTTGATTTTTCTCCACCTTCTTCGCCGGCAAGAAGAACTTCTGCACAGGCAGTTCCTTCAGGGAATGGCAAAACTCCATGCTCTTCTACGATAAGAGCTGAGCGGAGAGGAACCATGAAGATAAGTCCGAGAACTGCTGCACACAAAGAAATGATTGCGATTACCCAGAATGATGGCTTGTGAATAGCGTCGCTTTCTGCAGCCCACATAAAGAGAGCTGGTAAAGTAAAGATTGCTCCAGCAGCAAGAGATTCACCTGCTGAACCAATTGTCTGCACCATGTTATTTTCCAGAATAGAATCGCGCTTCATAATGATACGGATAATACCCATGGAAAGAACAGCAGCTGGAATAGAAGCTGAAACGGTCATTCCAACACGCAGACCCAAATATGCATTTGCTGCGCCAAATAGCACAGCAAGGATGATTCCCAGCGTGATAGATACCGGTGTAATTTCCGGCATAATCTTATCCGCAGGGATAAAAGGTTTAAAAGATGTTTTTTCCATAACCTTTTAATTATATAAAAATATACTATTATCTTCTATAGGTGATATTTCGGTTATGGTGTAATTTTTTAGAGAATTGAAAATGTCATTCCTGTGCTTGATACGGGAATCAGCATAAGGCAGTGAGTTGCAGATTGTCGGGGCAAGCCCGACAATGACAAGCTTATAAAATCCGTTTAAGTGGTTTTCCTACAATGCTGATAACCGGTCCCAGCAGCAGCGACATCAAAATAGAACCGACAATTGAGCCCTGAATTCCGTTTGGGTTAAGTTTTCCTGCAATTACACCAGCACCCACGGCTGCCAGATCAAAAAGAATACGGATTACAGCAAACGGCACTTTTGGAATCCAGCCGCTAATGATATTTGGAATGGCATCGTATGGAGCAACGCCCATCTGTGCATTTATATATATAGAAGCAACTACAACAAATACAAACAGAGTAAGCGCAAAAATCACAACACGTGCTGCAAAATTACCTTCTGCTAAAAACTGTGCAAAGCCGATATTTTTCCAGATCCAGCGGCAAAGGTCAATTACATAGCCGATAAGAATCATATTGGCAAGGGTTCCAAAGCCAATCATTTCGGCACCAAAAATAAAAGTAAAAATGATCATAATGCCATAAAGAAGAACTTCGGTATTTCCGAGTCCCCAGCCAAGGGCATCTGCAACATTAAGATTCATAAAACTGGCCGGGTCAGTTCCCCAGCCGATTTCAACAAGAATAGAAACAAAAACGCCCATAAGAATTACAGCAGGAAGCATAAATGCCAGGCGTTTGCCAAAGTTAGTCACAATAAATTGTTTAAAGGTAAATTTCATAGTGCCGACAGTATATCACAAAAACAATGGATTGCCACGTCGCTACGCTCCTCGCAATGACGTCATTGCGAGCGAAGCGAAGCAATCTATGACACTAGAGGAAGTATGTTTTCATCAAGCCCTTTCCCTTTACTTCAACATCAATTCCTTCGCTGTATGCAAACTGGTCTTTTGTCTGCAGGTAAGTTTGTTCAGTAACGTGAAGTTTCATAGGTTCACCAGTGCTTTCCATTCGGCTTGCAACATTTACCGTATCACCCCAGATATCGTAAATAAACTTAGATTTTCCGATTACACCGGCAACAAGGTTTCCGGTATTAATTCCAAGACGAATCTGAACTTTTACCGGTGAGCTCATATTAAAGCGGCGGACATCTTCCATAAGCCCAAGGGCAAAACGTACCATTCGGATGGCTCCGTCATTATCAACTTCTTCTGTGAAGCCGGTAGCTGCCATGTATGCATCTCCAATTGTTTTGATTTTCTCAATGCCTTCGCGGTTAGCACGCTCATCAAAAAGTGAAACCATCTTATTAAGCATAGTAACAACTTCTTCTGCAGTCATACCGTCGCTCATTTTTGTAAAGCCTACAATATCTGTAAACAGAACCGTAATGTTCGGATACTTCTTCGCAATTGTATGTCCCGGTTTATCCGTGAGTTCCTTTGCAACTTCAGCAGGCAGAATATTCAAAAGCAAACGTTCAGACTTTTCTTTTTCGAGTTTAAGGTCGTGAGTGCGTTCTTCAACCTTTTTTTCAAGTTCAATCTGGTAGCGTCGCATCTGGCGTATTTTGAGCCATACAATAAGGGCCGCAATACCTACAACAATTACACCAATCAGAATCTGGAACCAGAGGACCTGCCATATATAAGGTTTTTTAATGATGATAATAGGCTCAGAAGGTTTGCTCTTAACTTCATCACCGTTTTGGGAGATAACCGAAAACTGATACGTTCCCGGCTTAAGGTTAGTATAAGAAACGTTACGCAGATTAGACCATTCAGAATAATCATTTTCAAAGCCGCCGAGTTTGTAGCAGAAACGCATCTGATCAGAAGAAATAAAACTTAATCCGGTAAACTTAATGCTCAAACGTTTTGCAGAAGGCTGAAGAATAATTTTTTCTCCGTGGTAATCATGTTTTACGTTATCAATAGAGTATTCTTGAATTTCAATTTTAGGTGGAACCTGATTTTTTCCGGATTTTACAGGGTCATAAATTGCAAAACCGTCAATCAAAGTGAACCATACGCGGCCCAAAGAATCCTGGGTAGAAACAGAAGTTGAGGTAATTCCACCAGTATTAAGACCATCAGAACTTCCATAGAATTTTGTATTTATTCTTTTTCTTTCACCGCTTATAACTTCTTCCATTTCATAAAGATTTGCAGACAGAATGCCCTTATTGCTAGTCATCCAGATAGTCTGAGTATAATCACAAATCATCTGGAAAACACTGTCAGTGCCAAGACCGTTTGCAGAATTAAAATTAAAGAAGGTATCATTTGCTTCATTATATTTTGATATACCAGTTCCGGTTGTAATCCAGAATCCGCCGCCTTCAATTGGCAGAGTCTTAAAAATTACATTTCCAGCAAGACCATTTTCAGAGGTAAAGTGCTTTACAATCTGTTCATCTTTTAGAACATAAATTCCGCCACCATCTGTACCAACCCAAATCTGACCTTTAGAATCTTCATAAAGACTCATAATAAATTCATTATCAAAACCTTCTTTACGGGTAATGGAATGAATGCTTCCGTCAGTTTCAATAATGCTAAGTCCCTGAGTGGTTCCAACATAATACTTGCCGTCGCTAGCTTTGATGGAAACACGACACTTAAGGCCGGCAAGTCCATCGTTCGTTGTCCAGACAGTAATCTTATCATCAGCTGTAACACGAACCTGACTTACATCAGAATAGGAAGAAATCAAAAGTTCTTTATCTGCCGTCATTCCAACGTGTCGGATTCTGGCTCCCTTACACAATTCTGTAATTTCGTTTTCAATAAACTGATTATCTTTGTTGTAGCAGTAAAGACCATTATCAGCACCGAGCCAGGTAACAGAACGAACAGGATCTTCGCAAATTGCATTTACGGCAATAGGCATGGAGATAGTGCGGAATTTACCCTGACTCATTTTTTCAATACCGCCGCGGTTATATGCAAGCCACATGTTTCCTTCGTGGTCTTCAAAAATATGGTTGATATAGTCGTCGGTAAGGCCGTTACGTTTGTCGTAGTAGGTAAACATTCCGTTATGAAGAATTGTGATACCACAGTCAGAGGCAAACCAGAAGTTTCCGGCAGTATCCTGAATAATGGAATTTACAACCGTTCCTTCCTGGTGGTCGTGCCCAATGTCAAAAACAGTTTCTTCTGTATCTTTGATTCGTACAGCATAGTGAGGGGCAACACCAAACCAGAATGCACCGCTCTTATCCTGAGTAACTTCGTTTACAGAAGGATTTTTGATTTTTGTGATGCCGGTAAATCGCTCAAGCTTACGGGTATAAACAAAAAGATCATTTTCAATAGCAGTAGAAATCCAGATACGTCCGGCTGTATCACAGTAAAGACGCGAAACCTGAATTGTTTCCTGCCCAAGCTCATGCAAACCATCAGGAATCTGAACTTCATGCTGTGGAGTAAGATAACACAAGCCAGAAGCAGTACCCAGCCAGATGTTGTTATTAAAGTCTTCGCAGATAGCACGAATAGAGTTGTGAGGAAGCCCGTTTTCAGTAGTGTATTTTATAAGTTTGCCGTCTGGCTGAATGCAGGTAACACCCTCGTCATTATGTCCAACCCAAAGGTTCCCGTTGGAATCCTGAAAAATAGAACGCACCGAAGCGAAATCATATTTTGGATCAATATTGCGTGAAAAAGTCGCAAACTCAACACCATCAAAGCGTGCAAGTCCGTCATAGGTTCCAATGTAAATGTACCCCTTCTGGTCCTGCATGATAGCAGTAATTGTCATACCAGGAAGCCCATCTGCGGTAGTCCAGTTACGGCAAACAAAGTCATTTAAAAAACTCTGATCAACATTACCATTAGCCGCAGACTGAGAAAAGACAGTTGTAGCAAGGCAAGAAAGCATTGTAATAACAAATAAAATCTTCTTCATAATATTATTGTATGCCCGTTGGCAGAAAAATTCAAATTTTAAGGAGTGGGACCGAGCATGCGGGGTAGGTGAGATTTTACGAGCTTTGTGTTATAATTTTGAGATATGAAAACCTTTAAGAAAATCAAAACACTTTGTGTAAGCGTGGCACTTTTAGTTTTAAGTTCAGTTAATGTTTGTGCCACAGAATTAGAATTTGTACAGCCTTTTAAATTGAATGCAGTGAACGACGGACTACAACTTGGCCTTGGAGCCGCACTAAGCGGTTCAGCCTTAATTTGCGATAAACTCTTACATATAAAAAGCAATGAGTATAACCCGGCCGACTGGGACATAAAAGATATTCCGGGGCTCGAGAATATGTTTATGAATGCGTATAGTAAGCCGCTGCACATTGTTGGGACGGGCACGGCGGGTCTGGCGATGTTAACACCTGCAGTGTTCGCAATAATGCCAAGCAGCGAATGGCTCACAATCGGTACAATGTATTTGGAAACTCTGCTCATAGCAAACGGAATCAAAGAGTGGACAAAGCTTCTGGTATACCGCGCGCGCCCTTATATGTACTTCGACGGCTATCCGCAAGACAAAGTAGATGACGGCGACTGGAACTGTTCATTTCCTTCAGGACACACAACCTTAGCCTTTGCAGGAGCCGCCTTTACCACAATGGTATTCTGCCAGTGCTACCAGAATAAAAAATTAGATTATGCGGTAGCCGGCATCTCGTTTGGTATAGCAGCATTAACAGGAGCCCTGCGCATGGCAAGCGGAAATCACTTTTTTACAGATGTCTTAGTAGGCGCCATAATAGGAACCGCCTGTGGTTTTGCAGTTCCATACATGCACACCCAAACTTTCTACAGCAAGTTTCAGAAAAAATCAGGAAGTGCCCGAGCCGCAGTTACTCCAGCTGGTTTTAATTTTACTTATAATTTTTAGTTGGGCGGGCCCCGGCTAGCCTCTAGTGCGGGGCCTGAAAAAAAATCAAAAAATTATTGACAAGATATAAAAAAAATTGTAGTTTTCTCCTCGTACAAAAATATAACCGTTCTGGTTACTTATCTGCTGGCGAAGCTTAAGTCCTTAAGCTTTTTTTTTCCAATACATTATTAATTTCTTTTCATTTATCAATAGCAATTATTTTAATTGCCTTGGGGGTACTATGACTGAGTATGCAAAGATCGAAGTCGCTCGAGAAATATTAAATGTTATGATTGGAGCAAATGGCCAAAGGGGTTATGACAGAAGCAACAAAACATTAATGCAACTTTTAGAAGACGAAATTGCCTTTAAGAAAGGCGATAAGGACGTAGTAGATAAGATAATAGCTGTTTATGGTCCTATGGTTAGGAGTCATAAATACATTTTATAAATTTTTTTTAATTATCTTTCTGAGAATTCGTATGTTATAATTTTTTTAATAAAAAATTGGAGAGGTGAGAGTTATGAAAAATACATTAATGCCAATTGTTCGAACTGATATTGCAGAAGATATTGAAAAAAATCTTGGTAAAAAAATAATTTTATTAACAGGTGCTGAAGGTTCAGGAAAATCTTATATTGCAAAAGCTATAGCAACAAATAATTTGCAAAAAAAATATAAAGAGTTAATTAGACTAAAATGTATAAATTGTGGAAAAAAAGATAATGATGATGAAATATTTGATTACGATGATGATGAAATATTTGATTACAATAGTTTTCTTTCAAATATATTGTTGAAGACAAAGTTTTCACAAAAGCAATCACCTACTCTTAGTCAAGAACGTAAAGTAGATATTTTTAAAAAGAATCTTAAGGAAACAAAAAATAGATTTATTTTTGTTTTCGATGATTTTGATAAAATTGAAAAAATTAATGAACAGAGATATATTTTACAATTTTTGAATGATCCAAACGTTTATGAAAATGCTCCTGTTATTATTACTTTAACAAAACAATTAGAATTAGATTTAAATAATTATAATAATTGCTACGAAAAAAAAATAGGCAATATCGATAAAAATAATTTTGAAAAAATTTGTAAAAAATTTATATATACTGGTCTAAATAAAGATTTAAGAAATAAAATATTATTAATAATCAAAGCTATTGGAAAAAAAGAATATTATGATTTTATAAGAGAAGAAAGCAAAAATGATTTATGTTTAATGCATGATATTCAGATTCATCTTGTAATTACAATATTTAATGAAGAGAACAATAAAAACTTAGATTCAATTAAGAAAAGTTTTGAGAGAATAAAATATAATTACGAATTGAAAAGAGGCGATTTAATAAAGAAAATCTTCTCAAAATTATCACCAGATGAAAAATTATTTTTGCATGCAATCTCTCTTTTTAGTACGGAAGTTTCCAAAAATAGACTGAAAAAAATTACAAAACTAACTAATCAAAAAATAAATCACATAGAAACAAAATATAAAGAATTGTATTTATTAGATGATTTTATAAAGAAAACAACCATTCACAAGGAAAATGAAATTAAGGAGTATTACTCACTAATAAGACCATTAAAAGTATCATTGGAAAGAGATAGAAAAGATAATCCAGATAAATATTCAGGATTAATTAATAATTGGATTAATTTTTATAAAGTTATTTCTAAAAAAATTGCGGATAAAATTGATTTAGATCTTTCGAATTTAGATAAAATGGAAAAAGAATTTAATAACATATCGAAAGTATTGAAATATTGTGATTATGAGAAAACTCTGGGAAGGTGGAAAGATTATTATGAGATTTCAGATAACATATGGTATTTTTCTGAGATAACAGCAAAAGATGTAAATAATTATCATTTAAGAAGATATCAAATTGCCAAAAAAATTGGTGATAATAAAAAGATTTTTGATTCAGCACTACATTTTTGTAATATTTCATGTAAGAAAGGTGAATATGCAAATGCTAAAGATTGTTTTGAAGAATTAAAAAGAAGAATAGATTCGGTAGGTTTAGAATCGGAACGTTTATCACTTAAATATATATACACATTAGCATTACAATCATATTTTATAGCAAAAAATGAGGAAATAACATTTGAAGAAAAGAAAAAAATGTATAATGAAGCTGAAATAGCATTTAATCAATGTGAAGATAAATTACCTGCTTTAATAAAAACAGAACACAATCTTAAAGAACAGCGACAATTAGTAAAAGATTACATTTCAGTTGTTAAATGGCATGCTAATTGTTTTTATGAAAATATTAATCAACATAATACGATAAAAGATTTTGAAGAGCTTAATGATAAAATAGAACGTTCTATATCATATGAACTAAAATATGGAATAGATTATTCTCGTGTAATAGTTCCAGTTTTAATTTCAAGAATAAAGCTACTTCTAAAATATAAAGATAAAGTTCAAAATTATGAACAAAAAATGATATATGATTTTGAAATACTAAAAGGGTTATATGATTCTACAATAAAAGAAGATGGTGGATTAAAAGAGGATTATGAAAAAATATATATAGAGGCTGAAGAATATGTTTTTAAAAATGAAATAAAAATACAAGAATGCAAAAAAATAATTAATAAAACATTAAATGATGAAACTCAAAAAAAAATACTTCCAATTTTACAAGAAACTAAAGATTTATTTTTAGAAGCAATAAAAAAAGTAAATGCTAAAGATTCCATAGTAAAAGTTTCTGTAACTGCTATGCCTGACTTGGGATTAGCAAATAATGTAATACGAATGTCAGGAGGGTTTTTTACAGGTATGTTCATAGAATGGGAATCGGAGGTTCCTTTTGTCCCAATTGATACTACAATTAATTCTTGCGGCGTTGCAATTTATCAATTAAACAAAGAAATTTCTGTTGATGAATTTAAAAATTGTTTTGTTGGGGCAGAAGAAAAAGTAAAAAGAGAGTTGGATTATAATTGGAACTTCCAGCGTGGAAATCATTTTATTTCATTTGGAAAGTTAGAAAGCGGAGATTATTGCATTGTAATGCATGCCTCTGCTGATGAATATAAGAGAGATATGGATGACAAATCTTTGTACCCACCTGAAAAAGGAGTAAACGAGGATTATGTTTGGTATTCTAATGATATACACGAAATCTACAGCGCAAAAAACAAACATCGTTATTTAAGATATTTATATGACAATCCTGCAAAAAAGTTTATTTCAACTGCAATTCGATTAGAAACAGTAAACCATATTCGAATGAAAGATATTGCTAAATGTATATTTGGAGATCTCATAAAAAATGAGATTATATTTGTACCTCATTATGGAATGCCTACAAGCAATTCTATTGCAATCGGTTGTTCTTGGAAAAAAAATGAATCTGTATTACTTACTGCACCAGGTAAAGATATTTATATCATAAAACCAGTATTAAAATCAGAAGTTGAGAATCCTTTCTGGCTTACACCTCATGGACTGGGGGTTTCTGCTCAAATAGAAGATATAAAATATGAAAATGGTATTTCAATAAATAATATCCATTTACAAAGTCTTGAAGATGTAAAAGAAATTAAAGGAAGATCAATCCGTTGTAGAAATGATAATGACACAACATTTGGAGTAAATATTGATACAACTCTTTCTAATTGCAATGCAGAGCGCAAAACCGTTATTCATCCTATTGCAAGTATATCAGTAGAAGGATTTAAAGAGTTTTAAGAAGGAACGAATTAATGGCTTCAGAATTAACAATTATACGACATTCACCAACAGAATATAATGAACAAAATTTTTTTATGGGGACTTTGGATATTCCGATAACTTCCTTTGATGAAAAAAAAATAGAGGAATTAAAAAAAGTATTATCCATAGATAAATATACATCTATATATTCCTCTCCATTACAACGGTCTTTACAAACTGCGAAGCAGATTTTTGGTGATAAGTATCCCATATTGATTGATAATAGACTAATTGAAAGAAATTTGGGTGTTTGGCAAGGTGTTAGAAAAGATGTTATTAGAAAAAAATATGTCGAAGCTTTTAAAGGGAATCAAATGGATGTTTATTATACACCTGAAAATGGTGAACCGTTTAAATTAATGATTCATCGCGTTGCTTCTTTCATAAGTGATATTTGTAAAGATAACACACATAATTTAATTTTTACACATAATGCTGTCTTTCGTGTATTCAAATCCTTTTTAACAGATATTCCATTAAGTTCTGCATTTAGTAAAAACGAACCGTTTCTTACGCCTCAAAAATTTATAATAGAGGATTCTTTATATAATAGGATTCAGAGTAATCCGTTTTTTACAGTAGATAAAAATATAATAATTTAAAATATCAATTGTAAGGAGTAACTAAAATGAAAGAATTAAAGTGCATGTTGTGTAGTGATAACAAAATCTGTAAAAAAATTGTAAAGACTCAAAAACTTGATTCAAATTTTGAATCTCTTTCTCCATTAGATGATATTAAAGAGAAAGATAAAAAATATTTTATATATAAAGAGGCATTAGATTTTGCTTTACAAGAAGAAAGTGTTCATAATATAGCAATTACCGGAAATTATGGATCTGGAAAAAGTTCTGTGATAGATTCATATTTTAAGGATATTTGTTGTAAAAACTTCTTTAAGATCTCTCTTGCCACATTTTCTGAAAAAGAAAATCCAGATACTGATATTAAATTAATTGAAAAAGGCATTCTACAGCAAATGTTTTATAGGAAACCAGCTAAAGCATTTCCATTTTCTCGTTTTAAACGAATAAAACCTTATAATCCATTTTCTATAATTTTCATGGAAATATGTCTTTTATGTTCAATCTTTTTTGCGAGTATTATATTAAAACCAGAATGGCTAAGTAATTTCTTTAAAACAATAGAAAATATAAAGTATCTGATTACCTTTTTGATAGCTAGTTTAGGTTTTGCCTTTGTAGGTTTTTATATTACAAGATTCTTATTAAAATTTCGTCTTACAAAATTTTCTTTTCAAAAAATGGAGTTTGGATTAGATGATGTAAAAGATGAATCTTTATTAAATAAATATATAGATGAAATTTTATATTTTTTTGAAAAAACGAAGTATAAAATTGTTGTTTTTGAGGATTTGGATAGGTTTAAGAATACAGATGTTTTTTATCATCTTAGAGAATTAAATTCTCTTATTAATAATTATGAACGGGTAAAGAATAAAGTTGTTTTTATCTATGCTGTACGTGATGATATTTTTAATAATAGTAGAGAGGATCGTACGAAGTTTTTTGATTTTATTATTCCAATTGTCCCTGTTATGGATTCGCATAATTCAAAAGCATTCCTTTTGGAAAATAATAATTTAAAACAAATTGATAAAGAATTTAAGATAAAAATAAGTCAATATATAGACGATAGACGGCTCTTAAAAAACTGTATTAATGAATACCAAATATATGATAAGATTATTGCTAGTAGTAATAGGAAAATTTTATTTGCACTTATAGTTTATAAGAATTTTTATCCTCAGAACTTTGCAGAACTTGATAAAAGATTGGTTGATATCAAAAGAGGTAATATTAAAATAGATGAAGAAAAGGCTCCTCTTGAAAAGTTTATATTATCAGATGTAATTAATGAATCGAATATTAAGAATATTTATAAAATATTAGCATGGAATAATGAAAAAAATAATACGGATAATGAATTTATTAAATTAGTAGAAAATAAAAAAGATATTCCAGATTTTACGAAAAAATTAGAAGATAAAGTATATGTCTTTGAACACTTACAACCAAATAAAGATTTATGGAATTATTATGCGATTTTAAATAATGACATATTGGATTATCTTTTAGAAAACAAGAAGTCAGATTATGAGGTTGATCTGGGGAACTTTATTAATACAATGGTAAAATATGATCAAAATCATCCAAATAAGTTTTTCACACAGTATCAAAGAAATAAAGATCTTTCATATTTATACAATAATATCAATAAGTATATTCTAGAAAATAATACTGGGTATGATGTTATCTTTAAGGGGAATACTCAAAAATTATTACAATTCTTTTTGTGTGTTGATGATATTGATAATAAAAAATTTTTAAATTTTCTTAAACAAGAAATAAATTTTATAAATGAAACAAGCGATTCTGTAATAGAGTCTTTTATTAAAACAAAAAAAGAACAGAAAAAAGTAAAAGATTTCATATTGGATTATATTGATAATTCAAATATCACTTATAACATAGCTGATGTCGCTAAAAAATTAATTCCAAAGAATTCAGCAGATAGAGATTTTTTTATAAAATGTTTTGATCATTTACAAACCATATAATTCTTTTGCCTTAAATAAAAAACACCGCCAAAACTGCAATTAAGCGAGTTCTGGCGGTGTATGGAAAAGTATTAAGGATACTCGTCCTGATTATTCTGCGTTACGAACTATACGGAAGCCAATGTAATTATCATTACCATGGTTACGTTCGTAAGGATAAGCGCTGCTGGGATTATCAATATATCCATTCAATGGCGAAACAGCTCTGTAATCTTCACCAGCAACATCCCAAATCCATTCACTTACAGAACCAGTCATATCATAAATCTGTAAAGTATTTGGGTCTTTTTGCATGATTTTGTGAATAGAATAATCATCGAATGAAACTTTCGTAACATCAGAACTACCACTATATTTAGTTTGAGTACCAGTCAAACCATTACCGCCACGAGCTGCATATTCCCATTCGGCAACTGTTGGCAGTCTGTACCCGTTTGCATCCGAGTTTATTTCTATGCTGTCATATCCAGGAGAAGCTGCTACCCAATCCCATGAAGAATTGTTTGAATCTGGGCCACAATATTTTGAACCAGAAGTGCGAATTCCTACCCATTCAGCAGGCTTTGTTGATTTTTCAGTTGTATCTCCTGACTTTTTAATTGAATAGACTGGTGTAAGATTTTCTGCCAAACTTCTCAGATTACAATAAACAATTGCATCATACCAGCTGATATTATAAACAGGATATTGGTCTTTATTTGATGTTTCTGAAGGTGCTGTATCTCCATATATACAATACAATTCATATTCAGCTTGTGTTACTTCATGTTCACACATATAGAAACTGGAAACTGTTATAGGATTTGTAGTGGTTGCTGCAGAAAAAGCTCCTTCAGTATTCTGTGTATGGTCGTCATCATCTAAAACAATTATAGGTGCTGAAGTTATACTTGCACCTGTAACCTGTACAAAATCATCTGGAATACTGCTACCACCATTTCCACCATTTGTACTTGCAACCAGTTTACCTAGTTCGCTGATTGTATAAGTTGTACTTCCATTTGCGGTTACTTTAAATTTTGAGAACTCAGATACTAATGTTTCAGCTGCGTCCTGAGCTAATGTAAGAACTGGTGTGGTTCTTTCATAATTTGCCGGGGTGATTGTAGGAAGTGAATCACTACCTGTGAGTTCACTTGCAACAGCAATTGTCATGAAATCTGGCAGGTAGATATCGTTGGAAGAACTGATAACAGCAGTTCCACCAATAGTAATTACACCTGTAGTTTCATCTGATGGAGTTCCGATAAAGCCGATACCATTTCCAGAAGTTCCGGCAGTGTTGCCACTAATTGTACCGCCAGTCATTGTAAATGAAGCAATTTTGTCTCCTGAAGCCTGGAGACATACACCACCGCCGTATGACTGTGCTGTGCTATCGTCTGAAGTAGTTCCATTAGAATATTTAGCTTTATTGTATGCATGGTTACCTGTAATTTCACCGCCGTGCATTATAAATGTACCATTTGCATAAACAAATACACCACCACCGGCAGTTGTATAATTTGAATTTACATTTGAAACATAAGATTCATTATTTGTAATATGGCCACCTTCCATAATAAAGGTTCCAGAAGCAACACAAACTCCGGCTCCTTGTGGCAATAAGTAAGTTCGCTGGAATGCGTCCTGCCAGTTATTCTTAATATAGCCATTATTCATTGTGAAGGTTCCACCATTTACATATACAGCACCGCAAGTACCATCGCTACTATTATCTTCAAATGTACCGCCATTCATGATAAAGGTTCCGCCTGTTTTTACGTTTACAGCACCACCTTTTACGTCGAAGTTATGGAAGGTTACTCCATCTTCCATAATGAGAGTACCACCATCTTCTATAGCAACGGCACCTTTTGTTACAATAGAACTATATGCGGCATCAAAAACAGTTCCATTTTCGAGCGTTACTGTTGAACCATTACCAATATTCATAATAGCGCCGTCAACTTCATATTCTCCAAGTCTGCCCTGTACCAGCATATTTCTAATTGTAACAGGAACAGATGTAGAAACTTTCAATACGGATACAAATTCTGGAAGATCATAACCATCACAATTAATACCATCTGTTTCGGCAGAAGTCTTACCTTGTAATAAAAGTGATTTTATAGGCAGATTATTATCTATAGCAAGGTTATAATCATCTGTTTTTCCACTAATTGTTATTGTGTAATCTTCAGTTGAGTCATTTATTAATTTGATTACTTCGAGAGCTGCTCCTACTGATCTAAGAGGTTTAGACGCTGAACCATCTCCTAAATAGAATTTAGTATTATCACTATAGTCAATATAAGCGCCATCAGCACCTGTATCACCATTTACATAAATAGTTGATGATCCAAGATAGCGCCAGGTTGCATATAATGTTATATCAGATTCAATGTCAGTGTATTCAGAATCATCTTCACTTTCTTTAAACTCAAAAGGTTTGATTTCATATCTTGTAGGATCCCATCCAGTTCCATTATAACGGTTTATTTCATGTATATAATACCAACCCGCAAATTCATAACCATCACGATCAGCTATCTGGAATTGAGCATCATCGTTCCAAACAGGACAAAGAGCACCGACTGATGCGGACATACCTGTTGTGCCTTCTCCGGCAAAGCTGATAGAACGTTTTGTATTTAACCATCCTCTTTCATCTACATACCATTCGATTGTAAGGTTGTCTTGATCTGGTGTAATATGGAAATATTCTGAATTATCGCCAATTGGGGTATCATAATCATCTTCATAACAAGCTATTTGAGTGTAACTTATTCCACTCTCTGTATGTGGAATCTCATAATAATATGGTGTAACTGTAATTGAAGCGCCAGATGATAAATCTTCAACAAGTTTAATTGGGGTAGTAGAAGCAATGTATATATCATTAACAACAGGAGCTCCGCTCAAATATACATATTCTCCATCTTCACAATAAATTCCAGCACCATAACTACTTGAGCCTGTGAGAGTATTATTCTGGATTGTACCGCCAGTCAAATACAATGAAGCTTCTTCCTTAACATAAATACCTGCACCATTATCACTAGAAGTATTACCTGTAATGAGTGTACCATCTTCAATTGTCAGGCTACCACTGTTTACTATAATTCCTCCACCATTTTCACCTGAACCTCCTGTGATTGTGAGGTTAGAAATTGAAACTGGAATAGCTGTGTCAATAATAATTGGAGTGCATTTCAATGCTCCACTTATTGAATCTGTGCTAGTTCCTGTTTTTCCTGTAATGGTGAGTTTTGAAGCTTTTGTACTATCGATATCGATAGTCGTTCCGGTATCAGATGAGACTGCACCATCGATGAAAATGGTAAACTCTGTTTCTGAGTCACCATCAGCTTCAATTTTGGCAAGTGCATCTGCTAATGTTGTGAAAGGATTATTCTTTGATCCGTTTGCATTACCAGGATTATCATTTGAACCTACATATATATTTCCTGTTTCATCAGGATATAACTTACCTTCTGCACTAATAAACCACTTTGTAGTTACTCCACCAGAAACTTGTGGAGCTATCTTGAATATTGAATATTCCACATCTAAAGCACCACTCGCACCACTTGCAAGAGCAAGAACTTGAAGATCTTCTTCATATGTTTCTGGAATAATGGTAGCACCGTGCGTAATATTGCCTTCAAATGATTTTGTAATTAATAATTTTGCACCGCTTGGGAGATATACATTATTATCTGAAGTTACCTGTGCTTCACCACCCATTTGGAATGTGCCATTTACACTTCCATTACTTGCAATATAAATACCACTACCAGATGGTGCTGAGTTACCTGTTATGAGTGCACCGTCATCAAGAGTGACTTTAGCATTTGAGTTTACAAAAATACCACCGCCTTTTATATCGCCAGTATTACTGTTGTTTCCGCCAGTAATTTTAAGATTTTTAATTGTAACAGGAACTTTTGTATTTACTGCTAATACAGCGCCATTTTCGGTAGCAGTAGTAAAGCCACCTTTTAACTCATCCTGTGGGATACCATCGGCATCAGGTCCAGTTGAGCCTTCGAGAGTAATTGATTGAACATAATTGTTAAAATTATTTGAATTTGATTCAATAGCATGTGAGCCGGAAATGCTTCCTTTTATTTTTATTATCCAGCTATGCTTGTTTACATAACTGTGAACTCTTTCGATTGTTTCAAGCGCTGCTTCAAGACTTTCATAACCATATTGTTCTGAAGTTCCCAAATGATATTGCGCGCTAGGATTTATGTACAAGGTTTCAGTACTGTTTTCTTCCAAATCCCTCCAGCGTGCAGTAACCGTAATATTTTTATTAGTATTATGAGGAATAACTGTTACAGGATTTCCTTCACTATCATACCAGCCTTCGAATAAACGGTCTTGTCTGTTGTAGCGTGGAAGAATTATATCTTCTGATTTTCGAGAGTATTTTGTTACTTTTGTTTGTCCTGCTGCGATATAAGCGGTTGGAGAAACATCAATTCCTTTATATGTAATTGTAAATACTTCATTAATATCTACAGTCTGCTGATACGTAGTTGTAACACCTTCTGCAATATGGACAATGTATGGAATTGAGTCTAGACAAGTATTATCATTATAAAAATCAAAAACAAGTCGATATTCGCCAGCTTCAATCTTTGAACTTGTATTAGTTATTGCTCTTGAATAAGAAACATAATAATTTTGGTCTTTACTATCCCAGCTAAATGAAGTTACTTCTTTAGAATCTTTCACTTCATCATTTGTGTCATCGTCGTCGTTATCTGTCTTATATAGACTAATCTTAACCTTACTAACATTTTTTTTGTCAAAATTAATTTTTACAGAAAGTCCACCATAACCTTTTGCAGTATCTTTTGGTTCAAGATTAAAAGAAATAGAATTTGCTTTTCCAGATTCTATAGAAATACTTGTATTACCATCACTACCTTTTGCTATACTTGTGAAATCTATTGATCCCAGTTTTGCTGTAAGAGTAAATGTCCAGGATCCTTCATCGAGAAGAATCTGTTTTTTGTAAAGCTCTTTTAGGTTTTCTGCATTTATATTGCTAAGCGAAAGTGTTTTATTACTTGAATCTTTTCCAGAGCCTGATAAAGAAATTGAAGTAAAACTATTAAGTATTTCTTCATCGCTTGGTGGATTAATAGAACGAGAATTATTAAGTTCGACTGAATTAATAACTAAATAAGCTTTATTCTGATTGTTTGTTTCTACATTATTAAAAAGATTTGAACATGAAATAAATGAAATTATAGATAAAGCTAGGATTATAGTTTTCCAATAATTTGTATTTTTCATAAACTTTCCTCCTTAGTTGCTGCTCACTTTTATTTGAGCTGTAAAAGAACTGCGAACAGACCCTTTTTTAGCTTCGAGATTAACGTCATAAATACCTGCATCAAAGTTTGCTGTATTAATCTGTAAAACATTTTCTAGTGTAGTAGTTTGAAGTTCTTCATCTACTAGCCATTTATAGGAATCATAACCAGTTTCTGCAGTGAAGATGATTATTCCATCACCAGCATAGCTTATGTTCTTTTCAACTGTTCCACCTTCTGCCTTTGTTACTGTAACTTCAATATCATTATCAAGGCTTGTTGTGTAACTTATGTTTATTGTTGTTCCCGAGGTTTTTATAAACTTTCCATAGGTTTCTGTATTTCTATCGTTACTATCAATTTTCCAATACTGAAGATTATTACCAATTTTTTGCGGAGTGATTCGGAACTGCTTTGCAACATCGTACATTTTTAGGCTAGAATCTACCAGATTCAAAAGCTCAACATTTGCTGTAATATTTCCTTCTGTATCCTGAGTTGGATAAATTGCAGGAGTAAGCATAGCCGCTGGATCGTTCCTTGAATAATTAAAATATGCATTGTCCGTCAATCTTTTTATTACATTAACTTTTACATTGTTATCAAGATAAACATCATTATCCAAAGAAATAAATGCAGTAACACCCATATTGAAGGTTGAATCTGAACTAACATAAATGCCTTTACCGATGACACTTACACCAGAATTAGCCGAGCCATTATCACTTATAGTTCCACCTGTCATTTCAAGGGTAGAATTATAAAGATAGATACCAACTCCTGATATTTCTGAAATACTATTTGAGTTTAAGAAAGCTGTATTCACAGTATTACCAGTAATAGAGCCGCTAAGCATTTTCACATTAGAACTAATAGACGAAAGTCCAACACCATTACCTTTTCCAGTATTATTTTGGATTGTTGCACCATCGATAAAAAGTGATGCCTGAACAGCGTATACACCCCGGTCATTACCACTGATTACTGTACCATCTTCAAGAGAGACTGTACTTCCAGGGTTTATATATAAGCCGGCGGAAAGACTGTTATCATCAGCCATTTTTGAACCAGTAATATTCAAAGCTTTTATTGCAACTGGAATGATAGAACTGATAGATACGGTATTACCTGACTCGCCGTCAGCATAGTTTCCATTTATAGTATCTTTAGGAAGATTTGTGCTTGTATCTAATCCGTTTAAGCCCTGAAGAGTAATAGAGTTTGCATATTTTACAGCCTGCATATCTTCTATATTTACCTTGTCGTTTACATTCCCGGAAATATAAATGATATAATCCTGATTAGCATTTGAATGATCTTGATTGTAATTCATCCAGATTTTTGCAAATGCAGAGGAAACTGCGGCAAAGGCTGTATCTTTTGTTAAACCATTGTTATTTGCATCACCAGTTTCAGAAACATAGAAACTTGTTACAACCGGTTCAAGTTTTCCTTCTGCAGTTGTTTTCCACATTCTTGTTCGGCCATTTAGATTTTCGTCTATTACCTTGAACTTTGAGTATTCGTCTGCAAGAGTGATGCCTGAATTTGCTTTTATCTTCAATGGATTGATTGTTGTATTATATTCATAGAAAGAAAGACTTGTTGTAAAGTTTTGTGGCAGAGAAGAAATAAGCTGAATTGTTGTTCCAAGACCACGAATATAAATATCATTAAGATAGTTTTCAAAGCCTTCTACAGAATTTTCAACAGGAATTACTGGGCTTCCACCAAAATACATTACATTTGCATTTCCTGCATTCTTTTGTCCTAAATAAATTGCACCACCAGTACCTTTTGCAATATTGTTTGTTATAGTTCCACCGGTAATTTCAAAAATATTTTCATTTTTTCCAGCTACCTGTCTGATTGCACCACCATAACCTTCGGTTGCATTATAGGCAATTGTTCCAGAATTGATTTTAAGATTTCCGGTAGATTCAATTGCACCCCCACCATTTTGACTATAATTAGTATCTGTAATTGTAGGATAGAAAGAATAGTTATAATAAATTCCACCACTAAGAGTTGTTTCAACAGGATCACCATTATCATCAGGCTTGTATCCAATATATAAGCAACCTGTTTCATTGTTATAAAAACCACCGCCTTGCGAAGCTTTGTTTCCAAAATCCTCAGAGGTAGCACAAGTTTTTGCATCTTTTTTACCAATTACGGCAGTTCCATACATATAGAATTTACCACTATTATAAACTCCACCACCATACCCTGTATTATTTGCAGAAACATTTTTATCAATTGTTCCACCGCTCATTATAAACACAGCGTTTGCAGCATTATAGACGCCACCACCATAGGAAGTATAATTTCCAGCTTCATAAGAACGGTTATTTAAGATATTACCACCTGTCATTTCTATAGTACCACCAGCAACATTATAAATTGCGCCACCGCTGGCACAGGTTCCATTCCAAGCCATTGTTCCACTGTCATAATAAACAAAACAGTTTGTACAATTGTAAAGCGCACCTGCAGAGCCACCGTTATGATAAAAGCCACCTTTTAGCTCTTCTTTTACAGGGGTTACTCCATCAGAATCATAACCTTTATAACCTAGATACAATTTTGCACTTATAGTATTATCTGTAGGATTTCCATTATAAACTCCACCAGCTTCACCACCTCTGTTAGAAGTTGTTTCAAAATCATAATCTGTTGAAGAATCATAAGCATAGGCTTCTATTGTTTTATCACCAATTACTGCAGTTCCATAAATGAAAAGAGTACCTTCGTTTTGAATTGCACCACCGTGACTGTTGCTTCCTGCTCTGTTGTGAATTAAAAGTACTCCATCACCAAGCATTACAGTTGCACCGTTACAAATATGAATACCAGCACCCTTTTCTGAACTTCCAACGCCACCTGTTATTTTCAGATTTGTAATTGTGACAGGAACAGAAGTCTCAATTGTAAGAACTGTACCGTAAGATACTCCATTTACATTTGATGACTGATTTCTATTAAGACTATCCTGTGGTTCGGCAAATTCTGTTTCAATAGGTGTCACACCTGTTAATAAAATAGATTTTGCATAATCTTGTGTAACATCAGCTGGAATTGTATTTGGTCCATAAGTTGCATCTGTTCCAGAAGAACCTTTTGGTACACCTTTTACTTCGCCAATGATCTTAATTGCCCAGTTCATATTTTCATCACCTGTGGCAATAATTTCTTCGCAAGCTTTGTCTATAGTCTTGAAAGGTTTAGCTTCTGTACCATTTCCTGTTGTATCATCACCCGTTCCCGATACATACAACACCGGTGCACGCCATTTTGCATACAAAGTAACATCCCCTGTATATGTAGTACATGAGAATTGAGTGAGGGCATTTCCATTGAACTCTTCATTATCAAACCAGCCGTCGAAGAAGTAGCCTGGTTTTGAGATTTCTGGGAGTGTTACGAGTGATTTTCTTGAGTATCCTGCAGCTATAAGCTGGCCTGAAGCGAATTCACCACCGTCACGATTCCATTCGAGTTTATATGTTGGAGAAAGATCTGTTGTAATTGTCTTTTTAGTAATAAGTCCGTTTGTAATTGTTACATAATAAGCTACGGAGCCCAAATTTAAGGTGCTCTCTGGGCCATCGAAGTTTACTTTTAGATAATAAGTGCCGCTTGGGAGTTTATTGCCTGCACTAGTTTTATCAAAAGTCAAGGTAGTTCTATGTTTTGTTAGAGTAGCGCCAGTTTCATCCGGTTCTTCAAACTCTTCAAAAGCTGCTTCGCTGGCTGTTTTTGATGCTATCATTTTGCTTATGTCATCTGGATCATATAAATATCCAACAACTTTTGCAGCTGTGTTTGACCATTCAATAGTAAGTTCGAGACTTCCGTATTGTTCATCTGATTTTAGGGTAAAGCTTAAGGTGTTTATTTCGCCTTGTATGATTTCTCTTGCTTCTGTGCCAGAAAAAAGATAGTTATTGAGTTTTCCTGCTAAAGTAAATGTCCACTCTCCAGGTTCAATCATAATCTGCTGATTTATAAGTTCAGCATAAGTTTCTGCTGTGAGAAGAGTTTCAGCTTTGCCTTCAGCTGATGTTTTTTTACCTGTGAGTACAAGGTCTGTAAGTTTGCTTGGATCACCCTGGTCAGGACCAAAGTTTGTGTCTTCGTTAATTACATTTTCTGCAGCTCGGCTTAGGCTTGAAGAGCAGATTACAATATATGTTTTTCCGTCCGGGCTCTTTTGATTTTGCTGCGAGGCACTTTCATTTCGTTGAACAAGATTTGAGCAGGAAATGAAGGTAAAGAGCAGGGCTGTTAGTAATATATTTCTTTTCATTTAATTCCCTCCTAGTTGATTTTTATATTTGCCTGATATGAGTAGTATTGTTTTGTTCCGTTTGAAACTTTAGTTCTTATTGCGAGTAATGCTACAGAGTAGTAGCCGGCACCGCTGAACATATCACTAGTTACAGTAAATGATTTTTCATTGCCAGTTTCGCTTCCTTCAAATAACCAGGTGAAGCTCCATGTATAAGCTTCATCTGTAACATCAACTGACGCTGTAAAGGTATAGGAACCATCTTCATATGAATTATCTACAGTAATTGTTTCACCCGCATCAGCCGGAATCTCTACTTCAATTACTTTTCCTGCAACTGTTGTTTTCCATCTGGCATACAAAACTGTATCTTTTGTGATTTTTGTGTTTGTAAAGTTGAATGGAGTTTCAGAAAGAGTTTTTCCTTCATCAGAAGAAGTGTACCAGCCTGTGAAGGTGTACTTAGTATTTTCATCACCTTCTTTTGTAGGCTGTGTTGTTGGTTCTGTAGCCTTATCTCCGTTTGTGACAATCTGGCTTTCAAAGTTTCCGGTTCCACCATTTACATTAAAGCTAACGGTGAACTTTTCTGTGCTGTTCCAGAATGCATAGAGTGTGAGGTTTCCAGTAATTGGGGTATCAAAATCAAATGGTTCATCAGAAATTGTTTCGCCATTGTCAGTTGATGTATACCAGCCGCCAAAGGTGTATTCTGCGGTTGCTGTGTTTTCACGTGTAGGGTCGGTTGAAGGTCTTGTGGCCTTTTCACCTTCTGTAATTCGCTGAGTTTCAAATGTTCCTTCTCCACCATTAAGATTGTAAGAAACTTTGTAAATATGAGTTACTGCATAATGCGCAATAATAGTGATGTTGTCAGTAATTTCGGTATTAAAGTCAAAAGCTGTGCCTTTTGATGTGTACCAGCCGTCGAACTGGTATTTTTCATCTTCGGTATCGGTTCTTACAGGATCTGTTTCAGGTCTGCTTACCTTGTTGCCATCGATAACTTTTTCAGTTGCAAAGGCTGATGTAGCTCCGTTGTCTGAATCAAATGTAACAGTGTAAATGTTCTTTTCAGTGTAACGTGCATAGAGTGTAATGTTGCCGGTAATTGGGGTATCAAAATCAAAAGCCTCATCATCAGCAGTAACCCAGCAATCAAAGGAGAATACTTTTTCATCGGTATCAGCTTTAGCAGGATTTGATGCCGGTGCTTTTACCTTGTTGCCATCGATAACTTTTTCAGTTGCAAAGGCTGATTCTGCACCATTGGTTGAATTAAAAGTAACTGTGTAAATATTCTTTTCACTGAAATGTGCATAAAGGGTAATGTTGCTGGTAATTGGGGTATCAAAATCAAAAGCCTCATCATCAGCAGTAACCCAGCAATCAAAGGTGTAGATTTTTTCAGCTGTATCAGCTTTAGTAGGATTTGATGCAGGTGCCTTTACCTTGTTGCCCTCGATAACTTTATCTGTTGCAAAGGCAGAAGCAGCTTCGGTGTCTGTATAAAAAGTAACAGTGTAAATATTCTTTTCACTGAAATGTGCATAGAGTGTAATGTTGCCGGTAACTGGAGTGTCAAAATCGAATGTTTCATTATCAGCTGTAGCCCAATAATCAAAGGTGTAGATCGTTTCTGCAGTTTCGGCCTTAGTAGGATTTGTTTCAGGTGCGCTTACTTTGTTACCTTCGAGAACTCGTGCTGTATCAAAGTCTTCATCAGCATCAATATCTGATTTGAAGGTAACAGTAAACCATTGTTTTGTTATCCATTTTGCGTAAAGAGTTATGCTTTCTTCAATTGGAGTATTAAAATCAAATGGTGTTTCGGAAAGTGTTTTTCCTTCATCATCTGATGTATACCAGCCTGTAAACTCATAGACGCAATCTTCTGTTCCTTCTTTTGTTGGCTCTGTTTCTGGTTCTGTTGCTGTTTCACCGCTTACAATGCGCTGTGTTTCAAAATCACCAGTACCACCATTTAAATTAAAACTTACGCTGTAAAGCTTTTTGAGTGTGAGAGATATATTATTCTCTCCCGATTTTATTTTGATTGTATCAGATTTACCAGTATATGTATAAATCTTTTCATCACTGGCAGAATCTTTTTTGTAGACATTTGCTTCAATGTAAACTGTAGCATTTAGTTTGATTTGATCAAATATTGCAGTTGCTTCTGTTGCATCTGGCGGTAAAGGAATTGTCTGTGTTTGTGAATAATCGCCTTTTAATGAAACATCAACGTAAAGTGTTTCTGATCCGGAATCAGCGTTTCGTGCAGCTGAGCGGGATAGTGTCAGCTTGACGGAACCGGAATTATCCGGTGAATTGAATAACGAACAGGATGCTAAAAAACATAAAAGTAAAGCAGCTGTTGAAACAAAAAAAGTTTTTTTGAACATAACTTTTCCCCCGATAAAAAAATGACATAATATTTTAACATACAAAACCATATTTGTCGTTAAAAAATCGTTGAAGGGGAGTTATGCAGAAAGGAAAACTGGATTTTTATTTTTTTCCTAAAACTGTAAAGTCCTGTGCTTCGTTGCAGAAAATTATTCCGCTTCCGGCTTCTGCAAAGCAGGGGAGTGCGGTTATTGCTTCTACTATAGCTGATTTTTTTTCGGCTGGGACGAGGATCATAAGCATTTCTTTTTCCGGAACAATCTTCATTCCAAAAAATGCAGCGTCACCTTCTTTTGCAGTTCCTCGTGCGCCAATTATTGTGCCGCCACCGGCTCCGGCTTTGCGTGCTGCTGCCATTGCATCTTCTGCGTAGCCTTTGTTTACAATTACGTTTATCATCTGATAGTTATTTTCTGCTTTCATAGTTTCTTCTCCTTCTGATTTTTCTGATACATCTGATTCGGCCAGGTGTCCTGCGCGGATAAAGCCTGGAGTGTCTAGTGTAAACATTACGCCAAAATGCGCTTTCTTTTCTGATGCTTTTATGATTGCGTCGTACACTGCCTGCTTAATGCTGTTTTTTATAATGATGTATACAATGTCTTTTGATGTATCGCCCAAGCCAAGTAACTGGAGTACTCCGTTTGAAGCAGTTCCGCGGCCCATTGCAATTGTGCCTCCGCCTGCGCCAGCGGATTTGGCTGCATCTGCAATTAATTCTCCGCTGTTGTGCGGAACAATTCCGATTAAAAGTTTATAACTCATCAGCAACCTCCTGGGTGGTATGTTTCTTCTGTTTCATCTTAAAAATAATTCCCATAATCTGAATTGCAAGAAGCGGCATCATGGCAACTAAGGCAATTACTCCAAAAGAATCATTGCCGCCTTTTCCACTGGCCGCAGCCCCAAGAGTAAAGGAAAGTACAAATGTAGAAGTGAGTGGACCGGAAGCAACTCCACCTGAGTCAAAGGCAATTCCAGAGAATAGAGAAGGGCAGAAAATCATCAAAAGCATTGCAATTGCATAGCCCGGAATCAAGATGTATTTGAGGTTGAAGCCTGTAACGGCTCGCCACATAGAAAGTCCGATTGCAATTGCGGTTCCAACCGAAAGGAAAATCAAAAGTACCTTGCGCTTAATTGTGCCCCCGCTAACGTGTTCTACCTGCTCGCTCAAAACCCATACAGCCGGCTCTGCACAAACAATGATTGCACCAAGCACAAGTCCTGTTCCAATCAAAAGAAGGTACCAGGCACTTCCGCGGCTGACAGCGAGTGAACCAAGTTTTTCGCCAAGGGCTGCTCCTGCCTGGGAAAATCCGCCGTTTACTCCAATCAAAAAAATAGTAAGACCAATGAAGGCATAGATAAAACCAATTATGATTCTTATAACCTGACGTTTAGTCATTTTTAATAGAAGAATCTGAAAGATGATGAAGAGGGCAAATAGTGGTGCAATAGAAATTAAAGCCTCGTGGAAAACATGACCTGCTGCTTGGCCGAAGCTGCCGAATATTCTTGAGAACACGGATATTTGTGGCAAGTTTGCTTCAGCAAAGTTGGCAATGTTGCTAAGTGACTGACTTTCAATAAGCTCAACCGCCGTATTTATTGAGGCCTCAGAACTTATGGTGGCTGAGGCTGTCGAAACCACCTGAGACCTAATCAAAATTGCATAAATCAAAACCGCCATTACCGGGCCAATTGAGCAGACTCCAGTAAGTCCAAAGCTGTTGTCGTTATCATCACGAACAGAAGAAACTCCAAGCCCCAGTGCCATAATAAATGGAACTGTCATAGGACCTGTGGTTGCCCCGCCTGAATCAAAAGCAATTCCTATAAAGCTGTCTGGCGTAAAAAAGCTGACTGCAAAAAGCAGGACGTATGCAAGAAAGAATGTCCACTTAATAGAAAGGTTCAGTACGGTGCGCAAAAGTCCCAGCATTATAAAAAGGCCGACACCAGCTGCAATTACAAATGTGATGGCAATTTTGCTGACGAAAGGAAAAACTCCCCTTACCTGGTCGCCAAATACCTGAATATCTGGTTCTGCGGCAGTAACAATAAAGCCGATTATAAAGGCAACAAGGAGCAGTAGGACCAGGGAACGTTTTTTTGTGAGTTCAGCACCACAGCGTTCGCCCATCGGCTGAATACCCAAATCAACGCCAAGCAGAAAAATTGTAAGTCCTATAATGAGCAAAAGCCCGCCAATCACAAAGCGAGCGAGCAGATATTTATCGAGAGGAACAAATGTAAAACCAAGAAACAGCACGATTGCCATAACCGGCAGAACCGAAACTGCTGTTTCCTTTAATTTTGATAGTATATTCATTTATTATATAAAAGCGTTCCAGCCTTTTGCTTTAATGCCATCGCACCACTGCTTAGCGTAATGCTTGCAGCCTTCCAAATCGTGGTCGCGGTAATTTCCGCACTCAGCTTCGGTAGTAGCAGGAACCGGCTTGTCCCAGACAGCGACCTTCTCCAGCACATTCATCAAATGACCGGCAATCTCCTCTTCTGAGTGTTCGCCCCAAACAGTAAAATAGAAACCAGTGCGGCAACCCATTGGAGACAGGTCTATAACGCCTTCCATTTCGTCGCGGATATATTCAGCCATAAGATGCTCAAGCGTGTGGATGGCACCAGTTGGCATAAACTCTTTATTTGGCTGGCAGAAGCGGATATCAAACTTAGTTACAACGTCGCCTTTTGGTCCAACCTTTTTTGCAGCAAGGCGAACAAATGGTGCAGTTACCTTAGTATGATCAAGATTAAATGAATCAACGTTATATTTCTTTTCCATTATAAAGTCTCCTTTTGTTATATTTCTTTAATAACCTCAAGCAGAAATGTACTGCTCAATCGAGAAGCTGTTTCTTCTGAATAAGTTTCTTTTACCGAATCATCAGCAGTGTCCGACATACAGCGGATAATTACAAAAGGCACATTGTTTGCAAAACAGGTATGTGCAATTGCGCAGCCTTCCATTTCAACACACTGAGGGTGGAAAGCATTTATTATAGAAGTTTTCTTTTCGTTTCCGGAAATAAACTGATCACCTGAAGCAATTCGTCCTTTTACAATCTTAAGTTTCTTAGAAAAATCAGTGTGTTCAAAAGCAGAAAGAGCAGCATTCAAGAGTGATGAATCAGCCAAAAATGTTTCCGGCATTCCTGGAACCTGACCTGCCTTGTAACCAAAGAACTGAACATCAAAATCATGATATACAGCTTCAGTAGAAACAACAAAATCATAAATTGAAAGCCCTTCGCCTACAGCACCTGCAATTCCAGTATTGATGATTTTTGAAACTTTAAAAGTCAAAATCAAAAGCTGGGTACACAAAGCAGCATTTACCTTACCGATTCCACATTTTACAATTACAACATCCTTATTAAAAAGTTTGCCCTTGTAAAAAGTAAGATTGTTTATGTTGATTTTTTCTTTTGCTGACATTCTTGTAAAAAGAGTATCAACTTCACTGTCCATTGCTCCAATAATTCCAATCATTTTTTCATAGCCTCTTTTTCTGCAGCCTTATCGCGTTTTGCATAATGGCCAAGTACTTCGTTCGAAAGTTTATCTTCAAGATGAAATTTTTCAATAACGAAACGTGCGCATCTCTTATAAATCACAAAGCCAAGAAAAAGTCCGCCGATAAAGCTTACAATAGTTGAATACTGAAAAATTGTTTTTGCAGCTTCTTCCGGGAGCTTAAAAGCCTTAAAAATTAAGAAAGAGAATAAAACAAAAAGTCCAATTATTACCAGAAGAGTTTCTACAATTTCAAAGACACTTCCAAAAAACAAAAAGAGCCTTGAATTGCGCGATTTATTTCGACGTTCAATTTCGCGTTTTTTAAGTTCTTCTCTCTCTGCGTTGTCTGCTTCTGTCATATCCATATTAAGCCTCCTCTGAGCTTGTGTCCTTTGCCTGTTTTGATTCTTTCACCGATGCTACTATAAACGAAATTACAAGCAAAAGTCCGCATACTACAACTGCAGAATCTGCTACGTTAAAAGTTGGCCAGCGTTCAAGTCCAAAAAGACCGTAAAATTTTACATCAATAAAATCTACTACACCTTCTGCACGGAAAAAACGGTCAATTAAGTTTCCAAGTCCACCACCAACAATTCCCATAATTGCCCAGCGCTGAAGCTTTGTCCAGGTATTGTTGCGGAAGTAAATTGCAACAACAATTCCAATTACGATAAGAGGAATCAGGGAAAATAAAAATCGGCGGGCTGTTTCAGACCAGCTTGCACCAACGCTAAAAGCAACACCAGTATTTGCAACATGAATGATTCTGATAAAATCACCAAAAAAATTAGTTCCGATTGTATAAAGCGGAATGTGGCGGACAACCAGCATCTTAGTAATCTGGTCCAGAACAATTACAACAACTGCCAGTGTAATAGGCAGAATTTTTGATTTTAATTCTTTATTCATAATAAAAATATACTTATAAATCTGTCGGCAGGTCAATAAATAACGTGCTCAGACCCAACTCCTTTTCAACTTTTTCTTTAAGAAGGGAAACACCCATTGTTTCAGTTCCATAATGGCCGCCGGCAATAACGTTTATTCCGCATTCTTCTGCAAAATGATACTGCTCGTGCTGGAACTCACCGGTAATGTAGCAGTCCAGACCAAGTTCAACAGCCTGTTCAACATCTTCACTTGCACCACCGGAAATAATTCCAACAGTGCGAATCTTAGATTTTCCAAATGCAAGAGTCCGGCACTCAGTTTTTGTAATTTTAGAAAGCGCTGCTGCGAGTTCTTCTGGAGTTGCGGCTTCTTTAAGTTCTCCCGCAGCTCCAATCGGCATTCCGCGCCAGTAACCAAATGCCTCAACCTTTTTAAGCCCAAGAGTCGCAGCCAGCCCGAAGTTATTACCATAAGGGTTATTCGCATCCAGCGGAATGTGGTAAGCAATCAAAGCCAGGTCATTTTTAATAAAGCTGGCCGCCCGCTTATAAAAATTTCCCGTCAAAGTCTGACAATGCCCCCAGAAAAGTCCGTGGTGCACAACCAATACCTGAGCTCCAGCTTCGCTGGCAGCACGTGCAGTTGCCTCGCAGGCATCAACGGCAAAGGCAACCTTAGTCACTGGCAAACTGTCCGGCGCAGAGTTTTGAATCTGAATTCCGTTAAGCGAAGGGTCACCCGGAAAATCTTCTTTTTTCAAAAAAGCATTAAACCATGCATCAAGTTCATTCAATGTCATTGGTAGCCTCCCCATTGTCGTATTGGTCTGGTACGTTGTCATTCTGTTCTTCCGCATTGTCATGCTGAACTTGTTTCAGCATCTCTTCAGTCTCATCTGCAAGCAGTTTAGGAGTAGCCCGGCTCATATCCCGAGAAAGCCCCATAGTCAAAGCAAGAAGCGGATCCGTCTGTTCAATACAGCCATAGCCCGCAGATTTATACATATTAATAGAAGAAAGTTTCAAAACGCCGGCAACCAGGTCAGGATTCTTTTTCATAAAATCATCAGCAGCAATATCTGCCATAAAGTCAGAAATCAAAAGAATCTTTTTGTCAGCCCCGTAACGTTCACGAAGCATGGGAATAAGAACTTCGTATTCCTGCGAAACGTTGTACGAATAATATTCACGCTGAGCTTCAAAAGCCTTAAGATTCATTCTGCTCTGAATTACCATAACAAGACGGCGCAAAATCTTCTTGTCGGCAAAAGAGTGCAGCCACTGGCCGTCATCAGCAAAAAAATCAGCTGAACAGATTGTAAGACCACGGCTAGCCAGTTCCTGAAGGTAAGGCTTGTAGTTTTCCGTGTCGCCTCGTTTGTCCGGAGTGAGCAGAATAATAAGCCCTTCAGTTTCAGCATGTGTTTCAGGCTCTTCTGAAGTTTTCGATGTATCCGGGCTAAACTCATAAAGAGACATAGTTTTTGAATCAAAAGGGCCAGCTTCTTCAAAACCGGTTCTAAAACTTCCTTTGTAATGAGTGATTTTTTCGGCAACCCCCATAGAACGCGAGTTCTGCTCAATCGGCGCAAAATAAATAGTGCCAGCCAGCGCAATAGCCGAAATCATAATCGTAAAAACAGCCCAAACCTTCATTAGTCCGCTGTAATGGTCAATGTAAAGCCTTTCCACATAGCGGAAAAGCGCGTGAAAGTTCGAAAGCAAAACAAAAAGTGCAATTAAAAGTCCCAGCACAGTAAAAACATCAATTCCCCATGCCAGAATCTGAAGAATCGCCACAATAAAGGTGAACGGCGCCAGTACAACCAGCGGATCCCGCCTCACATGATGCACAAAAAACACGCGCAGATTCGTAATAAAAAGCAGCACAAAAACTAAAAGTTCACCATAGAATTTCATAGAATAAATTATAATGGGAAACACAGATTTTCTCAATTCTCACTTTGCACATGCCTCTTTATATACTTTCAACTTTTGTAATTTCCCATTATAATTCATTCTATGTCATACGAAGTAACAGCGACGAGACGTCGTCCGCAGCAGTTTGGCG
>OCVV011300930.1_pt1 | contig 30485 bp, 25 predicted proteins | sample 1539721 | NCBI WGS metagenome assembly OCVV01 (sample SAMN02144230, study PRJEB22623) | gut metagenome | biome: sheep rumen | host: Ovis aries | place: New Zealand | reverse complement strand
CCCCGCCGTTATCTGACTCAAAATATACGGATCCTTGATCTTCCGATCCTCCGCGAGCATAAGGATCTTCGAGAGGATCTCTGCCGTCTTCGGATCCTCGTCGACAAAGGGCAGGAAAATCTTCCCGCGCTGCTGGGAATGCACCGGCACGATGTTGACCATGCCGCCGCGCTCCCTGTGGATCACGCCGCTGCCGAGCTGGACCGTATAGTTGTCGTACTGTCCCCTGATGAATGCGTGGGTGCCCTCGAAGCTCACATTGTTAAGGCCAAAGAGCTCCATGTTGAACCCGCAGATCACGCGGCGCATTTCGATCGTGGAGTGGCTGGTCTCCGGATCGACGCCGCCGACGTGGGCCACGCTGACCACGAGATCGACGTCGCGCATGACCTCCGAGTAGAGGATGTCCGGAACCTCCGCAAGCTTCTTCTGTCTGCCGGTCTTCCGGTCGTAGAAGGAGACGAATTCCAGCGTCGGACTCTCCGTGTCCGCCGGGGAGAACCAGTCCGCGAGCGCGTAGATGGTCGCGGCAATCCCCTGCCGGAAATAAATCTTCTGGAGGCCCTCATCGTAGTCGGCCACCCAGCCGCGCCCTTTCAGCGTCGCAAGCGTCTTCTTGGGCTGGATCTGATAGCCCGCAAAGAGCCTCGAGTCGAGAGCGTCCTTCTCCTCCGCAAGCTTCGGGTAGAACTCCCTGAAAACCTGCTTGAAGGGCTGCTTCGTACCGTCTTTCGTCTGCATTTCAAAGAACAGGCGCTGGAAGCGGGCAAGCTCGCCCATCCTGTACAGCGTGATGGGGTGCGCCACATATAAACGCACTGCCGGATCCGCTGCCGCAAGATCCTTCAGCGTCCCGGTGAGGCTGCCGTCCTCACTGACGAAGACCAGCCGCCTGAGGATGCCCGCCGTCACCGGATTTCTGCACAGTCCGGTGAGTTCTCCGAGGCTGTAGGCCTCCTCTTCCTCCATGGCACGCTCGAACATGGCCGCGCACCGCGAGTACTGGCTCTTCAGCTTGGCCGCAAATTCCTTTATTTCCGCGATCGTCTCGTCCTTCTTGAGAGCCGCCGGCACGGATTTAAGAGCCTTGCCGCCCTCTCCCTTGGAGATAAGGAGCTCCGCCTTTCCGTCCGCATCAACGCTCACCCGGGCCGTGTAGCCGCCCGTCTCCACACCGTCGAAATACTGCTGATTCTGGACCACAAGCTCCGCCTCCATGGCGAGGATGAGCCGCAGGTCGTCGGCGTAGCCCGCCGTCGTGGCCATATTTTTGAGGGCGACCTTCACCGCGAGAGCCTCGCTCTGCCTCCGCAGCGCGCCGAACTGCTTACTCTCCTTCAGGAAATTCTGGAGAAACTCGTAGCGGTGGAGCGCATCCTTCCTGTCTTTTATGGGGATCAGGCCGTAGCTCATCAGGAGATCCTTGTTCCGCTTATCGGAAATGACTTTCTCAAGCTCATCCCGGTCAACTCTTCCGGTCGCCGCGTCGGCGTATTTTCTGGCTCTCGTGTGCTTGCTGCCGTCCGCGATGTACTTGGCCGCCTTGTAGAGCAGCGCGAAGTTCTTCTCCCCGAGCTTCTCGTAGACTTCGAAGAACCAGTTGGTGTCAAAGCACCCGTCATTGAGCTCTTCCGTCGTGAGCGGCGTATACCTCGCGATCACGGCCTTTTTGCGGTCGTCGAAGCGCTCGTTCATGTGCGCCATGAAATAGTAGGAGCCGCTCTTAAGGCCGTCCATCTTAAGGACTACCTCCGCAAAATCGAGCCACTGCGGCGCGTACATGGCCACCTCGACGAGGCGCTCTTTGCTGATTTTATTCTGCTTTACTGCATTTTCAAGATCCGATGCGGTCTCCTCCGGAAGCGGCCGGCAGACCTTTAAGAGGTGGCTCAGGCACTCTTTTTTGCCGGTTCCGCTGCCGTAAGCATAGTAGGCGTTCCGGTCCAGGGTATCCGTCCCCAGAGCCCGCAGGATCTCCATGAGGCGGGAGATCCCCTGAATCCGGGGAATGCGCGGGACCGCCGGCGAAAAGACCGTCGGCGTGTCGCCACGCCCCAGCTCCACATCCAGGATCAGGTTGACCAGCTTTTCATACATCTCCGCACAGAGCTGATAGAAGCGACTCTCCTTGTCCACGGTGTGCTTTTCCATGTCCACAGGCATGAAATTCCTGAGCTTCATAAGCGTGGAGAGCGCAAGGTTCGGCCGGAAGAAATCGCCGAGCTCATCCACCGCAAACTTAAGTCCGACCATCTCAAAGGCTGCCCTGTAGAGGAAATCCTTCGAGATGATGCCGAGTTCAAACGCCTTCACATAGGAGAAGATCGAGAGGATGTTGCGGGAGCTGTTCGTGTACCCGTAGGCCGGTTCCTGTTCATCAAACCGGTATACCCGGTCCGCCTCATAGAGGATCGGGAAGGATGCCCGGAATTCGTCGTCATTTTCATAGCGGCTGATACGGCTCAGGATGGTTGAAAACTTGTTGGTCCGAAGGAAGCAGGCCTTGCTCTCCCTGGTCTGGTAGCGCTGCGGAACCTTCTCCATCCACCGGATCTCCTCCGGCTGGCGGATGGCCATGAGGACCGCCGCCCGCGCGACCCCGGCCGGCATCTCAAGGTTCCTGCGGCTCATAATGATCGAGAAGATCGTCTGATAAATGCTCCGCCCGGCGTAGCTGCTCTTAAATTTCGGATCGGCATAGTTGTAGCCCGACCAGGCATCCCCGAAGATTGTCCTCTCAGCCTTCCGGAATGCGGCGATATCCTTGACCGTGGACTCGTCATACCCGGACTGGATCGCGAAATACAGGTTGAAGAGGACCTTCGGCTCCTTTATGATGGTCTCATAAACCTCGTCCCAGAGCTCCGGGAACGGATAGCGGGTCCAGAGCTCACCCCTGGCATCATAGTTTATAAGATACAGCCCGTTCTCAAGCAGCTGGCGGTCTCCGTTCGCGCTGGTGTACTCCATCTTTCCGTGATCGAGAACAAACGCACGAATCCTGTCAAAATACGAATCAAGCTCCTTTTCGGTCAGGGAGAAGTAATCGCGGAGCAGCTCCTGCTCTTCATTTTCCCCGGTGTTCTTAAAAATGAACCCCAGTGCGCGGCCGATCGCAGACTTCTTTCCGTCCTTTTCATCGATGCCGCCAAGGCCCGGGTCATACTCCGCCGCCGGGTCATAGAGACCGTAGCCTTCCGTGTTCAGTATATCGGCCGTTCCCTTATCGCCGGCGATCCCGTTATACAGGACCCTCTCCTTGTCGGTGAGCCCTTCGCCATCCGGGAGCACCTCATGAAGAAGCGCCGCCGCGGCCTTTTTCGCCTCCTCGCCCGCTTCGCTCCGCCGCTTTAACATGTCGAGACCCGCAAGGCGGATCTGCTCCTTGTCGGAAATGAGGAGCTTTCGAATGCTCTCCGTGACCCCCTTTTCATCCTGGGTTTCAAGGAGTTCGATGACATATCGGCGTGTGTCTTCATTTTTAAGACGAAGATGCTTCGTGAGGCGTTCCATATCCTCCCCGGAAAGCGGCAGCTTCTTAAGGAGTTCAAAGGCGCAGGTCCTCGTGAAGCTCTCCTTGTCGGCGACATAGTCCAGCAGCGCGTCCTTCTGGACCTTCGTCTTCGGGTCGTGCAGGAGGACACAGAGATAGTTCCGTCTGGTGTTGTAGTAGGAATCCGTGATGTCCGTAAGGCGGAGGCACACCTCGTCAATCATATCCTGGTCCTTGAGGGTGTACGCGATCAGGACCATCCTCTGCGTGAGATCGCACTTGTCGAGCACGGCGCCGTACCAGGGGAAGATCATCGGTTCGTACTCGATCTTCCGCGTCTTCATGCCGTCCGCAAGGTTTTTCAGGATGGCGTAGTGGCGCCTCGCCTGCTCCTCGCTGTCAAAGAAATCGCTGACATCCGGGGAAATGAAATGCAGCTCCTGCCCGAAATCGCTGTATACATACTTGTCGTTCTTGTCGAGTATGCAGTTTCTGATGATCGTATCCACCTTAGCAAGATAGGTGGGCATGAAAGCCGCCGCCATCTGCGGATCGTCCGGGTAGGTCTCGATCATCCTGATGGCCGCTTTCGCGCTGTAGTCGGAGGACTGCACATACCGGTTGTAGTAGGAAATGGTCAGCCGCTGATTCTTCGTCCCGTTCTCCGCGATCTCCAGCATGCGGTCTATCGCATCCTTCGCCTCATAAAAGCCGAGCGCCCAGAGCCCGATGACGATCTCCACGCTGTCGTCGGTCCGGGTCATCTCAAGGGCTTTCTCCCGGTTCCGGACTGCTTCGTCAAGGTCCGTAAAGACTTTGGCCGAGACTCTGTCCATCGCATCGACGCTGCAGATGCCCGTCCAGGTGGCAGCGGCCCGCTTCACCGCCGAAAACCGCAGAAGATCGTTGCCGCGGATCGTATCAAGGATGGTCAGGAAGGCTTCGGGGCGGCCGCAGTCCGCATTTTCACAGACCGCCTGGCGCACGCCCTCCTGAAGCTTAGCCGCCAGCAGGAACTTCGCGAGCAGCTCGTGCAGCTCCGCATCCCGGGACTTTACGACGCCCCGGATCAGCGGCACGGTGACGATCACCGTGTTGTTGTCGCTTAAAAATGCATCCCGCACAGCACTCCTTGCCGCCTCATCCCCGCGGTCGATTCTTGCCGCCAGAATGTCCTCGAACCGGACCATATGAAGATCTCTTCCCGAGCTGTCATTGCGCTTGAAATCGAGGAGCTCCGCATCGACAGGCGTCCCGTCCGGATGCCTTTCCGTCAGGTACTCAGCCGGCGTAAGACCGTACATGCTGAGGACCTTGTATGCCTGCATCAGCTCGAACGCATCCAGTATGTGGGCTGCCGGGTCCGCGGTCCTCACGGTCGGCCGGAAGACAGACCTTGTATACTGAAAATGAACGTACTCGCCCAGCATATAGGTGAAATCCTCCCGGTACTCCGCCGGCACGAGGAGATCGATGAGCTCCGGGCAGCCCTCGCATATGATCTCTTTCAGGGTCTTCTTTCCCGCCGCGGCTTTCGTCTTCTCCCTGCCCCATTTGGTAAGGACCGGAAAGCTGCTGTAGGGATACCGGCTGAATTCGCTCACCGCGTCAAAAAGCTCCCGCTTTTCTTTGGAGAGCCGGTTGATCTCCTTTTTGTGGGCTTCCTCCCACGCCGTGAGTCTCGCCTTCTCCCATTTGAGTCTCGAATTGTAATCGTACGCCATGTCCGCCTCCTGTATCTCCTGCATCACTCACCACATCCGTCCGGCTAAGAAGACCAGCCGGACGAAGGTCACTTCGCTCTCTTCCTTAAGAGGGATCACATCCTCCCTCCTTGTGTATCGTACGCCGTCCGCAAAGAGGGCGACCATCCCGTCGTCGAAGCACTGCAGTGCATTTTCGACGGCCGTCTCCTCGTCCGCCCTTTTGTCGTTTGCGGAGTCTCCGTAGGCGACCTTCCCGGTCACCGCCATGTCCTCAAGCTTCTCCTCGAGGGATTCCCCTTCCTTTTCACGTAAAAAAAGACGCAGTAATTCATCCGCGTCTTTTCGCTCGTTGTACTCTCTTACGTTCTGCCGGACGGTCTCCGCAAGGAAGTCCCCCACCGTCATCGGGCGGTCCGGGTAGTCCGCGGTCCGCCAGGTGACCGCTGCCTGTTTTCGGGATGCGCTTCTGACACTGGTTTTGATTTTCATGATGTCCTCGCATGGTTTCATTTTCTGACAAATCTGCCGTATACACTGATTTTATACCCAAAACCGGTGTGTGTAAAGGCGCATCAATCGTTATATACTGCAAGAACATCCCCCTTCAGATAGAGATTCCCCTTCACTTCTTCCCTGACCGGAATGAGTTCGCCCTTTCCGACCAGATAGGCAAGATTCTGACGGCTGCACAAAAGGACATCTGAGGCCCCGGATGTGTCAAGCATATTGTTTCTGACAAATGAAAGAAAATCCTCCAGCCCAAGCGGAACAGTGACTCCGCCTGCATAGAGCGCTGATGCCGAAAGATCCAGCGAATCGTTGAACGTGACCGCGTAGCCGCCGGCGGTTATTTTGCCGGAGGCAAAGAGGTCTTCATTTTTCAGAATCTTTCGGATCGTGTTTTTTTCATTTTCATCAGAACCCGTATAAGTATTAAGATCCACCTTTTTCGTTGTTCCGTCCAGGAAAAAGCACAGCAGTGTTTTTCCCGCACACAAGGTGCAATCCTTAAGGGTTCTCCCTCGACGCCTTTCCACATATTCCGGCAGGGCCTCAAGCTTTCTGATGCAGAGACTGTCCTGTGAACAGCGGCCGCCCGACTTCTCGAGAAAAGTCAGCTCATCGTACTCGCGGAGCCCGTGATTACGGAGAATCATATCGATGTTCTGCCTGCCGCTCGGAATGATGCGCTCCCGGACCCACATAAGGCTGATATCCCTGGGAATCGTGAAAATCCCTCTCCTGACATAGGCTGTCAGAATGAGAGGTGCGCTCCACTCATCGAGGTAATCTGCGAGCTCAATGACAAATGTTTTGCTTTTTTCATAACAGAGCAGCGTTCCGACCGAGAGTCTGCTTTCCTGATCCCAGATTTCATAGATTTTCATAAATCTGATACCTTCCGTAAATCATTTCCCGGATTTTTTCAAAATAAATCCCGGGCAGTATACCGTCAAGCCCTTCAAAGAGAACACTGCTGTCCGCTTCAGTGAGTTTGTGCGGGAATACCTGCCGCGGCTTGTCGATCAGTTCCAGATTCTTAAGGCAGGACCATGTTCCGATAAAATTATTACACGGTTTATCTTCCAGCACATTGAACATGGCAGCTGCCGCCTCCGTCCGGCAGGAATACAGAAGGGACAACCCATGATCAAACAGAGGGGCAATCCGAAGCGTCCTGGCCCTTGCATTTCTCAAAACTTCTATGTTGGCGCCATGCCTGTCGCGATTCAGGATCAGAAAATCAACCGCCAGCATCGCCTCGATGTACTCCCGCCAGCCGTTTCGAATACAGAAATCATAGCGGGACTCCCCGGGGAGTGCATTCACTCTGTAATAGTCGTCCAGAGCGATCTTGCTCTCACCGCGCTTTTTAAAATCTTCGGAGGCACAAAGGTATGTCGTGTATGTCCTTCCTTCCACCTCGATCTTCGCATAGATGAGTTCGTAATGAAGATGAGGAATCCCCAGCACCGTGAGCAGCCTGTCCACAATAATCTCGTTGACGCACTCATGCCCGATAACACCCTCAACCGGATCGAAGTTGGACAGCTTATAATAGCGCTTTACATTGTTCAATGTGGATCCGCTTTTTAAAAATGTCCCCGCCGTCCCGCTGGAGCTTCTGATGTGGGACCACTTAAGGTAGGTGAGGTCCTGCAGATCGTGTATGATTCCGGTTTTCAAGGGTGCCTCCTTTCTGTTTTATTTGACGCTCGTCAAATAAATCTCAGTATTTATTTGAATTATAGCATTTTTATTTGACGCTCGTCAAATAACATTTGGTATCTTACAAAAAAGAGGCGCTCACCGCGCCTCATTTTCTTTCAGAAACTCCTTAACTGCCTCGCACACCGTCTCAAGGTGGTGCCCATAGCAGTGGTCGTCACCGGGGATCGTCACCAGCCGGCACTCCGCGTACCTGGCCGCAGCCTCTGTCGAGTACCGAATCGGCACCGCATCGTCCGCCTCGCCGTGGACGATCAGCACGGGCTTCCTGTAACGGTCGATGAAGTCCTCCGTATGAATGAGCTGCGCTGCGCGGAAATAATTTCCCGAAAGCGTGTGCTCCCACACATTGACCTCATCCGGGATATGATTCGGGTCGAACCTCAGGCCGAGCATCTCGCCCCTGCGAGCCCCGTCGGGGATGACCAGCGCCGGCGCGAGCGGAATGACCGCCTTGTAATCATCCGGCCGGGCGCCTGCGGCCATCATCGCAAGGATCCCGCCCTGGGAATGCCCGGAAATATAGAGATCCGTCACAAACGGCATCGTTTTCGCATAGTCCGTCACGCACATGGCGTTGGAGAACCATTTAAAGAGCGTGTGATCCTTAAACTCGCCCTCGCTCTTCCCGTGCCCGTACAGTTCGACTCTGAGGACGGCGCAGCCGCTCTCAAGCATCGCGTCCTTCACGCCGACGATGTGGGCCTCCTCCATGTCCCCCGTGAACCCGTGGAAGAGGAGGACGAGGGGGCATTTTTCGCGGCCGTCCGGCATCTCGAGTTTTGCGTGGAGGCGGATGCGGTCGTCGGTGATGTAGAATTCTTTCATTTTTTCTCCCTGTCTATCAGCTGTTTAATTTATCTGATTACAACACTATATGTGTGACGGAGCCTGCTCGACATAACAGTATCTTTATGCGAGACCCTTCCATCCATCATTAATCTTCCCAGTACAATTCCGGGATCCCGGTCAATAGAATCAGCAAATTCTACGATTGCAGACTCATCAAAGAAGCGATTCCGACTTACAAATTTTTCATACTCTTCCTGTGGTATAAGAGTACTCTGCGCATATCGATCCGCCTCATCCTCCTGCTCTCCCTTAAAGGAGAGGCCCAAATCTCCATTCAGAATATGCCCGATTTCATGAAACATTGTGAACCAAAATGTATCTGCGTAATGTCTTCGGTCATTGACCATGAGCATTACTCTTCCATCCACTTTCTTGGAGGCCCCGTTCACCCCTGAGTTTTTGAGATTGGGAAGAACCACAAGCACAACGCCTGCCTCCTCGAAGGCTTTCTGAATCACGGATAAAAAACCGGTATGGTTTCTGGTTTGAGTCAATGCAAACGCCACTGCTTTTTCAAACTTCTTTTTGTTATATTTAGGAGTTTCTTTTTTCAGCGCCTGATTTACAGCTATCTGAACCATTACATTTGCATTTACAGTATTTGATTTACTCAAATTATCAGAATAGCTTCGGAAATTTACCGCGAGGTTTTTCTCCTCCAATACCGTCAATGAGGAAATTCTCAAAAACTCCCGGACATATTTAATCTGCTTATCTACCTGACGAGGCAGATCCGGTAACTTAAAATTGTCACGGAAATACCTGTAATCTATCAGTTTGAATACTTCTCTTTCCCGCTTCAGTTCTTCAGCGGACTCGATTTCCGCAACTTTTTCATCATACGCCTGCTGCAGATTCAACCAGTAAGCAATCGTTGTTCCAAGCATACGCGACAGTTTAGATGCTATATCAATAGACAGATTCTGATCACCTTTCAGCAGAATACTAAGGTTTTTCGGTGTTGTTCCGAGACGCTTCGCAAAATCCTCCTGTGTAAGGCCGCTTTCATCAACGATCTCCTTAAGATAATACCCGGGATGAAATGCCACCGTATCATTGTATTCAATATAATTACTCATAATGTGCACTCACCTCTCTTATCAGAGTTTTGTCTCCGCCAAACAGCTTTACCGCCGCTCTCAGATTTGTACATTGAAGTTTCAGCCTGTCACTTGCGTACTTGAGTTTCACTGATTTCGCTCCAGATAAAATTACCTTTCAGGTAATTAAATTATACCACTGCAGTGTTTAATGTCAAGTACTGCCTTGTGCCTCCTGAGAAACACACATCAAAATAAAAAAGAGGCGCTCACCGCGCCTCATTTTTTCAGAAATTTTTCACCACATTCATGATCATCGGCGCATACTGCCGAAACTGCGGCAGCACCATACCAAGCAGCCCCTGCACGCGCTCCGGTGTCAGGTTCTTGGAGTCCTTGCCCTTGGCGAGATACAGCAGCATGTGGAACATCGAGAGGAGCTGCATGCTCTGTTCGTAGCCTGCAAGGTCCGTCGCGCCAAGGTAGGTCTCAATCGTACGGCGATACATGGCAAATGCCGCGTCAACATCCATCCCCATGGACAGCCGGACCGAATCCAGCACAAGCTCTGCATCCGGGGCCTCCTGCACCGCTGCGAAGATTGCCTTCTCCGTCTCCGCCGCATTCTGCGCGTCGATGCGGCCTTCCAGAAAAATTGTCAGGGTGTTGTTCTCCTTCTTTGTGTTCATTTCTCTCTTCATTTTACCTGAGTAATCAAACCGGGCTCATTAAAAAAGCATTTTCACCTGAACCTCCACCGGCGGTTCAACATGCGCTCTGAAGACCTCCGCATCTTCCCGGGTCCCGACGATTCCGCCGTAGTGAACCGGGATCGCAACCTCGGGTTTGATGAGGTTGACAAGCTCCGCGGCCTTCTTCGCGTCCATCGTGTAGGTCCCGCCGACCGGAACGAGCGCGACGTCGCACTTAACCTCCCGCGCGTCCTTCGTGAGGTCCGTGTCCCCGGCGATGTAGACCCGCTTGCCGCCCGACTCGATGATGTAGCCGACCCAGTCCGCTCTCTTCGGGTGGAAGGGTTTGAGATTATTGTAGGCTCTCACGGTCTCAAATGAAATCCCCTCAATCGTATAGCTCATGTTCGGGCTGACCGTCTCGATCCGTCCGACCAGGTCGGCGACTTCGGCGGCTTTGGTTTTCATTTTTTCGGGGACGATGAGGACGGAGCCGCTGTTGCTCACCTTCCCGATGTCCTCCGGCGAGAAATGGTCGTAGTGGTCATGCGTGATGAAAATCAGGTCTGCGTCGTGGTGGACTTCCTGTATTTTGAAGGGGTCGATGTAGATCATCTTTCGCTCGTCGCGGATGCGGATGCTGTTCTGGGTGAAGACATCGATGGTGTTTGTCATTTCATTTTCCTCCTCGGTAAGTGGATAAGGTTATTGTACCATATTTTGCCGGGAACGGGAATGGGGACGGTTCTATTTCGTAAAAATATGTTGACAGGCGACATATGTCGTGATATGATATATATCGAAAGACGACATATCAAGTGATGACATATCGGGAGGTGACACATGAAACGAAGCGAACCGATGTCAGAGAGCTACTTCTACATCCTGCTCTGCCTGGCCAAAGGCGCCAACCACGGCTACGGCATCATGCAGATGACGGAGAAGCTCTCGGAAGGAGACGTAACCATCGGATCCGGGACCATGTACGGCGCGACGAGCAACATGATCAAGAAGGGCTGGATCCGCGAGATCATGTCAAACGAGCCTGGTCTCGAACGAAGAAGACTGTATCAACTGACAGATGCCGGGCGCGAGGCGCTCCGCGCGGAGATCGCCCGGCTTCAGAGGATGCTGGATAACGCCAGGGAGGTATAAAAATGGCAGCCGTTTACAAAAGATCCTTCAAGATTTATTCGGCCTGGAACTATGAACAGGAGATCGAAGACTTAAACCGCGCCTCCGCCGAAGGCTGGCAGCTCGTGCGCGGAGGATGTTTCTCCAGCAGATTCGTCAAGAATCCCGACATCGAGTACCGCTACCAGATAGATTACCAGAAGATCGACGACATGGGCCGCTACATCGAGATCTTCCGCGAACAGGGCTGGGAGTACATCAACTCGACGTTCAACGGCTGGCACTATTTCCGCAAGCTCTACGACCCGTCACTTCCGGAGGAAGCCTACGAGATCTTCACGGACAGGGAGTCCATCATGGAAATGAACGGCCGCTGGGCCCGTTTCGCGGGTATCATCTGCATTTTCCTCGCCGTCATGGCTGTGATCTCAGGCATCCGCCTGTTCCTTGCGCCGAAGCTGCCGGCGCTGGTCCAGTTCCTCATGTTTTCAATTGAGGGTGCGGTCCTGTTCCGCGGCTGGCTCATCATGCGGAACCCGGACGCCGACCGCAGCCGCCGCGGGGACAGTGCCTTTATCACGGCATTTTTCGCAATCATCCTGATCGGCGCAGCCGTAATGCTGATCCTCACGGAGACGCGCCCCTATTTTGAGACATCGCAGCGCGCTTCTTCCATCGACGCGCCGATCGTCGACAACCGCTGGGGTGACTTCACCGTGCGCTACCCGGACAACTACTATCTGGACCTGGAATTCGAGGCGGACACACCGCTCACCTTCGCGATCGTAAATGCAGCCGGCGAGGCGGTCTACACCGTGACCGAGACAAAGTTTGACGAGGAGGATATCCGCATGAGGCTCACGCCCGGCAAGTACCAGCTTTCCATGTCGGTGGAGAGCGGGTTTGAGATTGAGGTTGAGATGGATTGAGAGCGGACACAGAAAAATGGGACGGTTCATAAAAAAGAACCGTCCCATTTTCACGCTCACTCTTCTTTCCACTCACACTTAAGCCTTGCCGCCACCTTCTTGCCGCTGATCAGCTCCGCCTCCAGGTATCGATCGTCATTTGTCATATTCTTCCCTATGAGGTTCCAGCTCGCGACCACGAGGTTACCCTTCGCCAGATTCAGCTTATCCTCGCGGTCCTCCAGTTCGGACGGCTCATCCTGGTAGTTCCCGATGTAGGAGCCATCCATGAACATAGGCATGGAGGTTACCGGGGTCCCGTAACTGTTGTTGCCCGACGCGCTGAAGGCGACAAATGTGTTAAATTCGCTGTCCTTCACATAGAGGATATCGCCCCTCAGCACCATCGAGTCCGGGTCCTTCAGCATCCTCTTGTATCTGGCGGCCGCATCATATGCCTCCTGCTCTCTCTCGGTGAAGGTATTTTTCGAAATCAGAGTCCCCGCTGCGGCAACCGCCGCGATAATTAAAATGACAACCCCGATTTTTCCATACTTCCCGGCAAAGTCTGCAAGGATGCTCACTATCGACTTCTTCTCAGGGGCGGCCGCCGGCTCCCTGAGCGGGTACCCGCAGTATATGCACTTTTCCGCCGCGTCCGAGATCTCCTTGCCGCATTCGGGACAGTTGATGATTGCCATTATTTCCACCTCCGTTTTTCATTTTTCGTAAAATGCCCGCAGGATCACCGTTTTTTCAGTCTCTCACCCCTGTTGTTCTCCAGCGTGAGCGCATTGTTCTTATATTCAAAGGGCAGCTTGATCCTCAGCTTCCCGTCAGACGCATTCACCGTGCATTCGATAACACCCGCATCAAGATCGACAGTAAATGTTCCTTTCAGATCCCCGTTGTTGACCGACACATTGTCCCCGGTGAAGCTGAACGTTCCGCCGCTTGCCTCATGCACCCATGTGCCCTGCAGTGCGCTCTTAACCGTCTCCGCATCCGGACCTTCGCTCTTCGTCTCTGCCGGGGCAGAGCCGGGCTTTATGTCAACCTCCATCTTCTGAAATACCGTCAAGTATGTTTCACCGTTTCCCTCCAGCAAAACGGTGATCGGACTGTCGTCTTTAGGCAACACGATCCTTCCAAAGGTGATCTTTCCTCCCTCTAACGCCTTGTCGAAAAATGCCCCCACCAGCTCATACTGCCTTTTTGCCTCGCCTGAGTAAGTGGGCGTATCGTCGAGTTCTGCTCCGTTCTGGAAAAATTCGAGTCGAAAATCCTTCTGAAACTGCTTCACTTCATTCTGAAGATTTGTGTACTCAAATGTAAACACCAGCGCATCGTCGTTGTCATCGTCCGTCAGCTTCGGGTCTGCCTTTTCAAATCCGATAAACTTAACGGAACCTTTTTCGCTGCTGAAATCAATCTTTTCAACCGTCTCCTCGGATGCTGCGGACTCGGCTGTCTCCCCGGTCGGTGCCTGGTTTGCATTTCCGCCGCAGGCGGCCATTGAGCATGTAAGCGCCGTGATGAGCATAAGCTTCCGTAATGTTTTCATTTTATTGCCTCCTCATATAATCGTTCTCTTTCATTTTCTGTAAAATAAAAGGCCCGCAGAGCTGCTGCCTCTGCGGGTATTGTATCGTTTATGAGGGGGTGGGTGGTGGGCTGGGAGCCCACTTTTGCGGTACGTGAGTTGCGGACGGTACAAACCAACGGTTCACTCTGCGGAATATTTTGTTCCTCTCCCGTTGCCGTAGACTCGGATATAGCCGGTTTTAATTTGGTTGCAAACGAAAAAGAATGCAAAATCAAACGTAATTTTTTTCGTTTGATTTTGCGTCTGTTTTTCGGACGATTCGCCCCTCAGCTCTCTTTACTCAGCTTCTGCAGCTCAAAATAAATCTGCACATTCACCTCCGCATCGCTAAAAGCGCGATGCGTCGCTTTATTTTCAAGACCATAGTAATCCGCGAGATAGCCCAGACTCACCTTTTCCCAGTGCATCTTTTCTTTGAATTTTCTGGCCAGGACATATGTGTCCAGGAACGGGACTTCTAAATGAACCCCCGCTTTATCCGCCGCTTTTCCAATATAGCGCAGGTCACTGCTCTTGATATTGTGCCCCACGAGCGTACTGTCTCCGACAAATTCATAGAACCGACGAATCACTTCCTCTACCGGAGGCTTGTCCGCTACCATTTCATTGGTGATATGTGTTAAGCGGGCGATACGAGGCACAATATCCCTTCCGGGATTTGCCAGTTCATCAAATGTTTCCGTGATAACCCCGCCTACAACCCGGACCGCGCCGATTTCCGTAATCTGCGCCTCACTGTCTCCGTTAGCCGCCCCGTTGGAGCCAGTGGTCTCGATATCAAAGGCGACAAATGAATCGAACGAAGGTGTTGTCAGCTCCGGCATCGCCTTCGGCATACCGTCTTCAATTTCTTCCACTTCGACCCCCATTAGCTCCAGCTGATCCAAAATGCCGGCCATTTGATCTTCTGTGGCAGTGATTTTCAGGATTTTATATCCGACAACGTTATTCTCTGACGGAACCGATCCGGGATCGACGGTCTCCCGCTCCTCTTTGAGCGATTCCAGAAAGCTCTTAACGCCATCCATTGAGAGGGTCTCATAGTATCTCGCCATGAGAACGGACGTGTTCTCTCCCCCGCTCAGCTGAATAGAATTGATATCGGCCGCTGCCTGCCGAAAAATCGCTTTGACTTCATCCTGATATTTTTTAGCCGAGCACGTTTTATTAAGCCATTCTTTTTTGAAAAATGCAGGGCTCTGGGCAACTTTAGCTCCGATCTCGCCCATTGAAGCAGCCTGCTGCGCCGCATACTCCATCACCTGTCTGCGCTTTTGAGCATCTTCTTCATCGTCAACGAATTTCTTCGCCTTCTTATAAGGTACATCGATGATAGAACGAAGCTCATCCAGCATTTTATTTACCGTAATGTAGGGGGCCGCGTACCCTTTTTCCAACTCTTTCTTCTTTTTAGCGACCGCGTCACGATACTTTTTGAGCTCATTATAATCGGCGGTGGCAGCTTCTATCCCGTCAACGGAATAGTCAACCGTCTCAAAGGTTCTGGTGTAAGACTGAAGGCGGGCCTTGACCTCTTCGTAGTTTTCAAAGGTGATAGTGCCTGGGGTTTGGTTTACAGCTATCATTAATTCGTTCATGGCAAATTTCTCCTCCCATATATATTTAATTCTGGAAATTTGAAGTGTATCTGTTAATTTGATATAAGTACTACTTTATCTTACTTTATCTTACTATCTCCCCTCCATTTTTTCAAGGCTTATAATGAACCCATGAACACACAAAAACCCCTCAAAACCAAAGTCAGCATCACCCTCGACGAGGACGTGATCCGGCACATCCGCGACCTGGCGGAGTCCGACGACCGCAACTTCAGCCAGTACATCAACCTCGTCCTGAAAAAACACATCCAGGATCGCCAGGCAGTACATCAGGGCGAAGGCATCTCCGGCGCACAGGTCTGATATTGAGCTCATTTTTGCCGGGAGGTTACGGCCCGCTTTTATTTTTATGCAATGAAATGAACATGCTGCACAGCCGTCGTAAAGCCGGGAGAGACAGGCTGTACTGTGCAGGAAACTTATCTTCCGAAAATACAGTAGATTTTTGCAATCAGATTGGCTGCAATTCAGCCTTTTTACTGTGCGGTATGGCTTTATGCCTCTCTGCACAGTATTTTCTTGTGGCTTAATCAATAAAAGCTTCTGCTTCTCACTGTGCAGGGGCTTGATTTCTCTTCAGCACAGTACTTTTCCTCGAATAAAGCAAGATGAGCGCTGAAATTTTACTGTGCACAGACTCAGTATCTCTATAATACAGTTTTTCCCGCACAAAAAGGCTGCCGCACCGCTGCGACAGCCTCATTTTAACGTATTTTCGGTTTTTTCTGGTGGGCTGGGAGCCCACTGTGAAAGACCCGGGGACGGTTCTTCCTGCGGGGACGGTTCTTGGAAATCGATTCTCGATTTCCTGAGAACCGTCCCGCATCCGTCAATCTCTCAGGAACTCCTTCGGGAACCGGCCGGTCCAGGTCCCGATCCGTGTCCCGTCATCCGCGTAGGCATTCACGGTATAGTCCCTCTCGAAGATATTCTCCGTGTAGCTGTTCACAGTGTAGTAAACGCTCGTGTTCTCTCCCCTCCTGCAGGCCTCTTCGGACGTCCCGACGACGACCTGGCCGGTGGCAAGGTCGATGATCTCAAACCGGACGTGCGTGGCGCCTTCTGTCGGACCGGTGACAAGTGTCGCGCGGATCCTGGCCTGCTGCTGAGAGCCGACAAGGAGAGCTATGCCGGTCTCGATGCGCGCACGCCAGCTATACATCTCCCCGCGCAGCTCCTGCGCCCCCGGATACCCCACCGCGGCGAGCTCCTCAATGTAGACATACGCCTGATCGTCGGGCTCCTCAGAGACGGAGAGGCAGTGGTTGAATTTCATTTCCAGACTCTTCTGATCCGCCTCTTTGTAGCCGGAAAGATCCGCAAAAGCCGCTGCCGCCTTCGCGTATGAGCCCGTCTCGGCGAAGTGCTCCGCCTCGCGGTAGCGATTCTCATTAATTCTCTCCGCGATGGCCGGCCGGGACTCGTCGTGCGGCACGCTCTCCTCATACTCCGCCAGAATCCGGTAATAGCGTTCCGCAAGATCGTACTGATTCTCGCCGGTCCTGTTCTCCGCCGTCTGAAGCGCCTCCTCGTAGAGGGCGGTCTCATAGCTTACGGCTTCCTCCCATCCGGCTTCCTTAAGCGTCGTTAAAAATGTAAAGCCATCCGTCACTTTCGAGTAACCCGGATTCTCCCGAAAACTCTCGAATTTCTTCTCCACGGCCTCCCGGCAGGCCTCATAGGCATCTTCCCGCGCGCTCTCCTCCTCCGGCAGCCCCTTAAAGCTCGGAAGCAGCGCGAGGGCGTTATCGGGTTCTCCTTTTGCAAGGACATAGGCAAGCTGGCCTCCGAGAGATATCCTCTTCACCGTCTCCTCGTCGACGCCTTTTTCGCGGAGCATATCAAGATAGCCGAGCCCCACCTCACTCACGTACATGCCGGTCTCCTGGAGAACCCCTGAGCTGAACGAGGTGCAGCTCTTCATGAAATTCATCCCGATCTCACGAAATGTGTTCTGCATATCAGGATCCAGCTTCTCGTAGGCGCACATGTCCAGGAGCTGCCGGCTCTTCTCCGCGATCTCTCCCGGCTGATCGGCAGACGCCCTCAGTTCCTCCTGCGCCGCCATAACCTGTTCCTCACGCTCGCGGGGCACGATGACAAGCTGCCTGTATACAAAGCCAAGGAGGCAGACGAGCAATACACAGCCCAGTAAAATGAAAACCCTCGCCGTAATCCGCTGCCTCCTGCTCGCCGCATCATAGTGCGTGTGCTCCTCGAGCACACGGTCTAGGCCGGAAGACCTCTCCCGGATCCTGCGGATGGGCTCCCTGATCTGGGCGGCCGAGCTGTAGCGCCTTTTGGGATCGATGCGGGTCGCGCGGGAGACGATGCGGGCGGCGTCGGCATTTCCCGGAAGGAGCCGCTCCAGCAGCTTTCCGAGCGCATAGATGTCCGTCCGGACGTCCGAGGCGGCAAATCCGTACTGCTCGGGCGCGGCGATCCCCTGGGTTCCGATCAGCTGCGTGTCGCGTGTCTGGCCCTCGACGTAGAGCTTTGCGGCATCATAGTCGATGATCTTGACGAGACCGTCATCCGTCAGCATGATGTTGGAGGCCTTAAGGTCCCTGTGGATGATCGGCGGGTCGGCGCTGTGCAGGAAGGCCAGGCCGTCGCAGACCTCCGTCAGGATGCGGATGCGCTCTTCGAAAGTCAGGCTGTCGCCTCTGTCCGTGAGGATCTGCTCCAGCGTCTCGCCCTGGATCAGCTCCTCGATGACGACCAGCTCGTCCCCGTCCTGCCAGAACGATTCGATCTTCGGGACATAGCGGCTCCTGTGGGCCTTCAGCCAGTCAAAAACCTTCGTGTCGAAGACGGCAAGACGCTTCTTATAGAATAGCTTTCCGGATGCGTTGTCGCGCACGATCGAGCGGCCGTCCTCGAGGGTCTGAACCGTCTCGTAGAGGGCCTCTTCACATAGTTTTTCGAGTTCTGTCATGGTGTCTTTCTTTCATTTTCGGTGTATGGTACAATAAATACATAACTCACACCTATCATACAATATCGAAACGGGGAAGACAATGGACGAATCTACGACCAAGCAACTGGAAGACATTCTGGCGAATGTGAATTCGACAAAACAGATGGAGAAATTCATGGAGATCCCGAAGGTGGCGGACAGCTATCAGTCGTTTCCGGCGTATTTTGAGTCGCTTGAGGCCGTGAAGGCGCTGGGGAACGGCGAGCTGATCGAGCGGAGCTCGCTTGAGCGGTCCTACTACTACCAGGTGATGAAGGGAACCCGGAACCCGAGCCGGGACAAGGTGCTAAGGCTCTGCCTTGCGGCAAATCTCACCCTGCGGGAGACCACGCGGGCGCTCGAGCTCGCCAGTTGCGCGCCGCTCTATCCGAGGCGGCGGAGGGACATCATTCTGACCGTGGCGATCAACCAGAAGGCAGGAGTCATCGACGCAAACCTCCTTCTTGACAAGTACGGGGAGGAGCCGCTCACATGAGAATCCTGATCGCGGAAGACGATGCCGACCTGAACAAAATCATCGTAAAGAACCTCCGCCGTCTTCCTCGGCGTCTCGATCCTCACCGGCCTCTTCGGAGCAATCTACGAGCTCTTCAGCCACGAGGTCTACTCCTACTTCATGATCTACGCGTTCGCGTTTCCGCTTCTTCTGGGCACGCTGCCCTGTCTCATGCTCAGCCTCTCCGGGGGCACGCGATATCCGAACGCTCTTTGCCGCAATCTCTACCACGCCGGGATTGCGACGCTGACCACCAGCAGCATCATGCGCGGCACAAAAAAGCGGCTCCCGACCCCGGGAACCGCTTCTTTTACACTTATAAACCATTCCCCGAAACCGTCGGCGTCTCCGTCGGGGGCGGCGTCTCCACAGGCGCCTCGCCCGCATCCATCTCCGTCACATCAATATAGTTGGTGTGGGACTTCAGATGGCAGGACAGCTCCCGGTTTCCCTCGACCGTGAACGAGGTCTCGCCCTTCACGGACGGGTCCCCGGTCTTGGCAAAGACGAGCGCGTGCTCACCCTCCTTGAGGCGAAGCGCGAGCTTCTTCTTCTCGCCGTTCTTCAGCTCGCCGACCTTCTCCCCGTCCACCGTGACATCGATCACGTATTTTCCGAAGACGATGTTGGCCTCGTAGTCCACATGCAGGCTGACGTCGTGCTTCACATACGGATAATGCCCGGTCACCGTGATGGCCGCGTCAAACGGGATCTCCTCCCCTTCGTGCGGGGTCCGTTTGCCGTCGATCCGGATCTCATTGACAAAGGAATTCTCCGTCTTGTCCGGATCAAGATCCTCCCGGGTCTCCGATGAGACATTCGTGTAGCCGGCCTCCGCAAGATGCGCCGCAAGTGACTCCGCACTCTGGGCCTGCACATCCGCGTCCGTCAGCGGAAATGCAATCCTCAGCAGCGCATGGTAGGTGATCACGATCTTCGCCGAGGGCGAAAACTTCGCGCCCGCCGCGAAATCGGTTTTCCCGTTGACCGAGACCGACTCGACCGCCCCGTCCTCGCGAATCCTGGCGGACGTGAGGTCCTTAAGAACCGTCTCCTCGATATCCTTAAAGCCCGCCCGCTCAAGCTCCGATTTCACGAGTCCGTGGTCCCTTCCCGCATAGTCCGCCGCCGCGGAAGGCATCGCCGTCCCGCCGCAGGCCGTCATGATGAGGGCCAGTATAAGAATTGCGGAAAATGCAAACCGCTTCATTTTAAGTGTTCCTCCCCTGATTTACTCCTGCTCCCCGTTATTTTCACTCCATCGCCGCTGCGGTTGCCCGCTATGTAGCGGAACCATTCCATGTCCCGGCTGAAGACCTTTACGGATAGTCCTTCCTCGTCAAGCTCGTACAGGTTGACATAAACCTGCTCGTCTTTCATTTCCTTGCCCCATCGCTCCGCAAATGCCTGATCGGCCGTCATGTAAAACCCCTGGCCGAAGTCGGCGTTTTTTCTTCCGTGGCGGATATCCGGGTTTTTATTTCCTGATAACCGGTATGAAAAAGGCGCATGGGTGCCTCCTCACATATTCATATCCGCCGCCACGGCTTTGCGGAGATACTCCCGGTACTCCTCCCGGTCAGCCGGGAGCGATACGCGGGCCATCTTCCAGGCGGAAAGGTAGGATGCGCACATAAGCTCGAGCGCGCCCTCGCCCGCCGTTCCGGGTGCGATGAGCTCGGTCCCGTCAAGGACCGCCGAGGCGAAATTCTTCAGCATGGACACGTAGGCGAGACCGGAGTCGTCCGGCCCGAATTTTTCCACCGTGCGCGTGATCGAGAGCTCACGGCCGTCCGTCACCTTTGCTGTCTTTCTGTACTCGTCCGAGTCGGCGCTGTACATGGAGACTTCGAGCGTGTTGTCGGTCAGGACCAGCTTGCCCTTCGACCCGGAGATCGAGAGCCGCTCCGACCACTCCGCCTCGCCGGTCGAGGCGATAAATGTGCCCGTCACCCCGTCCGCATACCGCATCACGATCGTGGCTTCGTCGTCGACGGTGAAAGAATTGTATTTTCCGAACGGGATCTCCGCGTAGACCGTCTCCGGCAGACCGAAGAGGAACTGCCAGACGTCCAGCGGGTGCTGGGCCTGATTGATGAGGAGACCGCCGCCCTCGCCGCTCCAGCTGCTGCGCCAGGACCCCGACGCGTGGTAATACTCCGTGCGGAAATAGCGGGTCGTCTCCATGAACATGCGGCGGATCGTCCCAAGCTGGCCTTCCTCCAGGATCTTTTTGATTGTCCGGTATTTCGGAAATGTCCTCTGCTGGAACATCATCGCAAATAAAACCTTGTTCTCCTCCGCAGCACGGCACATATCTGCCGCGTCCTCCGCCTTGATGCCGGCCGGCTTGTCGCAGAGCACATGCTTCCCGATCGCAAAGGCCTGCTTTGCAAGCTCCGGATGCGTCCGGTGCGGCGTCACGATGAGGACCGCGTCATAGAGATCCGGCTCGGCGAAGAGCTCCGCCGCGGAATCAAAGATCTTCGGCGCGGATTTGCCTGCCGGAATGAGGGCGTTCATCTCCTCCGCCCATGCCTTTGCGCTGCCGCTGCGGCAGACCATTGCTGTCATCTCGAGTCCGGGAACCATGCCGGTCAGTATCATCTGTGCGTACTTTCTGCCCATGCCGCCTGTGCCGATGATGGCGGTGCGGACGGCGGTTTTCATTTCACTCATAATAACGCCTCCTGTGTGAAGCCGCCTGCGGATACGCTTCTAATGATACAATAAACAGCTCTGTTTTGCAAGATGTGCGGCTTTCCAGCGTCTTTCGCTTAAATTTATTGCACCATTCTTTAAAAGGCCGTGCATTTACGTGCACAATGTGCTACAATCGTAAGCCGGAAAACATATATGAAAACTACATTCCTAAAAGGAATGTCCGGAGGCTATTATGGCAGACAAAAAAATGAAAATCCTGGTAATCAACCCGGGCTCCACCTCCACCAAGGTGAGCCTTTTCCTCGATGAGGAGGTTTATTTTGAAAAAGACCTCTTCCACGACGCACCGCTCCTTCTCCAGTTCAGGCATGTCAACGATCAGCTGAACTTCCGCTGCACCGTCATCCTCGACATGCTGAAAGAGGAGCATGTGGATCCGGCCACGATCGACGCCTTCGTCGGCCGCGGCGGCTCCGCCTGCACCCAGCCGGGCGGTCTCACAAAGATCGACAAGAAGCTCTTTGACGACACGGTCGCGGCTGTCGGCGGCTCCGAGCACCCGGCCAAGCTGGGCGTCATGATCGCGTGGACCTTCGCCCAGAAGTACAACAAGCCCGCCTACACCCTCGACCCGACCAACGTCGACGAGTACGGCGACTATGCGCGCCTTACGGGCATCAAGGGGATCTACCGCGTCTCCCACTCCCACGTGCTGAACCAGAAAGCGGTCGCGAAAGCCCACTCGAAGGCCCACGGCGTGCGCTACGAGGACTGTAACTACATCGTCGCCCACATCGACGGCGGCATCACCGTGAGCGCCCACGACCACGGCCGCATGGTCGACGGAAATATGGGTGCCGACGGCGAAGGCGCCTTCACGCCGACCCGCATCGGCTCGGTCCCGGTTCTGGGACTCCTGGACTACCTTGAGACCCACACGCTCGAGGATGTTCGCCTCAAATGCGCCCGCGCCGGCGGCTTCGTCGAGTACTTCGGCACCTCGAACTCCGACAAGATCCATGCACTGGTCGAGCAGGGCGACAAGAAGGCCTGCCTCGTCTGGAACACGATGATCTACCAGATCTCGAAAATGATCGGCGAGATGAGCGCCGTCCTCTGCGGAAAGGTGGATGCGATCCTCCTGACCGGCGGCCTCATGCGCTTTGACGATATTCGCGAGGGCATCGAGACGCGCTGCGGCTTCATCGCCCCGATCTTCGTCTACCCGGGCGAGCTCGAGCAGAGCGCTCTGGCCCTTCCGGCCCTGAAGGCCCTTCGCGGCGAGCTTGAGCCCCGCACCTACTCCGGCAAAAATGTCTGGAGCGGGTTTGATTTTCTTAACGACTGATTCACGAGAGGATTTTTGTTATGAGCATGATTGAGAACGTCAAGGCAAAGGCCCGCGCCGACGTAAAAACCATTGTATTTCCCGAGGGAAGCGAGGCGCGCACGGTGTGTGCGGCGGCCATTTTGAAAAATGAAAAGCTGGCTGTGCCGATCCTCATCGGCGATCCCGCGGAGATTCAGGCGGCCGCGGCCGCGCAGAATGCCGACATCAGCGGGATCCGCCAGGTCGACCCGAAGACTGACGGGAAAACGGCTGCCTATGCGGAGGAGCTCTTTGAACTTCGCCGCGCGAAGGGCCTCACAAAGGAAGGCGCGGACGAGCTGGTTCTCGACCCGATGTATTTCGGCATCATGATGGTCAAGATGGGCGATGCGGACGGCCTGGTTTCGGGTGCGGTCCACAGTACGGGCGACATGCTTCGGCCGGCGCTCCAGATCATCAAGACGAAGCCGGAGATGAAGCTGGTGTCCTCGAGCTTCCTCATGGACTGCCCGGACAAGAGCCTCGGCGAGGACGGACTGCTGGTCTACGCGGACTGCGTCGTCGTGCCCTGCCCGTCGGCGGAGGAGCTCGCAAGGATCGCGATCGCCGCGGCGGACACCGCGAAGAGACTCTGCGGGTTCGAGGAGCCGAGAGTCGCGATGCTCTCCTTCTCCACGATGGGCAGCGCCAAGCACGCGCTGGTCGACAAGGTGCGGGATGCGGTGAAGATTGCCCATGAGCTCGCTCCGAATCTCCTGCTCGACGGTGAGATGCAGTTTGACGCGGCGCTCGTGCCGGAGATCGCGGCCGGGAAGGCCAAGGGGAGCCCGGTGGCGGGGCGCGCGAATGTTCTCATTTTCCCGGATCTTCAGGCCGGGAATATCGGCTACAAGATCACCCAGCGGATCGGCGGGGCGGACTGCTTCGCGGTTCTGCAGGGGCTGAACAAGCCCTGCAACGACCTCTCCCGGGGCTGCTCGGTGGAGGATATCGTGAACACCGCGGCGATGACGGCGGTGCAGGCGCAGGGGATGTAAAAAAGCCCGGGGACGGTTCTTAAGTCTTACGGGACGGTTCTCAGCAAAAACGCTTCTCTTTCGAGAAGCGTTTTCGCAAGAGCTGTCCCCGTAAAACCCTGAGAACCGTCCCGGGCTTTTATCTTTTATACCCGATACACCGCCGTCCCAAACGCTGGCAGCGTGACCTCACCCTGCACCGTCTCGCCGGTATAGAGCAGTGTCCCCGGTTTATGCAGCGTGATCGTCCTCTCCTCCGCCATGAAATTGAGGACAAAGAGGAACCTCTGACCGTCCTTCTCGCGGAGAACGACCTCCACATCCTCCGGGGCCGTCACGATCTCGCGGAACGGCTCAAGCGCCCCGGCGTAATCCAGGATTCTCGCGAACCCCTCGCGGGTGAACGTGCTCCCGAGGTGCAGCACCTGGCCCTTCCCGTACGCATGCCGCGTGAGGGCCGCCTCACCCTTGTAGTACCCGTTCCCGTAGGCCGCGAGGACCTCCGTGCCCGGAAGCGCCGTCAGCACATCGTTGAAGACCGGCGTCATGATCTTCCCGCCGTTCCAGAGCGCGTAGATCTCATCCTCGTTCGGGCTCGTGTAGGTGAAATCGCGCACGTCCGTCCCGGTCAGCTCCTGAAGAAGCCCCGGCTGCGGAAGCATGACGCATTTTCCGTTCATATCCTTAAGGCCGCTGCGGCAGCCGACAATCAGCATGCCGCCGTTCGCCACATACTGCTTCAGAACCTCCGCCCGCTTCTCGCTCATGATAAACGGATGCGGGTAGACCAGCACTTTGTAGGCCGCAAGCTCCGAGAGCTCCGTCTCCTCCTTCATGTATACAATATTGTAAGGCGTGTGGTTGAGCTCGGAAGCCGCAAAGATCTCCTTCTCGCTCGCCGACGCGATCCGGCGGTGCCAGATGTCCGTCTCCGAGTCAAAGATGTTGTCGTAATCCTTGAGGAGCGCGAAGCCGGCGGCATTTTCCGCCCCACAGACCGGGTCCAGGGTCTTCATTTTGGAAATGAAATCCTTCACCTCCGCGAGCTTCCGATTGTCCCGTCCATCATAATCGAGAATTCCGTGCCAGTACATCTCCGTCCCGAACGCGCATGTGCGCCAGCGGAAGAAGGAAATGAAATCCGCCCCCTGCGCCACCGACTGCATCGCCCAGAGCGTGAGCTGGCCCGGCCGCGGCGCGGGCATCTCCATGCGGCTCGTCCAGCCGCCTCCGCCCGACTGCTGCTCCATGATGCCGAAATGCGGGCAGACAGACCGCGTCTCGGTGAGGTTCCGGGTCCACTTGCGGTCGTTTAAGTCCTTCGAGTGCTTCGGATCCCGGTCAATCTCGAACGCAAAATTCGGGTAGGAGTCGTAGGTGTAGATGTCGAGGGAATCCTGCTGCAGCTTGTGGTTGTCCATGTCCCCGAAGAGCCCGTTGGTGGTGATGAAGTCGCCGGGCTTTTTGTATTTCCGGATAATGTCAGCCTGCATGCCGGCAAACGTGAGGCAGCTCACTGAGACAAAACGCCGATAATCCAGCATGAGGTGCGGGTTGTCGCCGTTGTTGATGACCGGCCGCGGGCAGTGCAGCTGCTCCCAGTCCGTGTAGGTCTCGCTCCAGAAGACGGTGCCCCAGGCGGCGTTGAGCTTATCCAGCGTCCCGTACTTCTCCTTTAAAAATGAACGAAACGCCGCATGATCCGCCTCCGAATAGAACTCGCTCGTCTCGCAGTTGAGCTCATTGTCGATCTGCCAGCCGACAAGGCACGGATGCTGCCCGTAGTGCCGGGCCAGCTGCTCCACGATGCGGGCTGTAAGTTTGCGGTAGACCGGCGAATTGTAGTTGTAGTGGCGCCGTCCGCCGTGGCGAAGCAGCACGCCGTCCTTTCTGGCGTTCAGGACCTCCGGGTACTTCTCGGTGAGCCAGGCCGGCGGCGTCGCGCTCGGCGTCCCGAAGATCACCTTGATTCCCTCTTCCTCCGCAACGGCAAGAAACTCATCAAAAAAGTCAAATGAAAATGTCCCCTCGACCGGCTCGAAGATCGTCCAGGCAAACTCGGCGATGCGGATGACCGAGATGCCGGCCTCCCGGATCCGTCTTAAGTCATCCCGCCACATCTCCTTCGGCCAGTGCTCGGGGTAGTAGCACACGCCTGCCGTCATTTCCTTAAACTGAAATCTCTGCTTTTCCATAAGCCACCTCTTTATGCGAAGTTATTCAATCACAGCTTATAACAAAAAACACCCGTTTTCAAGCAGAATATGGTACACTGAAGGCGGGGACGGTTCTTGATTCTTGCGGGACGGTTCTCAGAAGATTGCTTTGCAATCTTCAAGAACTGTCCCCGCAAGGATCCGAGAACCGTCCCGCAAGAAATCCATCCCCCAACACAAAGGAGGCCCCATGCTCTACACAAACGCCACCCTCTACACCCCCGCAGGTCCGGTCTTCGGCGGCTTCCGCGTCGAAAACGGCCGCTTCGCGGAAATCCTCCCCGGCCTCACAACCGGCGGCACCGACCTTCAGGGCGCCGATGTCCTCCCCGGCCTCGTCGACATCCACACCCACGGAGCCGTCGGCGCGGATTTTTCGGACGGGGACACGGAAGAGCTCTCCCGCATGGCCGCCTGTCTGGCCGCCAACGGGGTCACCTCCTTTGCGCCGACCACCATGACTCTGCCCTACAAAAAGCTCTCGGAGGCCATGATGACCGCCGCCGCGTTCCGAAAATACCGCCCCGCAATCTGCGCCCGCGTCGTGGGCATCAATATGGAAGGTCCCTTCTTCTCCGAGAAGAAAAAAGGCGCCCAGAACCCGGCTTATCTTAAAAATCCGGACTTTGACGCCTTCAAAAAGCTCTATGACGGCTGCGGCGGGCTCATCCGCCTTGTCGACGTCGCCCCCGAGCTGCCGGGCGCGTCGGAATTTGCCGCCCGCGCCGCGAAGCTCTGCACGGTCTCTGCAGCCCATACGGACGCGGATTACGAGGAGGCCTCTTCATTTTTCGATGCAGGCGCATCCCATGTGACCCACCTCTTCAACGCGATGCCGGGGATCCATCACCGTGAGCCCGGCGTCATCGGGGCGGCCTCCGAGCGGGACCATGTCACCGCCGAGCTCATCTGCGACGGCCTGCATGTCCATCCCTCTGCCGTCCGCATGGCCTTCCGGCTCTTCCCGGACCGGATCTGCCTCATCTCCGACGCGCTCCGCTGTGCGGGGATGCCGGACGGCACCTACGAGCTCGGCGGCCAGGATGTCTTCCTAAAAGGAGGCGTCGCGCGCCTTGGGGACGGGACCATCGCGGGGTCTGCGGCGTATTTATTTTCCTGCATGAAAAATGCTGTCTCTTACGGCATCCCGAAAGAGACGGCGATCCGCGCGGCCTCATGCCTCCCGGCCCGTGTGATCGGCGCGGATGCCGAGGTCGGCTCCATCGAAGCCGGAAAATACGCCGACTTCCTCGTCACAACCCCCGACCTTATGCTGAAAGAGGTCTATATCGGTGGTGTTCGAACAAGCCGGACTGTGTTATAATGCTTACGCAATTGTTTTCTTCCCGAAAACAGCCACAAAACCAATCAGAAAGGACACAATATGACAGAAAAAACGAAAGAGGCGCTTGGCCGCCTTGACACGATCCTGAAGGAGGAGGCCCTCCTCGCGCACGCCGCCGGCTGCGTGCAGTTTGACATGGAGACCCTCTGCCCGCCGGCGGGCATGGAGGAGGCCGGCGAGGTCATCTCCTACCTCACCAACCAGAGTTTCAAGCTCCGCAAGGCACCCGCATTTCAGGAGGCCGCCGAGTATATCTATGAACACCGCGACGAGCTCGATGAGTTCGACCGGGTCCTCGCCGAAAATCTTCACCGGGATTACATCCATACCAAAAACATCACCCCCGAGCAGGACCACGAGTTCTCCCGCATCATGAACAAGGGCTACAGCGACTGGATCAAATCGAGAGAAAAATGCGACTACGCGCTCTTCGCCCCCTCGCTCGACGCGATCCGCGGCGCCGAGGAGAAACAGATCCTGCTCATGGACGAGGACGCCCGGAAGCCCGTCCTCTACGACAACCTGCTCGACCTCTATGCGCGCGGGATGACCTCCGAGGAGCTCGACCGCGTTTTCGGCCGGGTCAAGGAGCGCCTGATTCCCCTGCTTCAGAAGATCGTTGCGAAAAATAAAACCATCCGCACCGACTTCCTCTTCCGCCCGGTCTCCGATGCGGCCCAGGAAGAGATGGCCCGCTACCTCCTTGATGTGATCGGGTTTGATTTTAATCGCGGCGCGATGTCGACGACCGAGCACCCCTTCACCGACGCGATGGGTCCGGATGACGAGCGCGTCACCACCCACTACCGCGAGAATCTGAGCTCCAGCATGTACAGCATCATCCATGAGGGCGGCCACGCGCTCTTCGACCAGAACCAGCCGCGCGAGAACTGGGTCCGCCACATCACGGACGGCAAGACCATGGGCCAGCACGAGTCGGTCTCCCGCTTCTACGAAAATATCATCGGCCGCTCCGAGAGCTTCATTCACCTCATTTTCCCGAAGGCGAAGGAGATTTTCCCGGAAGCCCTCGCGGACGTCACCGAGAGAGAGTTCTACGAGGCTGTGAATATGGTCACGCCGTCCCTCATCCGCACCGAGGCCGACGAGTTCACCTACACCTTCCACATCATCATCCGCTACGAGCTCGAGAAGCTCCTCATGGCGGGCGAGGCCACGGTCGACGAGCTCCCGCGTCTCTGGGCGGAGAAGTACCAGGCGTACCTCGGCGTCACGCCGACCAACGACAACGAGGGAATCCTTCAGGACGTCCACTGGTCGTCCGGCATGATCGGGTATTTCCCGACCTACGCCCTCGGAAATATGTTCAACGCGATGTACTATAACCGGATGCGGGAGGACTTCGACGTCGATAAGGCGATCCTCGCCGGGGATCTCGGGAAAATAAAGACCTGGATGACCGAGCATGTCTTCAAAAAGGCCGACCGCCTCTCCCAGGAGGACTGGGTCCGCGACATCACCGGCCGTGAGTTCACGCCGGACGACTATCTGGACTACCTTGAGGAGAAGTATTCGAGGATTTACGAGCTGTAACAGGGATTCAACGGAACGGGGACGGTTCTGGGTTCCTGCGGGACGGTTCTCAGAAGATTGCCTGGCAATCTTCAAGAACCGTCCCCGCAGGAATCCGAGAACCGTCCCGCCAAAAAAAGGAGCTGCCTCCCGGCAGCTCCTTTTCCTTTTACCGTCACAGCACGCCCCACACCCAGAGGAGGAAGACGATCAACGCCCCCAGCCCCACCACGTAGGCCGCACCGATCATGAGCCCCGCACGGATCGCACCGAAGATGTACCACCTCCGCTCCTCGCCCGAGAGCTCGTCCTGCGGGATATCGGGCCGGGTGACCGGCTCCATATCCCGCATCTTCTTCTGATTTCCAAACTCTTTCAGACGGTCCAGCGCCTCAAACCCGTGCGTGCGCCCGACCCCGTCCATCGAGGCGACGGTCCTGCCGTCGTCCTCGAACTCATCCTTATTTCCCATAAATCACTTCTTATTATACAGATGGCAGACCACGAAATGGCCCGGCTCCACCTCAACCTGCTTCGGCACCTCGGTCTTGCAGCACTCCATGCACTGCGCGCAGCGCGTGTGGAACTTGCAGCCCGCCGGCGGGTTGGCCGGCGACGGGATCGAGCCCTCCAGCACGATACGCTTCATCTTCGCGTGCGGATCCGGAATCGGGATCGCCGAGAAGAGCGCCTTCGTGTAGGGGTGAAGCGGGTGCTTGAAGATGTCCTTGGTTGCACCGTACTCGACCAGGTTGCCGAGGTACATGACGCCGACCGTGTCGGAGATGTGCTCGACGACCGACAGATCGTGGGAAATGAAGAGATACGTAAGCTTTCTCTCTTCCTGCAGTTTATTTAAGAGGTTGATGATCTGCGCCTGAATCGAGACGTCCAGCGCGGAGACCGGCTCGTCGCACACGACGAACTCCGGATTGAGCGCCAGCGCACGGGCGATACAGATCCTCTGCCGCTGGCCGCCGGAGAACTCGTGCGGATAGCGGTCCTTGTGGAACGGCTGCAGGCCGCAGTCATCCATAACCTTGTCGAGATAATCCTCGTACTCGGCCTTCGGCACCAGATTGTGCTCCTTGACCGCCTCGCCGATGATCTCACCGACCGGGAGACGCGGGGAGAGGCTCGAGAACGGATCCTGGAAAATGATCTGCATCTGCGTGCGGAGCTTGCGCATCTCCGCCGGTGACGCGTCGTAGACTTCCTTGCCGTTGAAGAGCACCTGGCCGCCCGTCTTCTCGCCGGAGAGACGGAGGATCGTGCGTCCCGTCGTGGTCTTGCCGCAGCCGGACTCGCCGACCAGGCCCATCGTCGTGCCCCGCTTCAGGTTGAAGGTGACGCCGTCGACGGCCTTGACATTTCCGATGACGCGGGAGAGCAGGCCGCCCTTGATCGGGAAATACTTTTTCAGACCGTTTACCATCAGGATGTACTGCGGATCATAGGTCACAGGTACAAGGTCATTTTGAATTTCAGTCTTTGCCATTTCCCTGACCTCCCTTCATTTCATCCGGATAATAGCGATAGCAGGATACCTTGTGCGTCTCGGAGAGCGAGATCTCCTCCGGGTAGGCGCCGCTGCATTTGCCGATGCATCTGTCGCAGCGATCCTTA
>OCVV011257640.1_pt1 | contig 30491 bp, 39 predicted proteins | sample 1539721 | NCBI WGS metagenome assembly OCVV01 (sample SAMN02144230, study PRJEB22623) | gut metagenome | biome: sheep rumen | host: Ovis aries | place: New Zealand | reverse complement strand
TTCGCGGAAGATGCTGATGAAACCACCATGGGGATGATCATCAATCTTGATTTGGAGAACAGTTTCCTGACATACAAGATAGCCTCTATGTCGAAAGAAGTCCTCGACTACGAGAGATCCTTTGACACGGAAATCAGAAAGTGGAATGAGCTACATAAAAGAATGAATGAATACTGTTGTGGTGTAGTCCACTTAGACTGGTTCGGTGGCAGCGGTGCCGTTCCTGTTTCTATAGCAACCAGAAACATCATATGCAGAGACAGGATTGCGGACTTGCAGAACATCCTTGATTACCTTAAAAAAGGTGTCGTTCCTTCATCGTGGAGCATAGAGTCTGCCATGTACCACTTTCAGAATGCCTTGAAGGAAACAGCAGGAAAAGTCACCAGTACGGATAGTATGAAGGAGATGGCCTCTTTTTATGATAAGGAAGACGAGACCACCTATGACAGTATCTATCATCAAGTATTGGACACCCAACCACTCCTCCTTAAAACGGCCATAGATTGGATTGAAATCCGAAAAGGACTATTTATGGCAAAGAAAAGTCCCAACCAAAAACTTTCATACGACCGTATAACTTCTGCCATGCTGGAAAGGATGGCTAAGACCATATCCGAATCAAGTGAAGATTAGCAAATGGCTTGGCCCAGCTGCTTCAGATAACATAATTCACAAACAAAAAATAGAATAAAGATAAAGAGAATGAAACACATTAAGGAAATCGTTGAGAAAGCCAAGAGTAACGAAGAAGTTGCTCTGGCATCTGGAATAGATTTTTTGGAAGAGAACATGGGACCGTTGTATCCCGGCGAACTAACTTTGATTTGCAGTGAGATCAACAGCGGGAAAACGGCATTGATGATTCAGCAGATTCATCGTTTGTCCATCGACAGCAAGGTGCCTGTTTTGGCAGTGCTGAGCGGCAAGGACGAGATCGCTTTCTTGGCCAGTATGGCAGCCTACTACTGCAGCATCCTTCTGAAAGATGTGCGCACGATTCTTTCCGACCCACTTTACAAAGATGTCGTTGAGAATTACATGGAGCTGATTCAACAATCGCCAATTTATTTCATCAGCAGAAAAGAGTTTTTGCAGAAGGAAGGAGATGTGTCTAACTTTGTGAAAGAAAAAGGTATCAAAGCCATTTTTGTAGAGAGCTTGCCTTGGATGTGTCTGGATTCGCGTGAAAAAGGACAACTCGCAATGAAGTTGAAAGATCTGACTATCGATTTGCAAGTTGCGATGATAGTAGAATATCAATTCAGGGCCGATGATGACTACCCCGTCTATTCCATAGAAAAGTTTGGGAAGAACGACTTGGCAGTATTTGCCGATAACATCATAGTCTTAGAAGACTTCCTGCAGCATCGGTTGTTTCTTGATGACGAAAAAGGTAATGATCTGCGAGGTAAGTTGAGGGTGAAAATCATGAAACACAAAGGAATAATGGCCAGGGACAAAGAGGTCGTCCTGTCAAGAATCCATCTTCTACTTCGAGACATTCATAATACGATAGGTATTGGCGACTATAACAGTTTGTGTGCTGAAAATAGTGCCATAGACAATATGAGAAGAAGATTAGATTTAGAGGTCGAAGACATTTTTTAACACCCCACCCCCTGTCTGAAGTAGTAAAGCAGCCAGAAGTTCTTTCTCCAATTCTCTACGAAAGCGAAAGGTGTTAGAGCGAAAGAAGTTAAACGAAAGTGAAGTATAGAATTACTTTGAATAGACAAAATATTGATTCTTATAAAAACAAAGTATGAGACATATTAAAGAAAGCATAGATCAGGTCAATAATCAGGATGTCAGTGCCCTCCCTTTTGGCTTAGAGTTTCTAGACGATTATCTCGGAGGGCTATATCCAGGTGAGATGACCGTCATCTGCGGTGATGCAGATGATGGGAAAACGGCTTTGGTGATTAGACAGATTCATCGTTTGGCATTCGATGAAGAAATCCCGGTGTTGATGGTGTTGAACGGAATGAGCGAACATACATTCCTTGCATGTATGGCAGCTTTTTATTGCAGTATTATCACCAACGATGTCCATCAAGTATACACAGACAGTGATTGCAAAGAGGAAGTGGAAGCCTATTGGCATCTTCTGGAAAGGAAACCAGTTTTCCTTGCTGATACTAAAGATATATCGGCAATGGATTCAGACTCAATAAAACAATTCGTTTCTGCCAAAGGGATAAAGGCAGTCTTCTTTGAACAGGCATCTGTGATGACGATAAAAGGATGGAAAATTTCCAGACTGGGATATTATCTTAAGCAATTAGCGAAGGAACTGCAAGTGGCGATTGTTGCAGAGTATGAGTTTTGGTACAATGATTATGAACAGCCACTGTCATTCCAACAATTTGAGAAGAACCACTTTTCTAATTTTGCCGACAATATCATAGGTCTTCTGGATTTTGCCAACCATCAAGTATTCATGGATGAGAAAGGTAATAATCTACGTGGTTTTGTAAGGATGAGGGTTATGAAACATAAAGGAATCGTTTCTTCAAATAAAGAAAATGTATTTCACAAGATGCACCTCTTGTGCAGAAGTGATGAACGTGCTCCCCTTTATGAAGACAAGATGGCCAGCAATAACGGAGTGAAGGCTTTCATGGGTGGATTGAATAGTGAAGAAAGTCCCTCGGAAAGGAATAGTAATTTATTTTGATATTGTCTATGTCATCAATTCAAGTTTCTTATGACAAAGAATCTTAGAGTTATAATGACATAATCATAGTATCAAAAACAATTAGACAGAGGAATGTCAAAAACAAGTATTCGTAGTTTTACAACCCAAAAACATGAGAATATGAAGAAGGTAATAACTTGGCTGATAGTGGGAGCTGCCATCTTCACGATGGGATGGTGTTATACTAGCGAAGGACACATTAAAGATGACGATAGGAATGACTCTATCTGTCCAAGATGCAAAAGCGATAGTATAGCAACAATCATGTATGGTCTCTTGTCTGAAGGGGAAATAGCAAATCCTGATTCTTTTAGAGAAGAGATGAGAAAAAGACGGATGATTGCAGGAGGATGCGTTGCTGGCCCCGAAAAATATTCTTGTTATAAATGTGGTTATAGGTGGCCCCGGTATTTCAGTGAGTAATAATCATTAACATCGAAAAGTATATGTATATAATCATTATTTTAGCTTATTGGATTGCTTCTTGTATTGCAGTCTATGTAATCAGGAGAGGAAGAAGGAACACTTCTGGTAGTAACACATCCATTTGGGAACACATTGTTCTCATCTTGCTTAGTCCTTTGGCATTGCCTATTGTTGCCATTGTGTTGTTATTGTATAAATGCAGGGATGCCTATTATACGAATCGCCCCAGGCCAATCCCCAAAAGAATGAGGAAATACCTTAAACAGGATTGTGTTTTAGACGAAAACAAAACAACGGTTTCGTTGTCAGAATACAACTATAAGCATGGGACTAACTATAGTCTGGAAGATGTCTATGGCAAGAAATACCTTGCTTCTTTATCCGAAGATACGAAAGGAAAAATCATGGAAGAATCTGCCAGTTATGGCAAATTGACAATCCAGGAGAATATTCCGCAAACACCTTGTACTACTGCTGCAACAGCTTTAGGGAGAGGCATTGTCGATGGCGATTTTTCGGAATTTGAAAAAATGCTCAGTGAGCAAGTTGTTCATGTAAACTATCGGAGAGAAAGCATTTCTGGAAAGGATGAAATCATAAAATACTGGAAGGGATGGCGAAGCCGCTTTGTCGAAACGAAGAAAGCCACAAAGTTTGAAGTTGTTCATTCCAACTATTATTCCGATTCGTGTTTGTTGTTGGGAAGCATGGTCGTCCTGTTTCTCATAAAGGAAGGACATGTCACTAAAACGCTCTTTATCCCACGGTTCTTAAACAGGATGGTAGGTCATCATGATGACATGCTTGACTTTCCGTTTGATTTGAATAGTATAATGCCGTGTCTTACAAAGGTTGAAACCCTTTCAGAGGTTGACGATGATGAGAAAAAAGAGAACCGGATTCCGTGCTTGACATGTGGTATGCCTTCGGAAAAATTGGGATGGTATAGTTCTCTTTTTAAAGCAGGATTACATGGTTATAGTGGCTTTGTATCCGTGTGCCCTCATTGCCAAAAGGTAGTTGAGTATTATCCATCGATTCGCATTCGATATTCTGAGCCTGTTGATCAGGAAGATACGAATTTCCCCATTCCACATCAAAACAACAAAAAAGATTATAGCCCAAAGCTATATGGAATCAGGAACTTTGAGAATAGCGATCCGTTAAAAGGGACAAAATATGTAGCGGACTTATCTGGCAAGAATAAAGTCGCCGCAGAAGAATCCGACTGGGGCATCATCTTTACGATGGGCCGGCAAGATTTAGATAAGATAAAGAACTGTTATCTTAGAGCATTGGAAGACGGAGTCTACGAGGCCGCCAACAATCTCGGTATAATATATTCCAACTTTGAGGGCAATAGCGAAGAAGGAATCAAAATGTTCAGGAGGGCAATAGATGGAGGGTCTCACCATGCCATGCTCAACATGTTTACCGTGCTATGGAGTGATAGTAGGTATAAAGAGGCTGTTGATTTTCTGGCGCAAGTCAGGAAGAATCCTTCTCCTTCACTGAAATGCCTTTGGAACTTTGCCTTTTTCATTTTTATGGGTGAAGATTATCCACACAATCCAGTCAGGAATAAATCTGCAGACAAGGCCATCGAGATCCTATATGAAATATTGGGTAAACGAGATCATCCACTATACAAAAGTGACCAAGATGTGTTCAAGAACACGGAAGCCTTCATGGAATACATCTATACCGGAAATGTTTACTCATCAAAGGCAAAAGATTATCATTGGCGGATAAAGGTCAACTCTGACTCTTTGATGGCCAAGGGCCGTGATGCAGTATTTACAGATCTTGATGCCCTATCCTTGGATGACGGATGTCATATGTCATTACGCTATGTCGACAATGACAGGAAAGACGCTGGTTCATATTACTATATATACAATGAAAAGAACGGAGAAGACAAAGATATCCTGAAATACATTCATGTTGAAGAAACTTCGATGGGTCTGTGGCAGGTCTACCTGCTCATGAACACTTCAAAGATAGCACCGGCTGGTGCTGGCTATAATGATGAGAAGACTTTTGTCTTGACAGGAAAGGAACTATATGACATAAGACCATTGTGGTTTGATAGTCTGAGAGACCTTTTCCGGAAAAACTATCTGTATCCTTCTATAGAAATCGTAAAAGGACCAGAGGGTATAACTGGCCATGTGTTTTGTTGCTATTGGAGTAACTATGAAGGACTTGTCAGGGAGGAGACAAAAATCCACATCCTTAATGGGAAGGTTGACTCCTATGAATTTGTGGGCAAGTTTATCTTGTATGAGTATTATGGACCAGAATTATAAAGGAAAAGAGTATGTTTAAAAGACTGTTTACCTGGAAAGGACGTATAAACCGTTGTGAGTTCATCATCACATTTATATTGGGAATCGTCTTGATACATATGTTTGCATATTTAGCCAATGTTGAATTTTATCAGCATTATCCCTATGGTAATTTAAAGTTCAATGTTAATTTGAGCTTCTTCTATTCGTTTGCTATCCTAGGTGTCGTGTTTGGTGTGATACCCCTTCTCATATTCAATCTGTATAGTATGAATAAGCTGGTTATTCAATGGAATGGCGTTTATGGAACGGAATTTCTTCCATTGATGATAGCCGTTGATATATTATTCGTTTTGTATATCTTCCAGTGTTTTAAAAGGTGTCATGACATTGAATATTCTGGACTTTACTGTCTCATCCCCCTTTGGAACCCGTTCGCTTTGCTTTTCTGTCGCGGTGATGAAGGTAAGAACATGTATGATTTGGAAGAAGAATCCGAAGATGAAAAGAATGAAAGGGAAAGAGAAAGGCTTATGAACGAAAAAACAGATTATACTTTAGAGGATTTGAATTTCATTGCGCAAGACCATATCTTTGACTGCATTCCAGAAGAAAGAATATGGATAGGTGACACGTTATACCATAAAGCATATGCTAATGCTTGTTTAAGGGAGAGGATTCCACCACCAGTAAATGTCAAATCTTGGCCCCCTTGTCCCTATTGTGGAAAGAAATCAGAAGAACTATTATGGTATTCTTTCAAAAGTCTCCCAGATACCTGGCGCAAATTACGTGGCAGGGAAGGTAAATTGGCAGTTTGCCCAAATTGCCATCGACCCATTGTTTTGGGATGTGAAGTAATGAACTGACAAGAAGTGAATTATCTACAATAAAGCCATAGATAATGCTATATTGTTATAGTAATTGGTCAGATTATAGACAATAATTAACCAAATATGATGATAAATGGAGAAAAGATTGATATAAAGAAATTAGAATTTTTAATTTTTTTCGTAATTTTGCAAGAAATATGTGGAACAATATCATAACAGTAGTTGTATTTGCTTATAACGCATTGGACTATACCACAAAATATGATGTGTTTAGCGGATATCAGTTGGTCTTCAAGTCCCAACTATTGTCTTTCTGCATGAGAGAGTATTGGTAACACCTATCATTGCATTATTTATTGTAGCATCAGATAATTAATGAAAGTATGAAAAGAAAAGAAGTCGAAAGCTTACTATTACTGCTCGTTTTGAGCATGTTATCATCGTGTTGCATCAAGGAAATGATGGAAGAGGAGCAGCCTGTTTCATTCATGTCGAGTAATGTCTATAAAGATCTCGATATGGATGTGTTTAAAGGTTTTGTAGATAAAATGACAGTTGGTGAGTTGATAAAAGAACATGGTGAACCCGACACAATACTTGATGCAAATGAGGTTGCAATGGTGGAAGGCTATGACATTTATCAATACGAATTCTCTGATGGAACTATTGATTGTTATATACCAAAAGTGGTAGATAAGAAGCTTACAGGAGGAATTCTTGAAGATACACTTATTAATGACGAACTTGTTGATTATATCTATTATGAACCCAACAAGAATGTTCCACTTAAGAGTTTCATTAAAAATGATACGATATTAAAACAAATTCCTCAGGGTAAATCTGTTGTCTATTATGTTGGAGACCCTTTTAGAAATTTCATTCGATTCAGATTGGCCAAAGAAAATAAAGGAGAAATATTGAATATAGCATTGAATGACGTTTCAATGTTTCAAGAACAAAATGCTCTTGCTTCCATTGTCAATGAATGGAATGAGAAGTTGCCTATCAGCTTAGGAGATTTTGGGTATATTGACGAGATGAAGTTTGAAAAGAAATTTGTTACCTTTACTTTGTGTACTAATGACAGCCTCATAGATATAGATGAAATGACCAAAGAGAATCCATCATGGGATCACATCATTGCTGTAAGACTCTTTGACAAAAGAGAAGGGTTGTTTCATTGGCTGAGTGATGTTGTTATTAGGGAAGGGGCTGGAGTGACACTCTGTCTCAGAAATGAAAATAATGGCGTTAAAACAGTAAGCAAATCCATAGATTTCTCAGCGTTCAAAAATACATTTGAAAAGGGATTGTCAAATACTGAAAGATTGCTGGCATTCACAGAATATGAGAACTTGACATTACCTTATAGCATTGATGATGAGTTCACGCACGAGAAATTGAAGATTGAGGATAATCTCTTGGTCATCCCATTAGAATATGAAGAGGAAGCGCCTGAAGTTCCACAATTAGATCTTAATCAAATTAAGTTGCATGAACAACAGCTACTCCTCAATCCTGACAATCCTGAAAGAAATTATTATTTTCTATGTTTCAATAGCAACTACGGGGTAAAAAAAATATATACGTTTGCAGGTTCTGAGAAAAGTATAGAGGTTGTTTTCTCTCCTGAAGAAGTTAAGAAAGTGATTAAAGAGATGTAAGGAATTGGGGAAGATGGTTCATTCTTCCCCTTTCCATAATGATGTAGCTATTCCTATCTTTATAAGTGCTAATAATCCAAGAAGAATAATAGAGGTAATATAATATCCCCACCCTTTTTCTATGCCATAAAAATCTTCTCCAATATACATAGTTGTGATGGTGTACAAGAAGAGCATTACCGCTATAACCGAAAAAATAATGGTAAAGAACTTATTCCCTTCCACAACTTTCATCAACAGATAGACAAAAAAGGCGACAATGCAAAGAGCGATAACAACTACAATAACAGAAATGATGATGGACAGCCTAGTGGAAAAATTAGGGTCATTTACTATTGATGAAAGATAGCCCCATCCAGGAATCAGCTGGTTCTTTAGGACATCCGAGCCTACTTCCGCTGCCGAAAAATTAAACATGTTGCTTATAAAACGAGGAATGAGCGTCATCACCAAATATAATACGCCAATAGAAATCCAGCTTAATGAAATACATATAGCTGAACTTAGCCCAATAGAGGCCACGAATCTCAAAAGGTAGTTGATAACTTTGGATCCCATCTTTAGATGTCGTTTATATCATTAAGTAGCTCCTTCGCCTTTTCAATATGTTCTTGGCTTTTACTTTCTTTGATAATGTTGTTAAGAACCAACATCGCGTTTTCTTTATCATTAACTTTAAGATAGGCAACTGCAAGGTTCCAACCTATATCATCATGGAATGGTTTCAAATCTTCATTTTTATCATTCCAGTAATAATCGCTTAATTGAGATATTGCGTCATCAATACTATCACCGGCAATAATTTTGTTGGATATATCTGACAGATTGCTGATTATTTGTAAATCCCCAGCACTGCGGAATGTCGTTACAACAACTTGTTTTGCCCCCAATGAAGTATAGTCTGCTCTGTTAAAATGCTGATAGACGGTAAAAACGCCCAACACTATCAAGATGCTTGCAGCAATAGAAAGAATCCTCCAGCGCATGTTTCTATTATTGTTTTCATCCTTTTTAATACAAATACCATCATCAATCGAGCACGCACTCACATTTGATTCCCTTTTTTCCTCTTTTATTCTTTGTAGTTTTTTACGAAAATCATCCTTATCAGTTTTTGATAGGGCATCTATTATTGTTTCTTCACTATTAACATGATGGATTTCTCTGGCAATGAGACCAACTAATTGGGCTCTTTGCCTTAACTTGTCATCAGTTTCAAGTCTCGTGAGAAAGTCGGATTTCTCATCTTCGCTCATTTCACCGCTCATAAAGCGATTGATGATGTCGTCTATGCTATTTATATCTATCTCCATACTTTCCTTATTTTATACGTTTCTTGAAGTTGATTTCAAATTGATCCAAACATCTACTTAAAGAAGTCTTAGCAACATTTGCATTCTTAAAACCAAGTAAGTCTGCCAAATCTTTCATGGCAAAGCAATCCCTATATTTTCCCCAGATTAACTTTTGACATTTATCCGTTAATTTGCTTATAATGTCCTGGACAGCTTGTATCTTATTTTCCCTGGTCTCAACACTATCATCATAGAGATCTATGAGATTAGCAATGTTTTCTTGGATGTATTGCTCTTTACTAAAAATTTGGAAATCCAAGTCATCACTTAACTGGGTGTCTTTATCATTATTTGTTTTCCTATTATCAGGAAAAGGGATAAGAACAGGGTTTTTAGACACCCTTTTCAATGCCTGATTCTTACATATGGCAATGAAATAAGTTCCTAGATCCGCAGCACCTTTTTGGTATTTTCCGTTTCTGACATTTTCAGCAAGAGCCATCATTGAATCAATAATGACATCTTCCATTTCTTCATAACGAAGAGAGTCAAACCGAGTTTTTAGGTATGCCATGGCTTTATCCCATTGCATACTTAAAAAATCATTCATCTGTTTTTCGCTGATACTAACAGTCATATTGATTCTTCGTTTATCATGCAAAAGTAAAAAAAGAATTGCATATATCCAAAGAAATCAGTTTAAAATGTACTCTACATCTGACTTTTTGATAGGAAGATAAGCCTTTTTGGAGAAATATCCGACGTTTTGTTTACTTTTTCGAAGTTTGTGTATATATAACTGAACAACAATAAAAAATCAATGAATATGGAATATAAATCTACTGAAGACATGGATTGTCTGATTGATGAGTATCTGAGAGGAGAAATGTCTAAAGATGAGCAGAATGAATTTATAGGTCTCCTACGAAAAGACAAGCGTTTTAAGGAACGTGCATATCTAACAGCCATGATAATAGTCTCTGTTAATGATTAATGAAAAAAATCAGATAGAGATGTTTACATTTCATCAGAATGAGTATAAAGAAACAAACAAAACAATAAAGATATGGAAACAAGATTAATTTCATTAGTAGAAAAGGCACTACCAGCAATGTCTGGAAGTCGAGTTACTTACTGTCAGAGAAGCAACATCTTTCTCTCTTCTGGTTATACCAGTGCAGCAGGAAACACCTATTTTCAGGGAATCCGGTTATCTGACAGGATTATCATCAACTATGATTTCGGTCAAGGATGGAAATACTTATTCTTGAATGGTATCAGAATCTATGGTTATGATGGTCGTAACAAACAACTGATCTCTTCAAAAAGTTACAACTGTACGGTTTTCTCAGAACAGTTTGCAAAAATTCAATGTCAGAATATGATCATTGAATATCTGTCGGGACAGATGAAGTTGATGGGAAATATGAACGTGTCTCAGTCACAGTTATCTGAATTCTCTACAAAGATTGTTGCAGAAGCTTTACGTAATAATCCTCAGAAGTTATTGGCATAACCTAAATAAAGAACTATTATGGCACAAATAGCAAGTATTTCAAACAACGTGTTTGACAGCATGTTACCAACAATTGGCAATCCACGAGTCAAGTTGCCGATCTGGAATGAAGGTGATAAGATGTTTATATCATCAGAATATGAAAGTAATGCCGGCCACAGATATTACCAGGGACTTAGATTTACTGATCGAGTGGCCATAGTTGAAACCTTTGGGCATTATCATACATGGAAATATATTGACTCCATAGATGTCTATGCTTTTGACGGAAAGGAAAGGGTCTTGGTCGGAACAAAGAAATTTGAAAAGACCTTTTATGATAAGAGCCTCATTCAAAAAGAAACTGAGACAATTCTTCGGAACTACTTTAAAGGCCAGCTTAAATTGCGCAATATCAACATTTCTGAAGAAGAGATTTCTCAGGAAGCCCAAAAACATATCGAGAGAAGTTACACCAGTTTTCTTTCAGAAGACTTTAACCCGAGATTACAAAGCCTTCTTCCCTTATTAGGCAACAAATAATATTACTATTATGAATGACATCGATAAAAATAACATTCGCCAAAACCAGGCATTTGAACTTATAGAGGGCACGAATGTCAGCTTTTTCCTGACAGGCCGTGCCGGGTCTGGGAAAACTACCTTCTTGTGTCGTGCTCAGGAGGAGATAAACAAGAACTTTATAGTCCTTGCCCCTACAGGTATTGCTGCCATCAATGCAGGTGGCGAAACAATTCATTCCTTCTTCGGCTTTCCCTTGCATGTTCTCTTCCCTGGTACTATAGGAGAAACGAACAAGGAGAAAGTCCTGATGCTAAGGGACGTTGACACCATTATCATTGATGAAGTGTCTATGGTAAGATGTGACATCATTGATGCCATTGACTATAATCTTCGCCGGATTACCCATTCGTCACTTCCATTTGGTGGTAAGCAGATGGTATTTGTTGGTGATATGTTCCAATTACCTCCTGTTGTAACCAAAGGAGAAGATAAAGCACTGATGAAAGAACTCTACGGCGAAGGCTTGCCTTATTTCTTCAAAGCAGATGTGTTCAAACGCATGTCATTGCCTACTATTGAATTTGAAAAAGTTTATAGACAAGATGACGAGGATTTCTTGGCTATATTAAATAATATACGATCTGGTATTTGTACAGAAGATGATTTAAAAAAACTGAATAGTCAGGTTGGTGTTAATCGTGATAATGACGATATGGTTATTACCCTCTCTTCCGTTAACAAGGAGGCAAAGGCAATTAATGATGAAATGTTGGACAATATTGATAAGCCATCCTTTAGTTATAATGCAAAAATAGAGAAGGATTTTGAGTCCTCAAAGGCCCCAGTTGATCAGGCATTAGTGCTAAAAGAAGGTGCACAGGTTATGATATGTCGCAATGATCCAGCCAAAAGATGGGCAAATGGCACTATCGGCATCGTTTCAAAATTAGAAGAAGAGAAGGTTTATGTGACCCTAAAGAATGGTCAGGAATACTCTATTCCGATGACAACATGGGAGAACTGCAAGTATACATATGACTCGAAATCCAAAAAGACAGAGAAGCAAATCATCGGAACTTTTACCCAGTTTCCTTTAAAATTGGCTTGGGCGATAACCATACATAAAAGCCAAGGTCTTACTTTTGACAGACTAAATGTTGATCTTAAACATGGGGTTTTTATGCCCGGACAGTTATATGTCGCATTAAGTAGGGTTCGCTCTATAAATGGTCTCAGCCTTTCTTCTGAGATCAAGCCTACTTATGTTTGGCAATCTGGCGAGATAAAGAGATTCAGCATGACGTTTAATGACTCGGAAGTAATATCCAAAGAACTCTCAACTGGGAAAGAAGTATATCCTTTATTAAGAAGCCACAGATACGACGAAGCAGCTATCAAATTGTTTGAATTATCTATTCAGAATGTCAATGCAGGTGATTTCAGGACTGCTGTAGAGCTAGTCGGTCGTATGTTGGGAATTATTGTGGATGATTCTTGTCTTTTAGGTAGATCGAAAGACATGCCACTTTTGGAAGGGACTACGACAACAATTCAATTCCTGAATGCCATTTACTGTCTTTATGGCAATCGGTATAAGGAAGCAATACAATATGCCAACTGCATTTTAGCTCGAAGAGAATGTAAAGAGGCTATCTACATTAAAGCACGTTCTTTTGCCTTGCTAGGCCAATGGGATAATGCGGACATCACGAACAGCCAGCTTGTCCAAGCTTTGGATGGAGAGTTCGATGCCAAGTCTTATTATCAGATAGCAATCGTCAATGAACTGCATACAAGCGATCCTGGACTGGGTATCATGCAAAAAGTAATAAAGAATTGTCCGAAATATCCAAAGGCTGTACTGACACTTCGACGAATAATGAAAGAGAAAGGAATCGTGCTGGAATTACCGGTCGATGTCAGCTCTGATGCTGGTGATCTGTTCAATTCTAATGTGTCATATGATGAATTTGAAACTGCAATAGAAAAAATGGTCAATGACGAACCTAAATCTTACAAAGCACTTCTCAAAATAATCAACGGCCAAATATTTTGAGCAAAAAGGCTATTTTTCTCATATTTCCTGTTTACAACTTCACTAAACCAGGTATAAAAGAAAAAAAAGTTATGGAAACATCTATTTTATACGGAGTTGGAAAAAAAGTCAGAAATGCCTATAAAAACGGCAAATGTTCTGAAAGTGAAGTGATTTCGATCTATAATCGGAATCTAAAAGAAGCGAATGCTTTTTCTGTTTTTGGTTATAAAACCAGAGAATTGGCTGAAATCGCCAAAAGCACTTATAATCCTTTGCTGAAGGCACGTTTAGAAGAGATTATCATGAGCAAAAAGAATCTCTCTAAAAAGAGTAATGAGCAAAATGATTTAAGTCTTCAAAAGCTGGAGATGTTCAAAAAGAACGCCCTGGGGGTCGGCTTGCGTAAGGTTTTGAGTCATTTGAAGCATAATGCACGTAAATCAAAGGATCTTGAGTTGCATCTTGTATTGATGCTTCTTGAGACAGAATTTGCAAACCTCTCAGCCAAGCAGAATCACGGAAATAAGAAAGGTATGATTTATGGACGAAAGTCGTATCTGCTCTATAGGATGAGTGAATACCTCGATATTGCTGGTTGGAAATATGGTATCAATGAAGCAACAGGTAAAAATGCAGCTTACATAGTGTATGTGTATTTGCCTAACGGAGTGCAGTTATCATGGCACACGAATGACTACGATATGTACCAGTATTATCCATTGATTGATTCTGAATGGGACGGTCAAGCCTGTATGACCATGGAAAAAATACTCAATTATGTTCAACAAGCAAAATTATATAGCTAAAACAATGATATTTTCATAGTTAATGCCGATAATTGTATTTTTTTTCGTAACTTTGCAGGGATAAAAACGGCTTGATTTATGGTGAAAGCGATAGTACTTATAGCAATCATATTATTGCTTGTCATACTGGTTCCTTTTATCCGTCAATTAATGATGGATAAAAGGGATTTACGCAAGGCGCCCATAGAGGTTCGTTTCAGAACTTTTATGGAGACAATCAACGAAGGCTTGCTTGACGGAAAAGCAGAGTTGACTTTATTTGATGATGATCCCCGTCAGGCAAATATGATGAATAATGATAGACCAAGTATTTTGCTGCAATTCTACTACAGCACAGGGCATCTTACCGTAACATTGAACTATATGTGTTTCCGCCATGAATTAGTTTGGAAAAAGTTGTTCACTAATGCGCGGGAGTGGTCAAATTTCAATCAAATTGATTGTGGAAGAGAGTTTGTAGAATGTGCTTTAGACAAAATGCATGAGCACGAGAACAAAGTTTTGACACATATGTTATGAGGTATTCCAAGATAATTCATATAATCATTGTCTGTTTGTTGATACCAACAATCTCTTTAGCGACTAAGAGGGCGTTAATTATTGGCATCGCAGATTACCCCATTAATAGTGGCTGGATACCGTTGTCATCTGGGAATGACATCATCTTGCTAAAAAAAACATTTGCTGATATTGGGATCATCCATAGTGTTATTAATAAAGAGGCGACAAAAAGAGGAATAGTAAAAAATCTAAATACATTGATTGAAGAAACCCAGGCCGGAGATACAATCCTTATCCATTTCTCTGGTCATGGCCAACAGATGCTAACATCCGATTCCAGTGAAGAAGACAGATTGGATGAAGCATTTATACCCTATGACGCATTAAAAACTAAGACGCATGTATATACAGGACAGAATCATTTGACTGACAATGAGCTTTCTACCTATGTTAACGAAATAAGAAAGAAAGCTGGCGTTAACGGAATGGTGATAGTTTCTATTGACGCATGCCATAGTGGAAATATGGATAGGAACACCAACGAAACAACTGAGAAGAAGTATGTGGTAAGAGGTACCGACGAAACATTTGGTGTAGCCAACGCTGAAGTAAACGACTCATTACTTGCCTATTCAAGAGATGATACTACTCGAATAGAAAAAAACAATATTGCTGATGTTCTTTATTTAAGTGCATGCGGGCAGCATGAGTTGAACAGGGAGATAACAGTCGATGGCTTAAATTATGGTTCTTTGTCTTATTGTATTTCTAGAGCATACAGAAAGAACGGGATAAACGACATTAGTACCTTCATCCATGACGTTATGGCCACCATGAAAACAGAAATGCCTTTTCAGACACCCAAGATACGTACCTCACTTGCGTTACATCTTGACACAGACAGTTTGGAGACTCCGCAAATATCTTCTACTAGTAATGAAATTGCTGATGATAGTAATTTACGGATTCTACTATTGATTGTATTATCCGTGTTGGTTATTTGTGCTTTATGGAAACTGATGGGAAAAAAATAGATGAGTTCAGCCCTTCTCTGCAATTTACAGTTCTGCTTTACTTGTATTTTGTAGTACTATTGACATTGGGTGCATCAAGTTTAATGCATCTATTCTCGTATGGGCATAACTATTTTATTATCAATTCAAATATTCCTAAATGGGCTGTTATTTGGGATGGCGCAATAAGTACATTGAATATCCTGTATGGTTTAAAATCTATAACATTGGCATTACGAGGTCATCGTTGTGCTGTGAGTGCAATGAGATGGTCCTTATGGCTATGTTTTTTTTATACAACCTGCGAAAATTTAGGACGAATAGGACCTGCTGGTATGGGGTTTGTGTTGATAGTTCCCTTAATTCCAATATTGTTCTCTTTGTTTTTTTGGCTATACATGTTAATGTCAAAGTCCATACGAAACCAATATCCAAAGGCTGAACGCAAGAAATGGGTATGGGGGACTTTAGGAAAGATGCTGTTTTGGTTTTTAATACTAAACTTTGTTTCTGTCTTTTACACAAGAATAGTCTTAGAAAAGAATAGTCAATTTATTAAGCCTTCACTGATACAATTAAATAAAGGTGAAATTACTGACGGAATATGTGTTTCTCATCCCCTATCATCATGGATAGTCCAAAAGGGAAGTAAAACAGATCAGTTGTATACTACGGTTGACAGCTGTAGAATTCATACGGGAAGTACCGTCATGAACAATTCAGACAGATTGTCATTTAATGTTATGCTGGGGCAGGAATTGCTTTCTGGAGGAATAACAAAAGGACAGGAATTCTCCTATCTCGATACTGTTCTTCTGGATAAAAAACTATATTGTTCAAGATATAGTATCATTCCGCGGGACTCTGTAGGCCAAACTTATTTTATGAGTGCAGCCTTGTTTGACAATAAGTCCAAGAAAGTAGCCTTTTTGTCTATGGTTGGAAAAACTCCTGTTCTTATCCCGGATGAAGATGTGATTAGATATATGAAAAGTGTTGATTTTGATTTAAAACAGAGAATTATCAAAAATAATGGTGTAAAGGATGAATAAGGCAAAAGCAACGACTACAATGAATACCATTTGCCCTATGCAACTGGAAAAGAAAACCTGCTGTATTCTATTGGACAATGAAGACAGCACAGGAACCTTATGGACATAGTGGTCATAAAGCACGATGAACAGGAACAGGCAAAAAGCCAGCCACAAGAGGACACCTAAGATAAGAAATATATTCATAATGCAAAGATATGAAAATTAATCGAGTAAAAGCAACAAATAAGAACAAAATAGGTCCTATAGGCCCTAATTTTCACTATTTGCTAAAACTTATAGGCAAAATGTTGAAGATTATGGCAGGGATTCTGATTTCTGTTGTAATTCTTATGTTTATAGCGGAAAAAGTTTTTACCGATGAAGTACATATGATAGACGATGCTCTTTCCGATAAGATGTTTCGCAGTTTAGTTACCAACAGACAATATCACAATGCCATTTATCTTATGGAAATGAAGCCGAGATTATTAAATGAATCCCTCTACTCATTTCAATACAAGATTGAGTTGTCTGATTGTTACAAGCATGTAGGCGAATATGGGAAATCAGAAAAATTACTGTTAGAATTATATGATGAACCTCTGAAAAATATACCGAAGAAGAAAATGGATCAAGTCGATAAGTCAACGTTGACACTGCTTGTTGACATGATGCATTTTAATGTTGCCAAGGAACTAGTAGACATTTACGAGAAAATCGGAGATGAGAACAGGGCAAAAATGTATTATCGCAAGATGCGCGAGTCATATAATGAGTCTGCTATCTCACTCATGGATTCAGTCGTAGCAGAACGCCGGGGATTTATTAGTTCCATGTTGGGCGGAGAGTTTAGCGCAAGAGAGGCATTAGAAGATATATCTATAAGGATTAATTATCAAGACAGGCCGACAGAATCGATTAAAAAGATGCGTGATTACCTCAGGAAAATCATAGGTAGTCATTCATATAACCCTGTGTTTAAAATATCTTGTTATAACAGATTGATAAACTGGGATTTTGAACAAAACAACATTTTTGACGCATATGTAGATCTCGACCAAGCAGTAAAATTTGCATTGAGCCTAAACACCAGTGTATATTCTAGTGGTTTCGGAGAATTGGCCGATTACTGCTATCAAGTGCATGATATAGACAATTGCAAGCGTCTTATGGCTTTTTATAATGACTACCTGGAGGATAACTACTCAAAAGATGATTTGGAATATCTTAGGAATAATATTCGTAATATAAAACTTCTGGAACATGATGGCAAATGGGATGAGATTGAATCACAACTCGAAAGGACATGTTCTGGAATGAAAGATATAATTGAGCAGAATTTTCTTACGATGAGTGAAGATCAAAGGGAATATTTTGCAGAAAAGCTCCAACTTCCATTTCAGTATGCAGAGTATGCCTTAAATACTCATCCATCAGACAGACTTGCCAAACTTTGTTTTGAAAATTCTTTGTTCCAAAGAGGATTACTGTTACGTTCCAATATGGCTGTAAGAAAAGCTGTGAGTCGTTCTTCAGATAAAAAACTTGTCCAACTCTATGACAGCTTGATGGACTACAGGCGAGAGCTAAATATTAGAAATAGTTCCCAACGACTTCTTAACACTCCTAAAAGAGTCGAGTTAGAGAGGAAAATATCAGAAATGGACAAGCGATTGTCTCTGGCCAGTAGCGAGTACCGTAGTAACACTACTGAATTTAAATATAATTTGAATGCTATACAAGAAAAACTGGAGCATGACCAATCGGTGGTTGAGTTTTGTGACTTTAAAACAGGTAATGGCAGTAATTTGTATGCTCTTGTCCTGGGTAAGTCCGGCGGAATAAAATATTTACCACTATGTTCTTCAAAGGATATAGAATCAATTGTTGAGAAAAGTCATCTTGACCTATACATTTCCGAAAAGGCATCAAACCTATTATGGAAGAAAGTTGAACCTCACTTGGGCAACGGAGCCATATTCTATACTACAACTGGTACATTTAATAGCATAGCAATACCGTCATTAATGATTTCACAAGGGCATCATTTATATGAAAAACGCCTTTTACGACTTGTTTCCAATCCTTTGGATATCATTTCAATTAACAGTCAAGCTGTGTTAACTGCAAAGAGTAATGCCTCTTTATGGGGAGGCGTAAAATACTCCTCTAAGGAAGAGTATGACCAGATTACAGATAGAAGCGTTCTGACCAGAGGCAATGAGCTTAAATCCTTGCCCGGATCACTCGATGAGGTTAACACTGTTTCTGAAATGCTCACCAATCACAATATCAAGACCTTATTATACACTGGAAGTAATGCGACAGAATCATCATTTAAAAGAAGAAGCGGGAAAGGTGATTGGTTATTGCATGTTTCAACGCATGGCTTTTTTATTGATGACGTAGAGGAAAGCAATAGTAACCCTATGAGATCTTCAGGGTTGCTTTTTGCTGGTGCTAATGAATATTGGACTAACGATTCACTGTATCAGGAACAAAAATACCTGAAATCCGGAGATGACGGTATTCTACGTTCTGATGAAATCTCTATCATGGATTTAAGCGGATGTGAGCTTGTAGTCCTTTCTGCTTGTCAAACTGGTTTGGGCTATAATCATGTCAGTGAAGGCGTATATGGCCTTCAAAGAGCTTTCAAATTAGCTGGAGCCAAAAGAATTCTAATGAGTTTATGGGATGTTAGCGATTTCCACACATCTCTTTTGATGCAATATATGTATAAGCATCTGATTGAAGGAGATGATTTTGAAATAGCCCTGTCAAAAAGTAAAAACGAGTTGCGCAGCCAATATAATTCTCCGATATACTGGGGGGGATTTGTTCTATTGAATTAGCGAGACTATTTTGTTCTCCTTATCGAACTATTTACCTCCAGTATCGTTGCAGGGTCAACAAGATTGATTCTCCTGCCACCAAATCGATATAAAAGAAAATTATGTAACCAGCTTTTATTATGGTTTTTTGCACCATGACTCCAAGGTAGGGGTTTGGAGCAAAAATCTATATCCATTCTTATATTTTCTTTACTAACCATAGGCATTCGCATCTTTATTGTTGAGGATATATGATTGAAATCTATTTTCTCATAACAATCTTTTGCGGACTTATATAATTGTACCTCCATATATGCACTTCCCAATTGAAGAAGAGTATAGTCATCCTTGTCTGAGGCATATTTCATCTCCAAGTATTTGACGACTTGGTATTTATAGTTTATTTTAGAAAGAAATCTAAAATAACTGTATACCCACATACAGAACAAGATAAATAATATAAGCTTCATATCTGATATTTTTGTGCAAAGATACAAAAATAATAACGACACCATAGAAATTTTTACAAAAAACTGCATTTTTCATGTTTACCTTTTGAATGATTGAGTATATAGTGACAAATAATTCAAATAAATAAAAGAAATTATGGCACTATTAAAAAAATTATTCAGCAGTAAGCTGGTCGCTAACAGCGACGTGGTTCCTGTAGAAGTCAAGGACGTACAGGATGTAAACAATGGGAATCAGAACCTTATAGAGGAACCAATGGATGAGGAAAACAAGAAGAACCTCATAACCATAGCCTGGGGTACTGGTATGCCTATCGACATTATCTTCAATTTCATTCACAAGAATTTCGAGGAAGAAGGCTTTCAAGATGCTTTAGTCAACTCAGACATCGCCTATCGCGACGCAAAAGAAAGAATAATCCGGAACGACTTAGAGATGCTCTTTAAGAGAATCTCTCTTCGTTACAGGAGTGATATTCGGGTGATTGATTTTAAAATAGACAATGCTCGTAAGGCTTATGCTCTTTCTGCTGCAGCCCAATTGGATTCACGAAGGCAGACCTATGAGGAACACCTTGCAGAAATTGAAAAGATGCAAGAACTACTCTATGCAGATGATCCTAAAATGACCTCAATGATAGAATCATACCGTAGAGGTTTCATGAAAGGAATAACAGCAACGACATTAAATTTCATTGAAAACAAATAAACAGAAGAACAATTATGAAAGCTATTACAACTCTTGGATGCCTCCTTATTGGATGGAACATGGATATATTGAAAGAGTGCGGAGAGGCAAGTCATCGCCAGTTCAAAAAACTACTCTCTGCCATTTGTATCATGATGGTACTCTGGGGTACAATTGGTTATTGCTTTGCTGATAGGTATATTAACATCGAATCTATCACACTGAAGATCTGCATATCAATGATGTTTATGTTCATCGTCCTTTGTATTGAGCGTGTTATTATTCTGACCGTCGGAAAAGCTCATCTTATGGCAGTAATGAGAGTTATGCTTGCAATCTGCATGGCAATGCTCGGTTCCTGTATATTCGATCAACTTATATTTCGGAACGATATACAACAGGCCATTCAAGAACACCGGGAAGATGTTATCAAGGAAACTGTTGCTAAGCGTCTTTCAATCTACGAGAGTGACATTCAGCGTATTACTCATGACATGGATTCGCTGAGCAAATCAACAATCGCACTTGGAGAGGAACTGCAAAAGAGACCAACAATTAAAGGAACAAATGTGTCTACCCAGACACAAGTCGTGATGGGTGAAGACGGAACGCCTAAAAAAATAAAGACCCAATCTGTCAATACTGTAACAATGGCCAATCCTTTGGCAGAACAGTTGAAGGCCAATAATGAGCAGATTCAGATCTATTCAAAACAATTAGAGCAGCTTCGTCTGGATAAAAAAGATATTGCCCAAACAACGACGGCAGAGGTAAGTAATAGAGCACCAGGTTTTATTGAGGAATTAGAAGCCACATTGAAAGTTATATCGAAGAGTCCTGTTTCATTAGCGTTTTACATCATTCTTTTCTGCTTCTTGACTTTCTTGGAGCTATTTGTATTGACAATCAAAATGGGAGATACAAAATGTGATTACGACTTGATTGTAGAAAACCAGCTGAAATTAAAGCAGAACCTCATGAAGCAGATGTCCGATAGTCTGATGATAAAGAATGTAGCATAATAATAACACTAGAATATATAAAATTTATGGAAAGAGAGTATTATGAAGACTCTTATGAAGAGTACGAAGATTTTGAGTGTGATAGCCACGAAGAAGGTTACGAATGGACAGAAGAAGATTCCTGGGACGCTCTAACAGACGGAATGTATGGCGACATGCCTACGAATCCTCTCGAATATGATGCAATGATGGAAGCTATGGGCTTTTAAATACAATTAGACATGAATATGAATGAGACTCTTATAACGGTACCAGACCTTGAAAAGTGTTCTGCACTCATCAACGAAGTCAGAAACAATATACGTAGGTTGAAGGAATATGGTTTGCGTGATTATGATATTACATCTGCCTTACGTGAGGAAGTCGTTTTACCTCGATTAAGAATAACACATGACTATAGAATCTATATAAACTCGACAAATCAAGAGATAAAAATGGAACCACTGGTTAAAGCCGTTTATCTATTATTTCTAATGCATCCAGAAGGCATCTTGTTTAAGGGCCTTCCTGAGTATCGCTTTGAATTATCAAAGATTTATGGGCGATTAAAGCCATGGGGGCTGACAGATCGGGCTATTCAGAGTATCGATGATGTTACAAATCCTCTTTTGAATTCCATTAATGAGAAATGTGCAAGAATCAGGAAAGTTTTTCTTGATTTGTTAGGAACTGACTTGGCGGCATATTACTATATCAAAGGAGAACGTGGAGAACTAAAAAAAATAGCCCTCTCACGAGATTTGATCATCTGGGAATAAAACAAATCGATGTCTTTACCAAATATTGTCAATTTGTTGTGAAGAAAAAACTAACACTTGTTGAGAACCCAATCTCTTATAAGATTAATAATCAGTTCAAATAAGCCTTTAATCTGAGGAGGTAGAATGAATAGAATCGCGGTAAGCCAATAGAATATCGTATAGGCGGTTGTGTGGTATTCAGCGAAGTATAATATATCGCCACTGAACATGTGTAGGATAAAATTAGGAACAATAAATAGACCATGCCATATTCCGCTAATCCATAAATATGAGTCGGATGCATCGATATTGCAAAAAAAGTATGCGAGACCGACTTCTATTCCAAGAGCAATGACAATAGGCAAACAAAAGCCTATAAGAAAAGAGTTGAAGGTAAAACGTATTATCTTCTTAATCTTAAAAGGGCCATCTTTTTGCCTGTCAAGTTCTTTTATATATTGCCTGCCGCGATCATCAATTGTAAATGATGACCAACTACCCCAAATACTATCATCATATGAATAATGAAGCGTTCCATACTGCCTTAACTTGTTATTGAATTCCTCAGACGGAGGAATATTATCAGCAAACCCAAAGTCATACATGTCAGGATTGTAACCGATACGACCTCCTTGGAGGATCGCCCTTCTTAGCACTGCTTCTAATAATGATCTAGCCATATTTCTATTATTAATCGTTTCGTTTCCCAATTAACCCTTTCTCTCTCTTTCCTTTATCCCACAAGAAGAACATAATCATTCCAATGGCAACAATGACATCTATAATGTTCCATACTATACGGCCAAGTGCAACCTTAATAAATGGTTGAAAAAGTAAGGCCAAGGTTACGAATATCCAAGTCAGACTTTCTTTCTTGGCCATATAACATCTATATGCATAAATGCCAAAAACCAATGTTGCCAGCATCCTGATTAGAGTGTAGTACCCATATGGCATGGGAGCCAGGCATATCAACAATGCAACTGCAAGATACAGTGGAACATATCTCATAAATTAGCAATTTTATTAGAGTCAAATATGATCTTTATTATCTCTTCTTTTTGTAATTGTCTAAAAGTTCCTTATTTACTTTATTCCAGAAGTCGATGAAATTATCCATAAATTTACAAACTTCACCGAATTCGTTGAATAAAGATGTGTCATAATATGTATCCTTTTCTAAAAAGAGGCTTTTGTACAGAGCTCCATACAATGTTTCCATAATATATGGTTTTTCCGATGTTCTTAATCGGTTTAACTCATATTTATACATTCCAATACGAGTATGATAGAATGCGTAGAACTCTTCATCTGTTAAGACTTTGGCTTTGTTAACTTTTTCATGAATAAATGGCATAAACTTATGGAATGCATCATCAGGGAGATAGTCATTATTAAGTAGGTAATTCCATGCTATCCATCCGCAAAACATATATAGTTCATGTTCAATAACCCCCTTACCGGGCACCCTGTAATTTTTGACATAGTCCTCAGCCCATCTTGTTACCATACTCTTCATGTATTCAACATCAATAGTGCCATCGGCATTTAAGTGATTATTTTGGCGTTTTGGTGAACTGTTAGTCGACGTTGAGTCATTAGGAGTTGATAAACCCTCATCTTTCTTAGTCCTATTGTTATTAGATTTATACAATAGGAAAAATGCTATTAAAGCAATAAGAACAATAATAATAAATGCTGTCATAACCTATACATTTTTGTGATTACCTGCAAAATTACAACATTAATCTGATATAACAAACAATATGGGATTCACAAGCCTTGTGAAAATCGTTTTAATGAGTTTTCGCGCCTCCTGCATAATGTTATCGTGGTCAAATGCCTGGTGTGGTAAATCTGATAGTAACCAACATTCTGCCTTGGCACAAGGAGTTTAGTTTTTTCCCATTGTCATCAATCCATTCCGTCTATAATTTTCCCAGTTCTTCAAGCAAAACGTCAACACCCACTACGGCACTGGCCTTGATATGTTTGAAACCCAAAGGCAATCTTCCCTCCATGTCGCTTGGGTCAATCAGGAACTTCGGCACCTCATGGTGGGCATAGTTAACCAGTCCGGCAGCAGGATATACCACAAGGGACGTGCCGATAACTACGAATATATCCGCATACCTGACAAGCTCAACCGCTTCTTCCATATTGTTGAGATATTCCCCGAACCATACGATATAGGGACGCATCTGCGAGCCGTCAGCCGCCTTGTCACCGATCCTGATGGGAACGTCAAGCGGATAGTCCTGTATGCAGTCAGGATCCAGCCTGTTCATGGACGAAGTCACCTTGCGCAACTCCCCATGAAGATGAAGTACACGGGAGCTGCCAGCTCTTTCATGCAGGTCATCCACGTTCTGGGTGATGATGGTCACGTCGTGCTGCTTCTCCAGTTCTGCCAGCACCAGATGGGCATGGTTGGGCTGTACCTCCAGCAAGTTGCGTCGTCTTGCATTGTAGAACTCCAGCACAGTTTCCGGGTCCTCGTCGAAACCAGCCGCGCTCGCCAGCTTCATGGCATCATACTTCTTCCACATACCGTCCATGTCACGGAATGTGGGGATTCCGCTTTCCTTGCTGATGCCAGCACCTGTGAATACCACGATGTTCTGTCTAACTTCCATATGTCAAGAAGATGTAAGTCGGTTAATGATATTGTTACAGTTCTGCAAAGTTCATGTAAACCACAGAAGAAACCATTTCCAGGTTGTTGAATTCGGTAAAACAAATGCAAAGATACAACAAAAATTGCGAATAACCGAATCGCAAAGATACTTTAACGTACTTAGCCATCTATTTTCTATTCTTCATGGAGAGAGTTTAAAAGACATTAGGTATCTCGTATATTATCCATATGATAAAAAGATAACTTTTACCTCTGCCCCGGAGCTGCCATGTAGTGAAGCCACATGGCAGAAGTCCCTTGTCGGTGAAGCTGGCAACGGACTTGGCTTTAGAGGAACATGAATCAGCCAATAGTCCGTGGAAGGAAAGCGATACACCCTTGCCATCGGCATCTGTGACAGCATGAGTGCCGTCGCGTGCCAGATAGCAAGCGTGGACGCTGGAGGGAACAGACCAAAGGCTGTTTCATGTTCCGACGGGGTGTTGTTGGGTGGGGACATAATAATTTGCCAGTCCTGGCAACCGCTCTCCCGAAGTCCTTCATCGTCCCTGATGAAGGATGTGAATGTGTGTGTCATGATGCCCGATCAGCCCTGACCGGCCTTTATGACACTCTCTTTCACAGGGTGTTCAAGATATAGCGACCATCGGAGATACCTCTGCCCCGTAGCTGCCGTGTAGTGAAGCCACATGGCAGAAGCTCTCCGCCTGTCATTTCAGGCAGAGGGCTTGGCTTTTGAGGAACTGGTCTCTGCCATATCGTCCGTGGAAGGAAAGACAGGCATTATTGTCAGCAGGCAGCAGTAAGGCCATGAATGGTATGGCCTTTGCGTAGCCCGCCGACGATGATGCAGTCTGGAGGGAACAGACCATTTGGCAGTGTCCATGTTCCGAGGGGGTGCTGTGGGTGGGGACAAGATAACGTGCCAGTCCTGGCAACCGCTCTCCCGAAGTCCTTCATCGCTCTTGATGAAGGATGTGAATGTGCGCCTCCATCATAACCGATCAGAATGACCGGCTGTCATGGATGCGCTCGTTCACAGGGGTAATCCAACAAAATGAACACAGGCAGATGTGTTCCATAATGGTTATTCCCCTTAATACACTGGGGAATTTCACTGTCCTAATGAAATACGCCCATATTTACAACAAACAGAGACAGAGCGGCAAGAGTTCTTCATAGATCTCTTGCCGCGACATATAGAGAAAGGCAGGACGAGCCTGCCTTCTCCAGTTTATTCCCACAATGTCCAGTAAGTTTCACTGTCATCATCGCCACAGGCAGCCAGAATCTCTTCCGTCTCCCTTTTGCCGTGATACCCCTCGATGCACTCCCGGCTACAGAAGGCCTCGCATCCATTCACCACATACCCTTTGTGCATCAGTTCGCCGCATTGGTCGCATAGACGGATGCTTTCCAGCTCATAGTCACAGATGATGTTGTCCTTCACCCCGTATTCTCCCTCCAACAACTCATGACATAGTCTGTCAAGCATTTCATCAATCACACTTTGTGGTGCACCCTTGAAGTCACCTTGATTGCGAAGTCGTTTTTCGAGTTCCTTTCTGACTACGGTGTTCACATGCTTTTCGATGTCCTCATCATGCAGGTAGCAGTCCAGCTTATAGATACTTGTCTCAATGCTGTTGCCGTCATAGGTGCAGGACAACTCCACCATTTTCCCATCATTCGTGTCGAAAGCATCAAACTTCTCATCTTTCAGGATGTCCTCCTTCACGAGCACTACTGTTATAAACTCTGCGTTCTCCACCTTGTATTGGCGGTATACGCCCTTCATTCCATCATAGATTAACTTGATATTCATGTCTTGTTGAAATTGTGGGACGATGGTTAGTCGCCCCGTTACCTTCGCATCATGCGGTTTGGAAAAACACCTTTTCCGTCTCCTTATCTGGAGTATAAGGCTCAGTGTTTATACTCCAGATAGTCATACAAAGTCTCATAGAGGTCAGCCAGAGAACAGTGTACCACGGAACTTGGACTTCCAAGGTAGATGTCCTTGTCTATCCATCGTTCATCAAGGGAGTTGGCGAACAAGGCACCGTCTTTGAGGAATACTCTCTGCACTTCAATCTCCTGTGTCGATTCTGCACCATCCGGTGACACGATGATAAAAGCATGGTCGGCATCGCTTTCCAGCAGGTCTAATTCTGTCAGGCCATGTGTTTTCAGAAGTGCGGTGATGGCATCCACCATCTTGTAATGAAGTTCACGCTTCATCTTGTAAAAGTCGATTCTCTTTTCCATAGTTGTAAAAATTATTTGTGAATGAAAAACTCTATAGCAGAATGCACCAAGATATAGTGCGTCTTTGTCTGCCGGCACTCGTCGGCATAGGGGTTCGGAAATTGCAGTGCCAGTTCCATGTATAGACTGGGCAGTTCTTTCTTGATACGGCTCACCAGTCGTTTATAGCTTGCCTTTCTTGCTCCCTTCATCAGCGCATTCCATTTGTCAATGGTTACTTGTGTGCAGTTCGTGTCGTAATACATAATATGATATTAGTGTGGGGATGGTTAGTCCCCACGTTACCTTTTAATGCTTGTAGAAGTCTACCTGATAGGTCTTGCAGGGCAGCCCGAAAGCCGGGTGCGTGTCAAACTCGCGGTAGTTGTCCCATTGCACGTCCATGGTGTAGCCAACAGGGAAATTGATGGTCGTGAAGGTGGTCACTTCGTCCACTTCCTCTTCCGTCAGTTCATCACTCTCCCCATAGGCAAGGAAATAAATCGCCCATTCGGGGATGTTGTCAAAAGTCTCTTTCTTCATTCTTTTCATATTGATTAAGCGTTATATAGTTTCAGCATGGTATCGTTCGCCTCTTCCAAGGTGTCTGATACTGCCATGAGGTTATTCCACATGAATACACACCATTGGTCGGTGCTGGGTGCAACATGAAACATGTCCTTCATCGGTCGGTACAGCAGTGAGTTCTCGTCCCTGGCACTCTCCATGAATGTCTTTTCTGCCGTTGTAAGTGTTCGGATGCTCTGTGTCATTGTGATTTGATTTTATCGGATTTCCTTGAGGGGAAGACTTTTTCTTAAATCCATCTCCTGCGAAGGAGCTTTTTTTTTCATCGGCATAACCTGTCGGGTATAGACTTTTTCTGTGCTGGTGAATGCGTGTCCTAAGCAGATGACCAAAGCAAGTAATTTCTGGAGAAAAGACATGGAATACCGCTTTTGGCGGTGTAAATGACCGAAGGGAGTCTGCACCGCCAAAAGTGGAAGGCTGCTATAAGGCTTTTCTTCTGAAATAGTCTGTCGGTACTTGCAGGGTCATCAGGGCACGCTACCTTTGCACTTGAAAAAACGTCAAGTACCCGACCGGGATGCCATGAGGATGATGGCGACATAGCAGGTCAAAGATGGCATACAAAAACAGGTAACGTTGGGTTTATCCCATGACAAATAGGAAAACCCCAAGGGAGAAATAGGAACACGGCCACAAGCCAAGCTGACCCTATATAAAAAAGACCGGTGGAGTTTTCCATCGGTCTTTCACATTTTCATGACTGGTCAGTTCATCACAGGTGATAGAAGTCCTTGACACGCTGTTCGTAGTTTTCACAGTGTTCCACGTACCTGTCGATGGTGTCTACAAGAACATCGAGGTACACCTCTTCGATGGCTTCTTTGGTGCTGCCGTCGGCATTTAGGATATAGATGTCGAAAGCGTCCGTACCGGCATTGTAGAGCACTTTCACCTTGCCTTGATGGATGAAACCTTCAACAGAGAATTCCATTCCATTGCCGTTAGGAACCCTTACAGGCTGATTGAAACCCCATGAAGCAACTGTGTTTGCTTGCATTCTGAAAATCTGAAGAATATAAGAATACATATCCATATTGTTAAGATATTTGTGCAGGTCGGTTACACACTGCGTTTCCTTTTACTATTCGAAGCTCATCCGAGGCTTCGCTTTTATGTGCCTTAAAAGATGGCAAAGAACATGAACCCTACGGCAAGGAATTTTCTTGCAAGATTTCCGGAATACCACTTTTGACAGTGAAGCCGTTAAAAGCGGAAGGCTGCTGGAAAACTTGTATGTAAATAGCACGGCGGTACTTGCCCGTTCATGGTTGCCATAACTTTGCACAATAAAAGCCATGCCAGGGATGTACAGATAGTAAACAGCAGTGTAATTCTGCAAAATACAATATGGGTATGTAATTCTTTATGTCTTTTAAATGTATAGACAGAATTAGGGGTTCGTTATTGAGGTAAAATCTATACAGTAAAGCAATTGTTTATCAAGAATCAGCGTATGTTCACAAAAATAGATGAAATGATCATTGTGTATCGACGAATAGAATGCATATTTACGATTGGTTTGTTATTTCCGTAAATTTAATTGTGTTTAGGTTATTTTTTAGTCGTTCTTCATTCATAAAGATATAAAACCTAATATAATTTTCGAAAAATAGATGTAATTTTCGATTTTTCGCCTCAAAAATGGTGGATTTAACGAAATTTTCATAGAAGCAGCAAGCTGTTTTGAAATTAATTTGTTATATTTGCACTTTAATCAATTGCTACAAAAATGGAGAATAGACAACTGAATCGTATTAAAGTAGTTCTTGCCGAAAAAAACAAGACTAACAAGTGGTTGGCAGAGCAACTTGGAAAGGATCCAGCAACAGTATCAAAATGGGTGACTAATGTTTCTCAGCCAAGCTTGGAACTGTTATTACAGATGGCCAAGATTTTGGATGTTGAAATACAGGATCTTATTCGTATTAATGCTTTAGATTTAGATAAAAACGAATGAAAAAGAACAACAGTCCATATACAGCAGCTATCACAGGAGGTGGTTTCCTCTTTGATGAAACCAACCTCCTATTGCCCCTCATGATGAGTGAGGACAGCGAAATGCTGTTGAAAAAAGAAAAACTGGAGAACAATCTTCTTCAGATCAATCGACAGACCTCTCGTGAGAGGGCCATTTTTGAGATTCGGCGCAGATACAACACTGTCCCAAAATTATTCTGGGAGGATTATCTTCAGATGAATGAACAATCTCAAAAGATTGCACTGTTTTATGTCATTTTGAAAACTTACAAGATTTGTTTCGACTTCCAAATCAATGTGACGCGAAACAAATGGCAGTCCATCAGCCGTTCTCTCACAAAAGATGACCTCCTCATGGAGTTGAACGAGATTGGAGCTAGGGATGAGTTCGTGGATTCATGGAGTGACAACACCCGTGACAGGCTTGCTTCTGCTTACCTCTCCATCCTTAGGAAAGTCGGGATGCTCGATGAGGGAAATGAGCTCCATCCTGTCAAGGATACGGATGACAACATGGCCTATTATATCCGCATTGGGGAACAATGGTTCCTCGATGCTTGCTTGCTTCAACCCTATGAAATCAATGAAATAAAAAAGGCAGTATGACAATACAAGAGTTAGACCATAAGTTGAACGATCCTGGTTTCCAGGATCCGAAAAATGGA
>OCVV011354740.1_pt1 | contig 30497 bp, 26 predicted proteins | sample 1539721 | NCBI WGS metagenome assembly OCVV01 (sample SAMN02144230, study PRJEB22623) | gut metagenome | biome: sheep rumen | host: Ovis aries | place: New Zealand | reverse complement strand
GTTTCGTCATCTTCGAGTTGAAGACTCACCGCCTTACTCATCAAGATATTGGTCAACTGGATATGTATGTCCGTATGTATGATGACCTTGTAAAAGGTGAAGATGATCAGCCTACCATCGGTGTCTTACTTTGTACAGATACTGACAGTACAATTGCACGTTATTCCGTATTGAATGATAGCGACCAACTCTTTGCAGCCAAATACATGACGTATATGCCCACTGAAGAGGAATTGCGCCGTGAGATTGAGCAGCAGAAAGAATTCTATCGTTTGCAACACAAGGAGGATAAGTAAGATGGGATTCAATATTAAGAACAACTACGGGCCGAACATCGAGGTTAACGATGGTGGCATGGTGACGCTGGTGCAAGATAAGAGCGGATTGTGGCATACGTTGGATGCCGAGGTGGCAGAATATGAGGAGGTAGTAGAGGGTGAAACGTTGCAGCCTGCTCCAATAGATACAGAAGAACTATCGGCAGTCAAAAGTCAGGAACGGAACGAAGAGAGGTTTCATTTTGTTCACCCAGAAATAGAAGATGATGAGGCGTGGCGTATTCACAATGCCGTGAAGCGGCTTGTGACTCATCAAAGGGTGCCTGAGATATGTGCGTACTTGAAGGAGTTGAAACAGAAGGGTAAGGTCTTGTTGCCTTCTGTTTCGGCTCTCATGTATAAGGAGTTGGTACGATTGGGAATGCCAACGGGTGGTGGCTTTAGCGAAAAGCATTTCAGTAATAGCTATACGAAATAGGATACTTCGCATTTGGAGTTTTACAAGCATCAGAATCAATCCGGTTCTGGTGCTTTTTTTGTGCCCTTACGGAAGAGGCAAGACGGGGGCTGACGGGATATCAGGGGATAATTCGGGATATCACTGGATAGTACGGGGAGGCCACTTTCAAAGCCATCTAATCGTAAATAATAGTATTTACCTTTGCGTCAGAAATCAAAGGAAAACGACATAAGGATAAGGTTAGTTACAATTCAAACAGCAAAAAAATATGGAAAAGACTGTTAGAATTTTGGAGCAGTCGGCACTTTCCACTAGAAAGTACACCGACAAGAAGACGGGTCAGGAAAAGGTGATGAATGCGGTTACCTTTAAGCTGACTGATGGTATTGACACGTTCCTGGGTGAAATCACGGGTGAAAGGGCGGTGAACTGTCCCAGGTTCGATCCCCAGTATCTGTATCAGGTACAATGCTCGATGGTTGTGAGGGAATGGAATTCGAACCAGACCGGCGAATCCATGCAGGCGACTACAATTTATGTTGACAAGATTAACATGAAGTAGCGGTATGAAAAAACTACAGAAATCTTATAAATCGAACACGCGCATATATGAGGACGGTTCGATTGTGGTTGACCCGCAGGCTCAGGGCGAGCCCAGTCAGAAAGAGGTTAAGAAGGTGGGAAAGTCCAAACGGTACGTAACCAATGGCAAGAACCCGCTGACGTGCGTGGAATTGAAGTGTCCCGACGATGTACCTGACAAGGTTGCCTATTTCTATAGGGAACTGGCGAAGCTGACGAAGGATATGAAAATCGAGGAGCCGCAGATGCCAAATGGGGAATTCCTGCTGAACGAACCAGACGTCAAGGTATGCCTTGCGGCAAAGGAGGGCAGGATTTCGGCCTGGCTCACTTTCAAGGCTAAAGGACTGATAGAAATAAGGAGAGATCTGTACAACCTAACAAGCAAGATAGACAAATGTTTTGTTATCAACGAAGTTTCGGTCAGCCAACAGTAGTCGTAAACGAGGAACAGTTCAGGGCGCTTGTCACGGCGCCCCGGACTGCTGAACTGATTGATGCCTACAGAGCTAGCGGTGATGCTGCTCAGAAGCGAAAATTACCTGCATTCATATTTCAGGCTACCTTTGACGAGACGGTGTCTAAGAAAGGCAACAAGGGTGCCTGGCGCTGTCAGGCTGGAGCACGTCTGAATGGGCTGGTGGTGATGGACGTGGATCACGTGGAGAATCCGCATGGGGTTCATGGTGAATGGTTAAAGGCTCATGGAGACCTGAAGGGGCTGGGAGTCCTATTGGTCTATATCACGCCTTCGGGTCGGGGGTTGAAAATTGTCTTCAAGGCCCGTTTGGAGTGGGGCAACCTGATTGATAACCAACACCGGATGGCAAAGCTGCTGGGCGTTGAGATTGACGAGAGTTGCAAGGATGCGTCCAGAATGTCGTTCATCTGTAAGGAATCGGATATTTTGTTCCTGGACAACGAGCTGTTTACATACGAGAATCCCGCCTTTGGTGAGAAGTATGACGAATCGTACCACGTGGGCAATAGCCAGCCGACTGTGAAAGTTGAAAGTGCAGGCTCTAAACCATCAACTCCGAACACTCAACTGGGATACCACGGTGTTCCATATAGCAGGATTGTGGAGGCATGGCTTGGCGAGGGGAAAGTGGAGCAAGGTGACAGACACCGCACTTCGCTGATACTGGCCGACCACCTCAGGTATATCACGGACAACGACCCTGTGCTGATAGAGAGGATATTGTGCGAGACTCCCTTTGTGCGCGAGATTGTGGAGGAACGCAACGAGGATGTGGCTCAGACGGTGAGGAGTGCACGGGGCTACGAATTCCTGAAAGGCATACCCCGTAGAATGCAGGATGCCCTGAAAGCTGTAGGGGCTTCGTTGCAAGGCGAGGCTCTCAACTCCAAACCCACCACTCTCAATTCACAGGAGGACGATGTTTACGGCGTTCTGCCACTGGACAACTGGGCTTGTGAACTGCAGGAGATGGCAGAGTATTACCCATGTTTGAAGGAGCTGTTCGTGAATGTGCATCCTCATAAGTTGCCTGCAGTGTGGTTTTCCAGTGCAGCGTTGTTCGGTACTCTGATGACAAGGGCTTACTATCATTTCTGGTACGATCCGGAAATCATGAGGAGGCTGAACTATTGCATCTTCATCATTGGTGACCCCGGTGCAGGTAAGAATATTGTGGAGAAGTTCTACAGGAAGATTGCCGACCCGATGATTCAGGCCGACCAGTGTCTGATTGATGCGGTAAACCGCTACAAGGAGGGCAGGACTGAGCGTACTACCAGTACCAAAGCCCAGAAGGGCGAGGCATTGAAGCGTCCTGTAGTAGGCATCCGGGTACATCCGGCCCGCACGGCTACGGGCGAGTTTATACGCCACATGAATGCTGCCGTAGAGACTATCCAGGGACACCCCCTGAATCTGCACATGTTCTCGTTCGATGCCGAACTGGACAACGTAACGAAACAGAACAAGGGCGGTGACTGGAAAGACCGCGAGATTATGGAACTGAAATCATTTCATAATGAGCAGGACGGCCAGATGTATGCCAATCAGGAGAGTGTGACGGGTATGTTCAATGTGTTCTGGAACTTTATCTATACAGGTACTCCTTATGCGCTGAACCGCAAGGTAAACCAGAGGAACTTCGGTACCGGTATGAGTACGCGACTGGCTGTGATACCGTTGCCGGACAAGGGGCTGGCGAAGCGCCACCAGGAGGTGGGGACCGATGCAAACGAGGTTTTGCGGACCTGGGCATACAGGCTGGACAAGGTGGCAGGTGAGCTGCCTGTAGAACCGCTTAACGACGAGACCTATGACTGGCAGTCTGCCCGTCTGGAGATAGCAGAGTTCAACGGTGACAGGGCGGACAAGATGATGCTGAAGCGTATCCCGTACTATGGCATCGGTATTTCGCTTCCGTTTATCCTGATGCGTCATTGGGAAGAGTGGCAGGAGTCAAGGACGCTGACAATGGACGACAGGGACAAGAAGCTGTGCAGGTTGGCAATGGAGATACAGTACCGTTGCCAGAGGTTTTTCTTTGGTGAGATGGCTTTCAACTACTTTGCTGACCAGAACAAGGATTTCGTACAGCGTCGCCGTACCACGCGATATGATGAATGTTTTCGCAAGTTACCCGAGGAATTCAAGACTCAGCAGTTTATGGATTGCTTCGGATGTTCTCAGCAAGCCGCTTCGCGTGCCATTACCCGATTGCGCAACGATGGGGTGGTAGAGGTGGTGAAGTACGGGCTGTATCGTAAATTAGTGCAGGAACTGCCGTAGTCAATAATGTGGAATCCCCCGTACCGTTGTGGTATGGGGGATCAGCAAGAAGAAGCGTTCTCCCCCCAGCCTAAGGGTGTAAAAAAAGTGGAGCTGGAGGGGGAGTAACGTTTTTCAGCGTGATGACAAAAGATAAATAGGAATAGTGACAGCGAGAGGCCGTTTCTCGATGTGCAGTATTTTTTCTTGAGAAAATTGTTGGAGTGTAGGGACATTATTTGTACCTTTGCTCTTAAACAGATGTAGATACAGATGGTTTATGCGTAGAGTATTTTTGTTTATATTGGTTTTTGCTGTGGTGATTTGTGCTTATGCACAGTCGGGTACAAACGGCTATTATTGGGCGTATATTGACAAGTACAAGGAGCTGGCAATGGAGCAGCAGCAGAAGCACAGGATTCCGGCGAGCATTACCTTGGCCCAGGGATTGTTGGAGAGCAATGCGGGTCGCAGTAAACTTGCTTTAGAAGCCAATAATCATTTTGGAATCAAGACCCCGGGAGGATGGACAGGGCCGTATGTTGTCAAGGACGATGACCGCAGGGGAGAGCATTTCCGAAAGTATAGGAGTGTGCGTGAAAGCTATGAGGATCATTCGCATTTCCTGCTCAAACCGCGTTATAAGGTTCTTTTTACATACAAGTTTAACGACTATCGCTCGTGGGCTCGTGGGCTTAAGCAATGCGGATATGCGACTAACCCGACTTATGCCGATGGACTGATTCGCATCATCGAGGCCTATAGCCTGTACCAGTTTGATACTATGAAGCCGGGGCAGCGTACTACCGAATCCCAGATACTGAAGCAACAGGCGCAGAAGCGTAGGGAGACTGATCCGGAGAAGTTCTACAGCAGTCACATGGTCTATGCAGCCAACCGCAATTACTTTATCATCGTGCAGCGAGACGACGACCTTGCTACAATCAGTCATGAGACGGGTGTAAGCATCAGGAGGCTACTGAAATACAATGATTTGGACGAGGATTATACTCTGACAATAGGTGATGTTCTGTATCTTGAGCCCAAGCATGATGAGGCAGATCCCCAGCTGTTGATATACAAGCATATCATAGAACCCGGACAGAGTATGTACGATATATCACAGCTTTACGGCATTCGGCTGAAGGCATTGTATAAACTGAACAAGCTTAACCCCGAGACGTATGTTCCGAGGGTGGGTGATGAACTTTATTTGCGTTAATTCATAATTATTCGATATGAGCAGATTTTCGTTCTTTGTCCTTTGTCTGTATGCGCTGGGTTGTTCGGCACAGTCACAGCGTGATGCATGTACCAGTATTATGGCTGGACGTCTGGCAACGACAGACGGCAGTGTTATCACCAGTCATACATGTGATTCATGGTACCGTACATGGATGAATATCGTTTGGCCCGAGGATTATCCCGCTGATGCTGTAACGACTGTATATGAGGGGCTAATGCATACCGAGCATTCCCAGGATATGACAAACGTCCATGAAAAGGGGAAAATACCACAGGCGCGACATACATACCGTTATCTGAATACTGCATATCCGTGCCTGAATGAGCATCAGTTGGCCATAGGTGAGACAACCTATGGCGGCCGTCAGGAGATGCAGAACAAGAAGGGTATGTTCCTGATCGAGGAGTTGGCTCGTATTGCATTGGAGCGTTGCAAGACTGCGCGTGAGGCTATAGTGCTGATGGGTGAGTTGGCGCAGAAGTATGGCTATGGAGACTCGGGCGAGTGTCTGACTATTGCCGATCCCAGGGAGGTATGGATTTTCGAGATACAGGGCGAGGGACCTAACAAGCTGGGGGCGGTATGGGCTGCTCAACGTATTCCGGATGACCATATTGCCGTCAGTGCAAATGTAAGCCGTATCGGCTATATTGATACTGATGACAAGGAGAACTATCTGTATAGTGACAATGTTTTTTCGGTTGCGCGTAAGATGAAGCTATGGGACGGAAAGAGCAAATTTTCGTTCTGGAGGGCCTATAGCGGTGGTAATTATTTCAAGGAGGAGAAGAACTACAGTGTCCGTGAGCTTGCAATAATGCGGGCATTGGCTCCGAGTGCCAATCTGACGGATACTGTTAGCGATTTGCCTGTAAGTATAAAACCTGACGAGAAGGTGGATGTACAGCGTATATCACAGTTGCTGGGCTCGTATTACGAGGGTACGGGGCAGAGCTTGTCCACGATTGTGGATTCGGTTGCGAAGGGCAAGAAAGCGATGATTACAAATCCGTGGATGCGTCCTGACGAGATAGCACTTTACAGCGCACTGACGAACGATACTACGATGCAGAATATCCGTACGGTGAGTGTAAGCTGGTGTGCATATTCGACCGTTATCCAGTGCCGTTCGTGGTTACCTGACGAGATAGGTGGTGTTGCGTGGATTGCTTTGGACAATCCTGGTCAGTCACCGCGTTTCCCCGTCTTTGCTGGTTGCACAAAGTTGCCTGCAGAACTTTCTGTCTGCGGTCAACATCGCGAACGTGACGACGCTGCATTGTGGCATTATCGCAAGGCTAACCGATTGGCGACAGTGCGTTGGGGGCAGACTCGTGGAGAGATGATGGATGCACAGCGTTATTTCCTGGAGAAGGGTAAGAGAGAGCTTCCTGTTATTGAGCAGTGCTTCCAGTCAATGACGGACGAGGCTGAACGTACGCGAATGCTGAACGGATATACGGCAGATTTCTATGGCGCAACCGTCAGTCGCTGGGATCAGCTGGCGCGTGCATATTGGCGCAAGTTTTGGGCAGGTTTCTAATACGATACTGCCCCAAATGGCTTATTTCTTTTCGTGGTTTGCCCGGACGCGAGAAAGGGTTTCGGGTGTCATCTGTAGAAACGAGGCAACGTGTATCATGGGTGCGCGAAGGATTATTTCCGGCTTCTCGCTCAACAGACGTTCGTATCTTTCCTGTGCGTTCTCGAATCTTTGCGAATCTGCATGATGCTGGCTTGAAATCAGGGCGTGTTCGGTTATCTTTCGATATAGTATGCCAAGTTCGGGGCATGTGTCTATTGCTGCAAACAGTTCCTTGCGGGGAAGTGCATACAGGAATGAAGTCTCGAGTGCCTCGATTGTAATTTGGCTTGGCTTGTGCGTGAGCAGGGATTCGATGCACCACACAATCCTGCCCTCGAAGGAAAAATGCTCGGTGACATCCTTGCCGTTCTTGAAATAGTATTGCCGGACCATTCCGCGTTCGACATAATACATACATTTACATTCCTCGCCTTCTTTCAAGATAATATCTCCCCGCATGAATTTCATCGGAATCAGCAATTCGGAGAGTCTTTCAATGCTGGCAGGCTCCAGGCGACAGTATCGTCTTGCAATTTCTCGTGCAACATCTCGCGTGTCCATTTTATCTTGTATGTTGTGTTTATGGTATTTCTATCTGTTCAATCCAGTTTCAGTACGGCAAGGAAAGCTTTCTGGGGAACTTGGACGTTGCCAATCTGTTTCATGCGTTTCTTGCCTTTCTTTTGTTTTTCCAGCAATTTGCGCTTGCGGCTTACGTCACCGCCATAGCATTTTGCCAGGACGTCCTTGCGTACCTGCTTGACAGTTTCGCGGGCAATAATCTTGGCTCCTATTGCTGCCTGGATAGCAATGTCAAACTGTTGGCGTGGCAGTAGTTCCTTAAGTTTTTCACACATACGACGACCAAATGTCTCGGCATTGTCAAAGTGTGTCAGGGTTGAAAGTGCATCTACAGGTTCGCCGTTGAGCAATATATCCATCTTGACCAGTTTGCTTGGGCGGAATCCTGCCGGATGATAATCAAACGAGGCATATCCCTTGGAAATGGATTTCAACTTATCGTAGAAGTCTATGACAATCTCGCCTAATGGCATTGCATATTGCAGCTCGACACGGTTGCCGCTGATGTAGTCTTGCTTGAGCAGCTCACCTCGTTTGCCCAGACACAGTGTCATTATATTACCGATGTAATCTGTTCGTGTTATGACTGTCGCATGGATGTATGGCTCCTCGATATGGTCTATCAATGTCTGGTCGGGCATACCTGCGGGATTGTGGACTTCCTTAACCTCTCCTTGCTTGTCATAAACCATGTAGCTTACATTAGGAACGGTGGTTATGACGTCCATGTTAAATTCACGGTCCAAGCGTTCCTGGATGATTTCCATGTGCAGGAGTCCCAGGAATCCACATCTGAATCCGAAGCCCAGTGCGACCGAACTTTCGGGTTGGAATGTTAGCGAGGCATCGTTAAGTTGTAGTTTTTCAAGAGATGTGCGCAGGTTTTCAAAATCTTCGGTCTCAATGGGATAGACGCCGGCGAAGACCATTGGCTTGACTTCCTCGAATCCGGCAATTGCCTGGGTACATGGGTTAAGGGTTGTTGTAATTGTATCGCCAACCTTTACCTCGGTGGCAGTCTTGATGCCGCTGACTATGTAACCGACATCTCCGCAATGCAACGACTTGCGTGGAGAAAGTTCCATTTTCAGCACACCGATTTCGTCTGCCTTGTATTCCTTTCCGGTATTGATGAACTTTACCTGCTCTTGGCTGTTGATATGTCCGTTGACAACCTTGAAATAAGCTATGATTCCGCGGAATGGATTAAAGACACTGTCAAATATCAATGCCTGCAGGGGTGCATTTTCGTCGCCTTTGGGGCATGGGACACGTTCTACAATGGCCTTCAGGATATCTGCCACACCCTCACCGGTCTTGGCGCTTGCTCGTATTATCTCGTTGCGGTCACAACCAATCAGGTCGATTATTTCATCCTCGACTTCATCTGGCATTGCGTTTGGCATATCGCACTTGTTGATAACCGGTATGATTTCCAGGTCATGGTCTATTGCCATATACAGGTTGCTTATTGTCTGTGCCTGTACTCCCTGTGTCGCATCTACAACCAGCAAGGCACCTTCGCATGCTGCAATGCTTCGGCTTACTTCGTAACTGAAGTCAACATGTCCCGGTGTGTCAATCAGGTTCAGAGTGTAGCGTCCCGACTCATGTTCGCCCAATGATTCGGGGGTGGATGTGTAGTCGTACTCCATTTGTATTGCATGGCTTTTAATGGTTATGCCACGCTCCTGTTCCAAGTCCATGTCGTCCAACATCTGGCCCTGTGTGACCTTGATCGTCTGGGTAATTTCCAACAGACGGTCTGCCAGTGTGGATTTGCCGTGGTCTATATGTGCTATTATGCAGAAATTGCGTATATGTTTCATTAATTATGTGTATAAATAGCGCTTGATTGAACGCTTGGGTGTCTTTTGGAATTCATCACTGCGGATACCGATACCCGACAACTGTTCGTATGCAGGCAACTGTGCATTCAGTATCTTGCGGTTTTGTTCCATTATTGCATTGATGTCTGCAGTTTTCAGTTTACGTCTCTTGACTTCTTCAATATCGGGATATACCAGTCCGTAAAGTTTGTCTGCGCGTTGTATGACAATACATTCGCTGACCAATGGCAGGTTCTGCAACTTGTCTTCAATCTCCTCGGGGTAGATGTTCTGTCCGTTACTGGTGAGTAACAGGTTCTTGATGCGCCCCTTGATGAATATATTGCCCTGGCGGTCAACAATACCCAAATCACCTGTATGATACCAGCCGTCTTCCAATGCCCGGTTGGTTGCATCGTGGTTCTTGTAGTATCCTAGCATCAGGTTCCGGCCACTGACAAGTATCTCGCCTGGGATTTCGTGTGGATTACAACTGTCTATCTTCAATTCCATACCTGCCACACAGCGGCCGCAACTGCCTGGGCGGAATGTCTGCCAGTCCTGGCATGCTATAAGCGGTGCACACTCTGTGGTACCGTATCCGACGGTGTAGTTGAAGCCGATGTCATGCAACAGGGCCTCGATTTCCTGATTAAGTGCGGCTCCACCTATTACAACTTCGTAGAAATTACCTCCAAACGCCTCCTTGATACCCTCGCAGATACGGTTCTTCAGTTTACGACCTATTATCGGTGCTTTCAACATAAGGCGGACCTTTGGGTCCTCCAGTTTCTTCATCACTGCCTTGCGGACGACTTTCTCTATAATGAGCGGAACGCATACCAGGCATACAGGTCTGATGTCCTTCAGTGCCTGAAGCAACAGTGTAGGTGTTGGGACACGGGTAAGAAAATGGACGTGAACGCCTATGATAAATTCATACAGAAATTCGAACGACATTCCGAATGTATGTGCCATTGGCAGCATGGACAGGATGGAGTCGCCTGCTTTTGCATTTGTCGTGAGCAGATTATTTGCGCATATCATATTGCCTGTCAGGGCACGGTAAGGTATCATTACACCCTTGGGGTCGCTTGTTGTTCCGCTTGTGTAGTTGATTATTGCAAGTTCCTCGGGTTTGTCCTGATGGTATTTAATATCACCTGCACTGAAATTGTCCGGATATTCCATGCCGAACAGTCGATTGAGACTGGCTATGGCATTCTCCAGATTCTGACTGTTACTTGATAGCAGGGTGTAGTCGTTTATCTGTACAATGCCTTCGAGTTCTGGCATTTGCGAGGCGTCCAGCTTTTTCCAGATTCTGTCACTGACAAATAGCAGCTTTGCATCGCAATGATTCACTAATTGCTGAATCTGCCCAGGATGAAAGTCGTGCAGGATGGGGACTGCTACAGCTCCGTACGTCAACGTTGCAAGAAAACAGACCGCCCATCGACTCATGTTATTGCCGCAAATTGCAATCTTATCGCCCTTGTTGATACCGGTTTCACGGAACAGAATATGCAACTTGGCAATTTCTTCGGCAACATCACTGTATTTTAACGTGAGACTGTTGTAATCAGAAAGAGAGGACATAAGCCAGTGATTGCGCACACTCTCTTCAAGATTTATGTTAAAAGAAGACTCAATAATCATAAGTCTTAATTATATATTATTGTAACAATAAATCCAATTCCTATACTTCAGCGTCCTTGTACAAGAATCGCTTGATGCTCCTTTTTGGGGTTTTCTCAAATTCCTGTTCCATGATACGGATACCTGCAAGTTGTTCGTAAGCTGGAATCTGCAGGTTCAGGTCCTTGCGATTCTGTTCCATTATTGCTTTTAACTCGTTCTGACCGAGATTGAGTTTCTTGGCCTGTTCCATATCTGGATAAACCAGGCCGTACATCTTTTCGCCCTTCTGGATTACGACGCACTCCTGAACCATAGGTAGGCTGGACAGTTTGTCCTCGATCTCCTCGGGATAGATGTTTTGTCCATTGGCGCCAAGCAACATGTTCTTGCTGCGTCCCTTGATAAATACATTACCTTCGGAATCTATAATGCCCAAGTCGCCAGTGTGATACCAACCGTCAATCAAGGTCTCGGCCGTAGCCTCGGGATTTTTGTAATAACCCAGCATTACGTTCATGCCTCGTGCAAGTATTTCGCCCGGAATATTCTCGGGATCAGGGCTATCTATCTTCAGTTCCATTCTGGGGGCGGCTTTTCCGCAACTTCCCTGTTTGAACTTGGTCCAGTCCTCGTATGCCAGAATGGGAGCGCACTCGGTAGCACCGTAACCGATGGTGTAGTTGAAACCTACGTCCTTGAGCAATGCTTCGATTTCCTGATTAAGTGCGGCACCACCGATAATTACCTGATAGTATCTGCCACCGAAGGCTTGCTTCATGCTCTCGCATATCTTTTTCTTAATCTGATCACCGATAACAGGCAGATTCATCAGGATGCGCACTTTGGGGTCTTTAATCTTGGGCAGAACTGCCTTGCGCACTATCTTCTCGATAATCAGGGGTACGCAAATCAGGATACCTGGCTTTATGTCTGCCAGTGCCTTCATCAGTATAACCGGGCTTGGTACCTTGGTCAGGAAGTTGATGTGAATCCCGCGTGTAAATTCGAATAGAAACTCGAATGCCATACCATACATGTGTGCCATTGGCAACATCGAAAGCACTGCATCACCTGGCATAAGTTTGTCTTCCAATACATCGTATGCAAACTGTGTATTACTCCATAGAGCACGGTATGGAATCATCACACCCTTTGAGTTGCTCGTTGTTCCGCTTGTATAGTTAATTACTGCTAACTCCTCCGGTTCGTCAGTGTGATAATTAATGTGCTCGGGGCGGAAGCTGTCAGGATATTTCTCGCCAAAGAGCAGGTTCAGTTTCTCACGGGTTTCCTTCAATTTCTGTTCACGAGTAAACAGAACGTTATAATCCTCGTTACTGATGATACCTATTAGGTTTTCGGGCATCTTCTCGGCATTGATCTTCTTCCATACCTGCTGACCGACGAATAACAGCTTTGCCTCAGAATGATCTATAATTTGTATAACCTGCTCTGGGTGGAACTCATGCAAAATGGGTACGGCAACTGCACCATAGGTAAGAGTTGCAAAGAATGCTACTCCCCAGCGGCTTTGGTTGCGTCCGCACAATGCTATCTTGTCTCCTTTCCTGATTCCTGCAGCCTCGAACATGATATGAAGTTTCTCGATAATGCGTGCTACGTCCTTGTACTGGAATGTAAATTCGCTGTAGTCGCTCATCGAATTCTTTGTCCAGTTGTTGCGGATGCTGTCTGCTAACACTTGATTAAAGCTTTGTGGTAACTGCATGATATAGTTTATTATATTTAATTTTAGCGCAAATGTACAGAAAAAAATGCACATTTATATCTAATCTGTGCAAGAAATTAATGTTCTGTGCATAGTTAGTGTGAATCAATACTGTCTTTCGCCAAATATTTTACTGCCAATGCGTACAATGTTACTGCCTTCACGTACTGCCAGGAGAAAGTCGCCGCTCATTCCCCATGAGCGCATCGAGAATGTGTTGCCAAAATTCCTGACACAGAATCTGCTGAATTCATTCGCGGTCCTGAAATCCTGCAGAATTCTCTCCTGATTGTCTGTATTTGATGCCATGCACATGATGCCCTTGATGTCAATACCTTCCATATCACACCATTCTCTTTTCAGCAGGTATTCCTTTAATTCATTTACGGTAAAGCCGAATTTGGTTTCCTCCTGGGCTACATGAAGTTGCATAAGACAAGGAATGCGCCTGCAGCATTTGATGCCCTGCCTGTTGATTTCTGCCAGCAGTTTAGGCGTATCTACTGAATGTATCAAGCTGATAAACGGAGCAATGTATTTTACCTTGTTTGTCTGCAGATGTCCGATAAAGTGCCATTCGATATCCTTGGGCAGAACCTGATATTTCCCCATCAGCTCCTGTACATGGCTTTCACCGAAGATACGCTGTCCGCATTCATATGCTTCCAGTATAACTTCCACCGGATGGTATTTGCTGACGGCGCACAGCATTACTCCCTCCGGAAGCTCGTCCTTGATATTCCTAATACTTTCGCTTATCATTTTGTCTTATGTCGGAATATGTCCAGTATCTTGGTTTCTGTGATGTTTCCAATACGGTAGTCTCCCAGTGTGTCTGCCATGTTCTTGGTCAATGTGTCCAGGGCAGTTTTTACGTCAACAGCCAGAACAAGATAGTTGACATTCTGCAGTTTTTCCTTTTCCGTTTTTTCGTCAATGGTTATAAAACTTACGCGGATGCGGAAATATCTATCACTGGCAGCATCCTCGCTGGTGAAAATCTCAGCATATTTGGCACGCTTCATGGTATCAACCATAAATTCACCGCTGATGTAGGGATTCAACTCTTCGATAACCGAGTTTTCAGCCTCGGAGAAACTCAAGCCTTCGACAAGGTACAATTCATTTGTCTGTTTGATTGAACCGTCACCTTGAGGCTTATCGTAACGCACTTTGCATTCAAACCATTCATTCATATCTGTAATATAATTATTTGTTGTTTAAAAAATATGCTCGTTGTATCTTTTTCTTTTCCGGATCGTGTTCGCAGAATATCTTTTCCAATGTATATGGATGATACCCTGTTGCATATATTGTAGTTGCAACTGTCATTGGTGTTGGCGTGAAGTCCTGTACCTGATCCGTATGTAGGCCCAGCGACTTTGTCTCACGTCTGAGTGCTGCCATATCCGATTCCCTGCATCCTGGATGTGATGAGATGAAGTATGGGATAATTTGCTGTCGTTTTCCTGACTTGCGGCAAATTGATTCGAATATGCTCTTGAATTTGTGAAACTGACTGAAAGCGGGTTTGCGCATAATCTCCAGCACATGATCCTCGGTATGTTCGGGGGCTACTTTCAGCCGACCGCTCACATGATGCAGAATCAGTTGTCTTGTATAGTCTCGGGCTGACTGGTTTAGTTCGTCATCCTTCCAATTATGTAACAGCATGTCATAGCGCACGCCGCTTCCTATGTAGCAGTGTTTGATTCGTGGGTTTGCCTTCACACTCCGGTATATGTCCAATAGCGGAGCATGATCACCGTTCAGATTTGGACAAATCGCAGGGAATATGCAGGACGGACGCTTGCATTTCTCGCAAGCACGAATGTTCTTGCCGTGCATCATGTACATATTGGCACTTGGTCCACCCAAATCACTCAGCGTACCGCTAAAGTCCGGCATTGATGCAATATTTTCAATCTCACGCATGATACTCTGCTTGCTTCGGTTCATTACGAACTTGCCTTGGTGGGCACTTATCGTACAGAATGCGCAACCACCGAAACATCCGCGATGCATGTTCACGCTGAACTTTATCATCTCGTATGCAGGAATACGCTTTCCCTTGTACTTGGGGTGGGGAAGACGTGTGTACGGCAAATCAAAGCTGTGGTCCATCTCATCAGTTGTCAGAGGTGGATATGGTGGGTTGACAACCACATACCTGTCACCTGTTTTCTGAATCAGGCGATGGGCGTGTATGCTGTTGCTTTCCTCTTCGATATGCCGGAAATTACGGGCATGCAGTATTGGGTCCTTCAGACAGTCTTCAAACGAGTGCAGAACGATGTCATCGTCTTTCAGTTCTACATTGTCATATATGGCAACTGTCTGCTTTAATGCATCACCATTGATTACGGCCTTGCGGAAGGCTTTTCGGGTTATCAGGGACTCGCCGGTTATATCATCATATTCCAGAGTCTCATCGTACGAATCCAGCATTTCGTTCAGCCTGTGGACAAGGTCAACATTTACCTTGTCACCCATGCCGTATGTAATCAGGTCGGCATCGGTATCGCACAATATCGAAGGACGCAGCCTGTCTTGCCAATAGTCGTAATGCATAAGGCGTCTCAACGATGCCTCTATACCGCCCAGGACAATAGGAACATCGGGGTACAGCTTGCGTATGCAGTCCGAATATACAATCGTAGGGTACTCGGGACGCATATCGTGTCTGCCGTCCGGTGAATAGGCATCTTCGCTTCTTAAACGTCTTGCTGCCGTGTATTTGTTCACCATCGAATCCATACAGCCAGGACTGACACCGAAGAACAGCCTGGGACGCCCCAGACGCTTGAAGTCCCTCAGATCTCCATGCCAGGATGGCTGGGGAACGATACAAACGCGTAATCCCTCAGCTTCCAGTATGCGTCCTATTACGGCAACACCGAACGAAGGATGATCCACATAGGCATCTGCCGAGAACAGAATGACATCCGCCCTGTCCCAGCCCCTAAGCTCCATCTCCTTCCTGGTAGTAGGCAGCCAATGGGTCAAATTATTGTCAAAACCATTTACAATAGCCACAAGTTTTATTCAGTGTCACTACTCTTGTTCTTTCCGTCCTTCCAATCGATATAAAGCAGAATCAGCTGATGCAAGGAAAATGCTTTCATATTAGGATGGAATATGACATCCTGTGCCAATGATATCAGGTCAATGTCATCACTTGCCGATTGCATCAGCGAGCGTACATTCAGTTGCAGACGTTCCAAAATTCCCTCATCCACAATCCCATTGCTGTCCAACAGGTCGGCAAAAAGGTTATACTTTTCCAGTGTCTGGAGATTGTCTTCGGAAACAGCCATTACGCGGCTGCCCTTCATATTACATATTATTTTGTACATAAATATTGATATGATGCATTTATCAAATTCCGTCTAATTCTATTATCTGCAATCATTTCCAAAGGGAAACCATACGACAATACCTTGTAGTCGCTTCCATTGTATCCGACACTTGCTGGAAATTGTGAGTTATAGTTTAGTGTACTAACAGCATTTCCCTCAGGTTTAAGCCTGTTCACACGTTTGGTCCAATAGCACTGTTCGTTAGGTGTGGAATATAATCGTATCAGTTCATTTGTGTGCGGAACCGGAATGGTCAACGAATCCGTTTCCATGCTACCGTCATATTTGTATTTGAGTATATCCCTGGTGAATATCATTGACAGCGAATCCTGCATATCTTCGCCAATATATGCTCCGCTTAACAGCAGGCTTCCGCCTGCAGCCGTAAATCTTTTTATCGCACATTGTATATGCGTGGGCATTGTCTTGTATATATTGTGGCTATATCCGTCAACTCGTTGCGCGCCACAGACCATATCGACCATCCTGTATCCGATAAATGTGTTTTCTTGTACAGAACCCATGGTACATGACGAGACTGCAAGGTCTCGCTCTGCAGTCATTGTACTGTCGGTCATAAGCAGGTCCCTGGCATGCAAGGTAGGGTAGTCAAATGTGTTTCCGGCTACGGGCACACCGTTTTGGTCAAATATCGAGATATTCCTGTAATAGGCAACCCCCGGATCTATATCCATATCAAATCCGCGTGTCGAATCATTTTCAAATGCCTGCGGAGCGGCAAGGCGTTCGAAACCATTGACAATCATAACCCTGTCTGCCATAGGATTCACAGGAACTCTTGCACATACCTCTGCACTTTTCAGGCTGCATCCACCGTCATTCAGCGCAGCAACGCGGAATTGATAAAGGACACCCGCTTCGGCTTCTAGATTTTCGATGGTATCACGCACAACACGACCGTTGTCCCAGGCTCCTGCTCCCTTGCGTGTATAAATGACATATCCCCAGGCTTCAGCACTTTTCTCGATGGAGTCATTTTCCGGACTCCACGACAGTCTTACAGTCTTATTGTCTGTATTGGCAACAGCCATTAGTCGTTTTACAGGCAACGGTTGGACGACGACCCTCTTCTGCTCGTGCATTATGCTCTCGTACCTAAGCAAGGCCTTATATATAGCACGGGCCATTACAAATTTGCAAAATGGATCATGGCCAACCAGCATATCAGCATAGTTCTGATGTGAAAGGGTCTCCAGAATCATCGAAGGCATTTGAGGTTCGCGAGTCTCACAATAGTTTCTGTCGTACATCTGACGACGTGACCAGTTGCCTAACAGATGCTGCATGTCTGCGGTAAGTCCTGTCATTACCATATCTGCAAGGTCACGGCTTACCAGACGGTTCAGGCCCGATGCCAGCCTGCCATTATAAAATTGCGTCGTATATATACCTAATGTCCCGACAATATCCATACTGTCCCTTTGTCCTGCGTCACTATGTGTTGCGATGCACATGTCAATCGGTACTTTCAAACCGGGAACGTTTGCCACAGGAATATTGTCAGTCGGAACATATACCGAGCCGCCTGCTATATAGTTCACTCCCAATGAGCGTGCATAGAGATCGTCCTTGTAATCGTCAGTCCCATTTAAGGACGAGTATGCTGTATATATCTGACGTGGTGCTCCATTCCATTGCATTGAGTAACGCGAACATTCCAGGAATCTGGGCAAGCCGCTTGTGCATATCGAATCGCTGTCGGATGCTGCAGATGTGTCACCGCGGGCAATATTTCCCATGCCTCCACCCAAACGAACCGCATCAGCCGTGATGTGCCCACGGTAATTACTGTAGTTGGTAAGTGTAATACAATTGTCATGTTCGTTGTTGCAGGCAAAATCATAAGTTCCAAGATATACCCAGGTACTGCCACCCATTTGCTGGTTTACGCGAACACGAGTAGTGATGCCATTGTGTCGGATATTATATACTGCATCCGGAACACTTGTCGGCAGGGTCTTGTAAGAGACATACACAGCGTATTCTCCATCCTCTCGGATGTCAGGAGTCCAGATGATACTGGAACGTTGCGTCTTGCTGTTTTGTGCAACTACCTTACGACATGTACCCTCTTGAAAAGGATTCTGCCAGTCAGTATATACTGTTCTAACCCTGCCGAATCCTATTCCGGCATCATCCCATTCATGCTTGCCGTTAATCTCGGAATATATGCCGTCAGCAAAATCTCCATCATTATCGGTAATTATCTCATGCCACTGTATGTCACGCTCACGTGGACTATATACAACAGCACCCGCATTTTCCATCATGGGCATCAGAAACTGCAAGACAATCGTCTGGGTAAATATATCCTCGCAGGTATTAAACAACCTGGGTCTTTGCCATACCCACCTTCCCTTGTCCTTGGAATAATACCTGCCATGACTTGCCCACAGGCATACATGCCTTCCCTGTAATCCATGAGACGGAAGAAAGGGTCTGTCCAAATTCAGCGTCCACGGGTTGCCAGTATATTTCATGTTTCCCCATGTACGCAACGTATCTTGCCTGTGCAGCATCGAGTACGGAACGAGAACCTCAATGGGAGAACCGTTGACAATAATCCGCAATTTCCATTTTCTGCAGTTTTCCGGCAGGCACTCCCTTACGTTTTCGTATATACTGTCAACCAGGGCTCTCGTGAAAGGCTGACCGAGGAAAACTTCGTTCATCAGTATATCGATACTCTTTGCCTTCTTGTCAGGCTTTGCGGCTATAACCCTGATTTTCTCAGCATTGTTGTAAGCTGAGTTGCTGTAACGCTCAAAATATGGAGTCACGGCACGTAAAATGTCACGTTCCGTCTGCGCTTTACATATACAGCATGCCATCAGTATGCACAATAATATAGCAAACCTTCTCATTTCAATATTCAAACTTTTCGGGATGACGGCCTTTGAATTCGCTGAAGTATTGTTTTATATCCAGCATATCCCTGTCAATATCACCCGTAGGCACAACCATCTTTGTACATTTTATCAGCCGACGCCTGTAATCCAAGCCGTAGAGCAGGATGGGTATGTTTGCCTTCAGAGCTATATAATAAAAACCGCGTTTCCATTCGCGGTTGGGCTTCCGTGTTCCCTCGGGTGTGATGCATAGCCTGAATTCATCCGCTTCTTTGGCTCTCTGGGCAAGCAAATCGGTACTTCCCATCTGCTTGCTCCTATATACCGGCAGACCTCCCATTTTACGCATCAGTATGCCTAATGGCCAGAAGAACCATTCCTTCTTCATCAAGAAATTGCATTCCAGTCCTACTGCATTCGAGTACAATCGTCCAATTACGAAATCCCAGTTACTCGTATGCGGAGCAAGAGCCAGAATGTATTTCTTGGGCATTGGCACAGTTATCTCTTCTCTGAATCCCAGCCAACGGAACAGAATCAGGCGACTCAATAACATATCAGTCCGTTAATATCCTCGACAATCAGTTCCGTTTGATTTGCTATATCCTCCCGCATTTTCTTGAAGAACAGGCGAGTGTTTCCCTTCTCGACATGAGACAGCCTGTTAATCATGTCTGTCTGCATCATCAGGATATGTTCCATAACAGTAGATACACTTTGCTCGTTTACATTCCCATATTCCATCAAGGCTATGCATTCGGCAAACAGTTCACCAGCCAGATAATTGATTGTTTTCTTCAGTTCTCTTCGTTTCATGGTGTTTTGTAAAAGTAATACTATCGGGTGCTAAGTTATACATAATAATCTTATCACGCAAGCGCGCGAGCTATTTTTTGGAAAGTTTGCATCAAATCCTAATCCAATTTTGTAGATATCTTTCTCTATGTGAGAGAAAATTATTAATTTTGCAAGGGAAACTATATAAATACTTCAACCATAAATATAAAGTAAATGAAGAAAAGCGCATTGCAGGCAGCACGTGCTGCCTATCAGCCCAAGCTGCCAAAAGCCCTTCAAGGTCCAGTCAAGGCCGTTGAGGGTTCGGCCACTCAGTCAGTAGGTAACCAAGAGGAGATTAAGGCCCTCTTTCCTAATACCTATGGTATGCCTGTTATCGAATTTGCCGCTGCAGAAAGCGAGAACAGTCAGGCAATTAACGTGGGTATCATCCTTTCGGGAGGTCAGGCACCTGGTGGTCACAACGTAATTACAGGTTTGTATGACGGTGTTAAATCCCTGAACAAGAACAGCAAACTATACGGCTTTCTGATGGGTCCCGGTGGTCTTGTTGATCACAAGTATGTCGAATTCACCGATCAGTTTATTGACGAATACCGTAATACCGGTGGTTTTGACATCATCGGTTCAGGAAGAACAAAGCTTGAAAAGGAATCTCAGTTTGAATCAGGTATCGAGATTCTGCGCAAACTTGAAATCAAGGCTTTGGTAATTATCGGTGGCGATGATTCAAATACCAATGCCTGCGTACTTGCCGAGTACTATGCAGCCAAGAACTATGGTGTACAGGTAATCGGCTGTCCCAAGACAATTGACGGTGATCTGAAGAACGAGCAGATTGAGACGTCTTTCGGTTTCGATACAGCATGCAAGACCTACTCCGAGCTTATCGGCAACATTCAGCGCGACTGTAACTCAGCACGTAAATACTGGCACTTCATCAAGCTCATGGGCCGTTCGGCCTCCCATATCGCACTCGAATGCGCATTGGAGACCCAACCAAATGTATGCCTTATTTCCGAGGAAATCGAGCACAATAACATGTCTTTGGACGATGTTGTAACGTATATAGCCAGAATTGTCGCTGACCGTGCAGCAGCAGGAAACAACTTTGGCACTGTACTTATACCTGAAGGTCTTATAGAGTTTATTCCTGCAATAGGCAAACTTATCAAGGAACTTAACGAGGTGCTGACAGATCCTGCAACAGGTGAAAGTCGCGAGTTTGAATCAAAGGATGCACAGGTTGCATTTGTCAAGGGTAACATTGCTCCCGAGAATCTTGCTATTCTCGAGTCGCTACCTAATGATGTTGAGCGTCAGCTCTGCCTGGATCGTGATCCACACGGCAATGTACAGGTATCTCTCATTGAAACGGAGAAACTACTCAGCGCTATGGTTGCTGCAAAGCTGGAAGCTTGGAAGAAGGAAGGCAAATACAGCGGCAAGTTTGCTCCGCAGCATCATTTCTTTGGTTACGAGGGACGTTGTGCAGCACCGTCCAACTACGATGCCGACTATTGCTACAGTCTTGGATACAATGCAAGTCGTCTTATCAGCAACGGCAAGACCGGCTATATGTCTGTCATAAAGAATACGACTGCGCCTGCTGAACAGTGGATTGCAGGCGGTGTACCCATCACAATGATGATGAATATGGAACGCCGTAACGGTGCAATGAAACCCGTTATCCGTAAAGCACTTGTCAGACTTGACGGAGCACCATTCCAATACTTTGCAGCACATCGTGAAGAGTGGGCACAGAACACATGCTACGTTTATCCAGGTCCTATCCAGTACTGGGGACCTTCGGAGGTGTGTGACCAGTGCACCAGGACACTCGAACTCGAGCAGGCTTAAAACACATGACACAGAAAAGGCGTACTACCCGTAAAAATCCTGTCCGTCGTGCCAGGAAAAAGGGCAGTACGTCCTTTTTCAGTAAATTGCGCAGTATTCCCTTCTGGGGAATCCTGTTAGGTGGAGTAGGGGTTTTGGCAATTTACTGTTACATACTTTTCCATTTTTTTGTAGATCCTTACAGCTTCCAGTGGAAAGCCATCTATGGTGAGACCAAATACCCACAGGGCTACCATATCCGAGGCATAGACATCAGTCACTACCAACAGGATATTGACTGGCAGAAACTGCGCAATGCAAATATGGACAAGGATCCTGTGACATTCGTCATTATCAAGGCAACAGAGGGTAACACTATGATTGACGAATACTTCAACGACAATTTCTACCAAGCCTGGCAAAATGATTTTGTCAGGGGGGCATACCACTTCCTTACACCTGATGTGTCAGCTGCCAAACAGGCACGCTTCTTCCTGCGTCAGGTTCATCTTGAGAAAGGCGATTTGCCACCAATCCTGGATATCGAGGATGAAAAGAAATGGAAATCCTCGGGCAAAACCAATCAGCAGATACGGCAGATGGCACTTGAATGGTTGCAAATTGTCGAGCAGGCATATAATACACCACCAATTCTGTACAGCAGTTACAAATTCCGTCACGACATACTCACGGACAGCGTTTTCAATCGCTATCCCTTCTGGATGGCACACTATTATGTAGAGAAACCACGCGAGGACATAACATGGGCATTCTGGCAACACACAGACAGCGGTCATCTGCCAGGCATAAACGGACTTGTTGACTGCAACATCTTTAACGGCAACAAGGAAGAATTAGACAAACTGCGTTTGCTGAATGCCGAATCATTCTAAGAGAATAACCATAGACACATACACAGGTATCTACCAAAAAAAGAACGGGAGCAATTTCACTTCACAGCGAAACTACTCCCGTATTTTTCGGTAAAAGCTATCTTACTTAACCTTAGCCACAACAGCCTTGAAAGCCTCTGGGTTGTTAACGGCAAGATCGGCAAGAACCTTACGGTTAATCTCGATACCAGCCTTGTGCAACAGACCCATCAGTTTGCTGTAGCTCAATCCCTCCAGGCGAGCAGCAGCGTTGATACGCTGAATCCACAATGCGCGGAATGTGCGCTTCTTGTTGCGACGGTCGCGGTAAGCATAGGTCAGACCTTTCTCCCAAGTATTCTTGGCAACGGTCCATACATTCTTGCGGGCGCCAAAGTAACCTCTGGTCAGACCCAATATCCTTTTTCTCTTAGCACGTGATGCTACGTGATTTACTGATCTTGGCATTTTCTTGTCTTTTTAGGGGTTAATGATTAGCGCATGCACAGCAGGTCGCGAACCTGCTTCATGTTCTCTGTTACTACAATCGCACTGTGATCAAGATTGCGCTTCTGCTTCTTGGTCTTCTTTGTCAGGATGTGGCTATGGTAAGCATGATGACGCTTTACCTTGCCAGAACCGGTGAGAGTAAATCTCTTCTTAGCACCGGAGTTGGTCTTAACTTTTGGCATTTTGTTAAATAATTAAATTGTTATTAATAATCGTGGCCGAGCAACCAAAAAGCATCGGCGCACTTTTCTTAGCTTATTTTATTTACCTAATCATCCCAATCCTCACCTTCAACCTTAGGACCTGTATATTCCTTCTTGGCTTTCTGCTGAGGCTGTTTCTTCTGTACTGCACTGGCCTTCAGGTTTTCCTCTTCCAATTCCAACGCAGTTTTCAGCACTTTGTTCTGAGTCTTCTTGGGTGCTATATACATCGTCATACGTTTCCCGTCCAGAGTAGGCATACTCTCTACCTTGCCATAATCCTCCAAATCCTGGGCAAATCTCAGCAAAAGTACTTCACCTTGCTCCTTGAACAGGATGGAACGACCCTTGAAGAATACATACGCCTTGACTTTGTCTCCCTCGGAAAGGAAACCTTTGGCATGTTTCAGTTTGAATTCATAGTCATGGTCATCTGTCTGAGGTCCAAACCTAATCTCCTTCACCTCAACCTTGACCTGCTTAGCCTTAACCTCCTTGGCATGCTTCTTCTGCTGGTAGATGAACTTTGTGAATTCAATCAACCTGCATACAGGCGGTTCGGCATTAGGACTGATCTCGACCAAATCAACACCCATGTCGTCTGCCATCTGCAAGGCTCTGGTTGTAGATACTACCTGACTTTCGATGCCATCACCCACAATTCTAACCTGTGGAACACGAATCTGGGCGTTCACGCGATACGTAACTTTTAGTTTGTTGTCTTTCTTCATTTAGGAGATTTAGGATTTTGCGTGCAAAATTATAAATTTTCTGTCATATTATGCACTTCTTCGTTGATTTTCTTTGCAAAATCCTCGAATTTCATACATCCCTGCTCACCGCCGCCGGTTGCACGGTACGAAACCATACCATCTTCCTGCTCTTTCTCACCGACAATCAGCAGGTATGGTATATGTTTCATTTCATTGTCACGAATCTTGCGTCCTATCTTCTCGGCACGTTCATCAATGTACGGGCGTACACCTTGGGCAGACAGGTAGTCACACACCTTCTCGGCATACTCCTGATATTTCTCAGACACAGGCAATATCGCAACCTGCTCGGGTGTCAGCCATAGAGGGAATCTGCCTGCGGTGTGCTCTATCAGTACAGCCACAAAACGCTCCATTGAACCGAACGGTGCGCGATGAATCATGACAGGACGGTGTTTCAGGCCATCCTCTCCGACATACTCCAACTGGAAACGCTGAGGCAGCTGATAGTCAACCTGTATGGTACCCAACTGCCAACGGCGACCTATAGCATCCTTTACCATGAAATCCAGTTTAGGGCCATAGAATGCAGCCTCGCCAATCTCCTTGCGTGCCTTCATACCCTTCTCTTCGCAAGCCTCGATAATAGCATTCTCGGCATTTTCCCAATCCTCGTCGCTACCGATATATTTCTCGGTATTCTTCGGGTCACGCAACGATATCTGTACCTCGACGTTCTCATCGCTGAAGTTAAAGGTCTTGAACACCTTCTGGATGATATCCATAACGTTGCAGAACTCAGTCTTTACCTGCGATGGCATGCAGAACAAATGAGCATCGTCCTGGGTAAAGCAGCGCACGCGTGTCAACCCATGAAGCTCACCGCTCTGTTCATAACGATATACCGTACCAAATTCTGCACAACGGAATGGAAGTTCCTTGTATGAACGTGGACGGTTAGCAAATATCTCACAGTGGTGAGGACAGTTCATCGGTTTCAGCAGATATTCCTCACCCTCTTCGGGAGTCTGTATCGGTTGGAAACTGTCCTTGCCATAATGATCCCAGTGACCAGATGTCTGATACAGATTCTTTCCGCCGATGTTAGGAGTAATAACCTCCTGGTAGCCATACTGTTTCTGAATTTTGCGCAACATCTCCTGCAGACGCAGACGCAGGTCGGTACCCTTGGGCAACCATATAGGCAAACCCTTGCCGACACGTTCGCTGAACATGAACAGCTCCATCTCCTTGCCAATCTTGCGGTGATCCCTCTTCTTGGCCTCTTCGAGCATAGCCAGATACTCTGTCAGCATTTTCTGCTTAGGATACGAAATGCCATATAGACGTTGCATCTGTGGTTTTGAGGCGTCACCGCGCCAGAAAGCACCTGCAACACTCATCAGCTTTACAGCTTTGATAATGCCTGTACGCAATATATGCGGACCCTTGCACAGGTCAGTGAAATTACCCTGAGTATATGTCGTTATCGAACCATCCTCCAAGTCCTGCTCAATATGCTCGCACTTGAAGGCCTGCCCCGCAGCCTTGAACTTGGCAATACAATCAGCCTTGCCAATCTCCTTGCGCACCACATCCTCGTTCTTTCTTGCCAGTTCCAGCATCTTGTCCTCAATCTGCTTGAAGTCACCCTCCTTGATTTGACCGCCATCAGGCAGCAGAACGTCATAGAAGAAACCATTTTCAATTGCAGGACCAAAGCCAAACTGGATGCCGGGATACAATTCCTGCAGAGCCTCGGCAAGAAGGTGTGCACTTGTATGCCAGAAAGCATGCTTGCCTTCCTCGTCGTCAAACTTGAACAACTTTATCTCAGCATCCTCGTTAATTGGACGGTTCAATTCCGTTGTTTCACCGTTTACGGCACATGCAATCACATCCTGCGCAAGACGACTGCTGATACTCTCTGCAATCTGTAAACCAGTCACGCCACTCTCGTATTCACGTATGGAGCTGTCGGGAAAAGTAATCTTTATCATATTCCAGATATATTTTTTTGTCAAATTCGCACGCAAAGATACAATATTTATTTAACAATAACGTGGATATGCACACCAAAACCACAGGCTAAAGGAATAAATCGAATAAATATTTCAAAAAATACGTCAAATGCTTGCGTAATTCAAAATATTGCTATACATTTGCACCGCATTTGAGCAAAAGTCAGTCTTTGCGATGCGGTTCAGGACATACCTGCAGACCTTCAAGGAAGGATGGGTGAGTGGCTGAAACCACCAGTTTGCTAAACTGACGTACGGGTTACCGTACCGGGGGTTCGAATCCCCCTCCTTCCGCAAAAGCAAATGACTGCTTGTTCAAATGCATATTTGGCGCTTTCGTCTAGCGGCTAGGACACATGCCTCTCACGCATGGAACACGGGTTCGATTCCCGTAGGCGCTACTTAAAACTTACTTCATAACTAATATTTTTTCAACTCCAGCGGCGCTTTCGTCTAGCGGCTAGGACACATGCCTCTCACGCATGGAACACGGGTTCGATTCCCGTAGGCGCTACAAAAAAGAAAATGACTAGACAATCAAGAGCGAGACATCAATATCGGTGTTTCGCTTTTTTTGTCCAGACGAAGGAAGATAAAAAAGTGGATATTTGTATAGAGTAAACAGAAGGAAATGGAAATCTTTGAAGAAAAACTTCAGCAAAACCTGTACCAATTTCTTTGCAACATGCAGGAAGCGGACGAGCAGCTTCCCCAGTGTCCAGATGTAGAGAACAAGTGGGAATCGATAGCAAGGGCGTACATTCCAGACGGAATCCGCGAGTTTTCAGAATACCCGACAGTATCACTCGGATGGATGATGTATATGGGAATGGCTGTTGCAAGATTCTGGGACGAAGACTGGTCGCTCTATACTTATAAGAATGACCTCTACACCTTTATGCGTGACAAGCGCGGATATGACCATATGGACGAATACATCCGCGAGGAAGTTCTGCAACTTGACGCTGTGAGAAGTACTGCACTGGAAAGGTTAGTAGCGGAATGCGCTTCCCGAGTAAACAACCTTTTGATTCACCAACCCATAGAGCCAGGAACAAAGGAAGCCTTTGAAGCATATGTTTCATGCTTGCATCAGCTCTATCTGATGGGAGTTGCCATACAGTTGAAGCGTATGAGTTATCACATGACAGAGATGAACGGATAAAAGCTGCGGAATGCCTTCAGCACGCACATGACTACCGAAGCCATATAAGGCGAACCGTGGCTGGAAATGTGCTTGATGTCATGGTTAATAAATTAAGTTACTGAACTATTGGCTTTCAAGAGCTCTTTCTGCCAATTTCAGAGAAACGGCGTGTTGCCCCTCGTGAGACGGCCTCTCGCTACCCGAGAAACGCCGTGTTGCCCTCCGAGATACGGCCTCCCGGATATGTCACGTATGTCATGTGTCATTAGTGTCATTAAGAAATTCCGAAGCGAAAAAATGCTCATAATTAAATAAAATATATTTTATATATTTTATTTAATTATGGCCGGAAAATCCCCTCCCCAATTCAAAATCCTTAATGACACTCGTGACATCGTGACCTTAATGACATCATTTTTTTGCGTGTACTTCCCTGAAAAACGTTGTTTTTTTATTCAACGTTTTTCAGGGCAAGACATTGAAATACAATGAGATAGAATATTGTTGACTTGCAACAGACTTGATTTTTTGTTGCGAAATGGGCTGAAATGTTGCAAACAGGGTTGCGTGTTGCGTTTTGTTGCGGGGTATTGCGAGAATTGGAGTGTATAAAGTGTTAATATTTAGTATGTTGCATTTGTTGCAAATGTTGCATGTATTTGTGTGGAAGTGAGAAATTTGGGTGAAAATTTCGGGTTTTGTTTTTGGCTGTCGAATGATGTCTAAAAAAATACCTCTGCAGAAATTTTGCAAAGGTATTTGACATATGAAAATAGATTAAGACTTATTTACCTGGACTCTCTGTTTTCGGAGTGGCCAACTTTGAAAGGAATTCATTCGCTTCTTCCTCTGTAACTTCCTTGGCAAAAGTTAGCCAATATGTAATATTGAAAATATCATCTGTGTTATCCATTAACGTCCAGCCTTGCAATGTCATATAATTAACTAATGACAATTTAGTACGAAAAAGTAAAGGATTACCATTTTTATCGGTAAGTTTTTTACAATCCTTTCCTTGTGCACGCAAGTAATTATTAAATCCATAGTCTATTGAAGCCTGATCCCTAAACTTTCCTTCATATTCATGCAAAACATGAATATACAGAATCCTCTTTCCATTAATCCCTCCCCATGACTGAGCGTTCATCACAAGTGTAAAAACAAATAGTAATGCTAAGAATAAACTCCGTTTCATAATTTTTATTATACGATTATGGTTAATTAAATTCTATGCAAAGTAAACTATTTTTTTTGAATATAAGAATTATTTGAAGTAATATTCAACCATGTAAAGAAAAAGAAAATAAATCTCGCGCATGAGACACATTTTGGAGCGCAACAGGCGCAACATTTGTAACAAAATTAAATGATATACGGATAAACACAGGATTTTACTGGTGAGCCTTTAAAACAGATATTAGCATCTGGAAAAGCTGCGCCTTTTGCATTCGGCACCTGTTCCACTGAGGAATAGGAGTAGGGAAGTGTAGAATGTTCATTCATGGTATTATTTCTGGCTAAGGTACGGTGAATAGATAATGTGCACAATACCCAAGATTTGGGATTTTTACAGATCAAGAGAGCGACAGGCTTCACAGCCCGTCGCTCCTAATCGGTAAATTAATAACATTCGCTATTATTCGGAATCCCAAGAAACTTGGACACTTCAAACCCACAATACAGAATCGATAAGTGCGAACGCCCACGCTTTTCTAGAATTCATACGTTTCACAACGCTGTGGCAAATATACGGAAATAATTCTGGACCACAAGAATTATGAGAAAAAAATCGACGGCTCATTCGGACCATCGATTCATTATACTTTAAAAGATTATTGTTCAAGACGCTCGACGTTAAGTTTATCAACATCAAAGGGAACCATATCCTCAGGGTCGTTCCTCATAAGGATAAACAGAGGAGCGTTGACCCCCCATAGGTTATTGTAATTTTTCAAGAGTGCCCCTCCAGTATTGGCACTGCGGCCGATCCCCAGCACTTCACTCACGTAAAAATTCACTTTGGTATTTCTTTTTGCTGAGAAACCCTCGTCCTTAGAATAAGAAAGGAAGAGCGAGAACCGGTAAGGCGAATCCTGTTCCGTCCAATGCACAATGTCCCCTGCCATCAACCCTTTATATCCACAACTGACATTGACGACACCATATTTAGGATAGCTTTTTGTCATTATGCCAGGAATAGATATCATTCCTCCATAGAAGAATGGCATGTTAGGAAGGGTCAGAACACTCATGGGTGGTACCGAAACTATCCGTTGAGAAAACTCCACGGATGTAGAAGACTGGCTTTTACCACCGCCAACTGTTACACCGCTGGCTAATGAGCCTAAAGCTCCGCCTACCCCCATTGCACCTGCAATACCTCCCAGATTGACCGCCAGTCCGGTAGAATGAGTAGTCGTAGTAGATTCTGCCGAAGGAACATAAAAAGCCTGAGCTTCATCGCCACGGTTGAAGTATGTGTTGCCTAAGTCGATATATAATGTCTGATCAGTCTTATTCTTTACCTGTACTTTCAGAATGGTATTCCTAAACATGAAATTGTTGCCTGAAGTGCCGAACATCAATACCAGATCCTCAGTCTCCAGTACGCTGTTCTGAGCAATATTCAATTTACAGTAAGCCAGTTTTCCCTTCTTTCCGTCTTTTCTTTCTCTTATTGAGAACATCCGGTCATTGATCATTTTAATCAGGGCTTGGTTGTTCTGCATCAGCGATTCTTTGCCGGATGGAGCAACAGCGGGTGAAGCTACCTGCTGCGTGGTGCCAGATTCATCCATTTTAATCTTAGTGCCGTCTTTCTTATTGATTACAAAGACATCATCTTTGCTAATCTTTTTCATGGCACCGTCAATACTGCCTTCCTTATAATAAACTGACGAAGGGCCAATCTCTACTTCAAAAGCGGTAATAACATCACCACTTTTAGTCACAATCATATCCTGAGCCGAGATGCTTGAAGAAACCGCAATCAACAATAATGATAAAAACCTTCTCATGACTTAGATTAATTTTGTTTAATTTTGAATGCAAAGTTAAAAAAAAAATCAGATACTTACAAACAATTAGTCATTGAATAAAAAAATCGACGGGCCTCACGGCTCATCGATTCATTTACGAAGAAAAATATCTTCTTTAGAAAATTAGATTGTTTATAAGGATTTCTCCGTTTCACAACGGCTTAAAGGATAATATTGCAAAGATACTACAAAAATCTAAAACCAGAAAGCGCCGGACTCTTTTTTATTCTCAAAGACGGGGGGGACTGTAGAGCCGGGCGGTAGTGGAGTTGTGCCATTCGGGGAAGTCGGATGGGCTTTCTATGATGGTGTTCACGAGGTTGAAAAGTGCATTATGCTCTTTGTTGATCGCTTGCATCGGCGTTGGGGCTCGTCGGAGTCGGCTCGCGCCATCATTCTGCCATTGACGGTGGTGGCGGTAATCTTTATCGGAGGAGGAGCTGCATTAG
>OCVV011355647.1_pt1 | contig 30513 bp, 17 predicted proteins | sample 1539721 | NCBI WGS metagenome assembly OCVV01 (sample SAMN02144230, study PRJEB22623) | gut metagenome | biome: sheep rumen | host: Ovis aries | place: New Zealand | reverse complement strand
CATATATTGATGAATGCGGGTCTGTCCATGCATGCAGCCTTAGCTTGCATACTATCTTTATTCCTCCTTATTTGCGGCATCAATTATGCGTTGTGGCAGTGCCACTTCCTCATGCCGCTTATCGTTGCAATGGATGTCGCCATCTATGGCCTTGTCCTGGGAGTCCTGATGCTTGTCGGCAAGTCGGATAATTGAGGAGCTTTCTTGTTGTGATTGTGGTCAATCCAGGACCTCATACTTGGAATGCCGACTCTTGAACTCAGGTACAATTTCCTTCATTATCTTCACGATGGCCATGTCGTCGTTGGTCTTGCTTGTCTCGTACAAGCGTTGTTCATCGCGAAGTGCTTGCTCGTAGTCATACTCACGCACTTTGGCGACCATGATCTTGGGATGTTTTGTGGGCAGAGTTAGTTCAGCATCGTTGAGCACTTCTTCGTAGAGTTTCTCTCCGTCGCGTAAGCCAGTGTATTGAATCTCAACGTCCTTGGCTCCGCTTAATGTTATCATGCGTTGCGCAAGGTCGGCAATGCGGACGGGCTTGCCCATGTCGAAGACAAAGATTTCGCCGCCTTTGCCCATAGTGCCTGCCTCGAGGACAAGTTTACATGCTTCGGGAATGAGCATGAAGTAGCGAATGATGTCGGGGTGTGTGACTGTTACGGGGCCGCCTTTTGCAATCTGTTCCTTGAAGATGGGTATGACGCTGCCATTGCTGCCAAGCACGTTGCCGAAGCGTGTTGTGACGAATTGCGTCTTGGCTGGCTGACCATTTGCCATAGTACATTGGCCGCTGGCTACGGCTTGATTCAGTGACTGACAGTATATCTCGCAGATACGCTTGGAGCATCCCATCACGTTTGTCGGGTTGACGGCCTTGTCTGTAGAAATCATGACGAACTTCTTTGCCCCATACTTTACGGCGAGGTCTGCTATGACGCGTGTGCCATAGATGTTGTTCTGGACGGCCATCACGGGATTATCTTCCATCATAGGAACGTGTTTGTATGCTGCGGCATGGAAGACGTATTCCGGATGGTAGCGTTGGAAGATGTTCTCCATGAATGCCTGATTGGTGATGCTTGCCACTATGGTTTGACAGGGAATGTTTGGGAACTTGTCGGCCATCATGCGACGGATGTCGTGCATTGGTGTTTCTGCCTGGTCTATGAGAATCATCTCTTTAGGCTCGAAGCGTGCCACTTGCTGCACAATCTCGCTGCCGATACTGCCTGCTGCGCCTGTGATGAGGATGCGGTTGGCATTAAGTTGGCGTCCGATGGCGTGCATGTCCACGTCTATCTTGTCGCGTGGCAAGAGGTCTTCGATGTCCACCTCATGCAGTTGGCTGTATCTCAGTTCGCTCTTTCCGTCCCATTCTTTTGCTGAAGGCAGCATCATAATCTTGATGCCTGCTGCGATGAGGCTGTTGACGAGTGCTTCCTGTTCGCGGAAGTGAACGGTTTGCAGCGGGCTGACCATCAGCATGCCTGCGTTTTGTCTGCGCATGATGTCCACGAAGTCATCATCTTCGATATATACGGGCAATCCCATCAGCCATTTCCCCTTCATGCTTGCGTCTGGGCTGATGAAGCCTTTTATGGTGTAGCGATTGGGAGTTTCGTTGCGTATGCTCTTTGCGAGGCTGATGCCACCGTCTTGTGCGCCATATATGAAGATGCGTTTGCTGTAACTGTCCACACGGAAGAGGTCGTATATCATCTTGACGATGACACGGCTGGCACACATGGCCGATGTGGCAAACATCAGCAGGAGTATGAGCCTGGGGTAGTGCTCCAGGAAGTGGTTCTCGATGTTTGGGAAGAAGTGGTTGATGGGCAGATAACAGGCGTATGCTAATACGGAGCCCAAGAGCATTGCAAGCGCAAGGCGTCCCAGATCCACGAAACTGCTGTAGCGGAAGAAGCCGCTATAGGTGTGGAAAATGCGGAAGGCGATGGTGTAGGGAATGAGCAGCAGGCACATATCCCTCATGATGTCCCAGAAATGGTTTGTTACCTGCTCTCCTCCGTTGAAGAGGTAGTAGGCAAGATATCCACAGAATATGATTGTGAGGTAATCGATGAGCAAGATGCACCAATAGGGAAGTGCGCTGCGAGTGAAATACCAATTGGATAGGCGTGAGAAGATATTCATAAGTATTTTTAATGCATTTGGGGCAAAGTTAGTGTTTTACTTTCAAACAAACAAGAAATAATGTGCAAAAGTGGTGAGATATGTGTGCTTTTGTAATGTGGCTCTTGCAAAAAGTAGTTTTTTTAGGCTTTTTGTTGTCTTAGAACATTGCTTTCCATGAGGATGCGATGACCCATCGGTTTGCCATGAAACGTGTGTTGAATGTGTGCAGATAATCTATTGTGAAGCCAACCGCCTGGTTGTGGCTTTGGAGCATGTCTATGATGATGCCGACGCCGCCTTCTGGCCGGAGTTGTGACTTGATGTTGAGCAGCGGCTCGCCCAGTTGCATTCCTTCTGCGACTCGACGGAATGTGACGCCTTCGTTGTAGCGTACGCCCCAAAGGGTACGCGCGCCGATGTGTACCTCCTTTGTCAGTGGGAGTATCCAGCCGGCAGAGATGTTGCCGTGATAGATGTGTATCTGTTCGCCCCAGGCTGTGATGTTGTTGTCGGGAATCTGCAGTTTCGCTTGCGACATTGTGCTGCGGCCGATGGCAGAGAGGTAGATGTTGTCGGTCAGGAACCATTCTGCCTCGAAGCCTGCGGTGATTGAGGCGCTGCTACGCAGTGTGACGCCTGTCATGTCGAAGCCTGCTTCGGCTTCGGCAAAGTCTGTGACGTCGAGCGAGCGGCCGTTTGTTTCTGTGCCGGATATCAGTCGGAATCCTGACGGGCGATGGTTCCAGGCTTGCAGTTGAGCCAGTTCGGACGGGCTGAAGGGCATGCGTCGGATGCCTTTGTCGCCTATGAGTCTGTCTGTCAGGAAGTAGGCCAGATGTGTGCTGACCACGCCGATACCTGCTCCCATTGCGATGTCGTTCATCCAGTGGGCGTTGTGTCCGATGCGAAGCATCTGCGTTCCTGTGGCGGCTGTGTAGCCTCCGATGGTTATCCAGGGACTGATGTGGCCGTATTCCCGACTGAGAATCGTTGCTCCCATGAAGGCGAGCGAGGCGTGCATGGATGGGAAACTGCTGGTGCTTGTTCCGTCGGGACGGGTTTCCGACACGGTGTTTTTCAGCAGTTGTGTCACTCCGACCGTCAGTCCGACAGCCATTGCGTTGGAGGTCAGCATGCGTCGGGTGGTGCTTCGGGACTTTACGCCGCAGGCTTTCATTATCCATGTTGCGGCGAGCGGCGAGAGTGCCAGCCCGTAGTCGCCCCATCGAGTGGCGCTGCCGCTCTCGCGAAACGGTCCGGGCAGGTTGTTGAAGTCGCGATGGGTGAACGTCTGGATGAGGCCTCGAACAGGCATCAGTATGCCGTCACGGTTGAAGCGCATCTCCTCACGGGCCAGGCTGTCTTCCAGGATGGCTTCCTTTATGATGCTGTACACCAGCGAATCCTGGCCCTTGACGGCAGTCGCCAAGGAGAACAGCAACAGGGAAAAGAGGAGTTTCTTCATGCGTGTTGTGGTCTTTCTGTGCAGTTCGGTTTTCAGGCCTCTCAGTCGGGATTCCAGTACCACCGTGGTGAAACTGGAGTTTCCCCGTGGTAGTACTGGAGTTTCTCCACGGTGGTACTGGAGTCCTCCCATAGTGAGATTTTTTCAGACTGCAGTCCTCCAGTAAATGTGACATAAAGAGGACTGGAGTCCGGCGTTATTCTTGACTTAAAACGGACTGGAAAAATCAGCAGAGATACTGCTTGGAGATGCTTTCGTTATTCTCTACGCACTGAATCGTCTGCGCCAGGAGCGGGGCGATTGACAGTTGTTTCACTTTGCTGCACCCGCCTGCGTAGGGAATGCTGTCTGTGAAGACCATTTCTTCTATCGCAGAGGCTTCGACGCGCTCGTTGGCAGGTCCGCTCATGATGCCGTGACTGGCGATGGCACGCACGCTGCGGGCTCCGTTCTTCTTCATCAGGTCGGCAGCCTTCGTGATGGTGCCTGCGGTATCGACCATATCGTCGATGAGGATGACGTCGGCATCGAAGACGTCGCCGATGATGTCCATCGTGGCCACTTCATTGGCTTTCTTGCGGGTCTTGTTGCAGAGGACGAGGGGACAGTTCAGGTACTTGCTGTAGGTGCTTGCACGCTTTGAGCCGCCCACGTCGGGTGTCGCGATGACCAGGTTCTCCAGGTTGAGGCCCTGGATGTATGGCATGAGGACGCTGGAAGCGAAGAGGTGATCGACAGGCACATTGAAGAAGCCTTGCTCCTGATCGGCATGGAGGTCCATCGTGATGAGACGTGTGATGCCAGCCACACTCAGCATGTCTGCCACAAGTTTTGCGGCAATGCTAACGCGCGGCTTGCTCTTGCGGTCCTGACGCGCCCAGCCGAAGTAGGGGACAACGGCGTTGATGGTGCGAGCTGAGGCACGTTTCGCAGCATCAATCATCAGGAGCAGTTCCATCAGATTGTCGGCATTGGGGAATGTGCTCTGCACCAGAAAGACATCGACACCGCGGATGGATTCCTCGAAGCAGACTTCGAATTCGCCGTCGGAGAAGTGGGTGATAGAGAGATTGCCCAGCTCGCAGCCCAGTTGCTGGCATATCTTCTCTGCAAGATAACGTGACTTGGTGCCTGAGAACACCTTGAATGACTTCGTTCCTTCCATAGTCTGATATATAAGAATTTACTTTGTTTCGGTTGTTATCCTACGGCTTTCCTGAGCCGGCGGAAGTGTGCGATAAGTTCCTTATAGTCTTGCCCGGAGTGGACATTGAAGCGGTTCCAGAGGTCGCCCCTGATGGCAACGCCTCCGAATCCCCATTCTCTGACCTGCTCGATGTTGTCGAGGCAGACGCCTCCCTCAGCGATAACCTTGCGGTCTATGATGCCGCTTCGGGCTGCAGCGTGCAGTTCGTCGGTCGTGAAGGAAGCCTTGTTCTCGTTTTCCGATATGCTGTCGAAGATGTTTCGGAGCAGGACATACTCGCACGTAGGCTTTTGCTCGACGACGCTCTCCAGGTCGTAGCAGGTGCGGGTGATGGGGCCTCTGTAGGATGCAGGAGCCTCCGGATGTCGTTTGCTAAGGTGAATGCCCATCAGACCGAACTCGTCGCGAAGATAGAAATGGTCGTGAACGACGATTTTACTGCGGTATTGCTCTGGAATGAGGCTCAGCAAACGCTCGCAGAATACAGGTTCCGAGTTGGGCTTACGAAGGTGAAGAATGTCCAAGCCTTCTTCGAAGAGAGTCGTCAAAATCTTGTCTTCCTCCACGAAGAACTCTGGGCAAGTGAGCAGAATAAGTTTCATTCCTTTAGTTTTCTGCGTGCAAAATTACATAAAAACTATGAAGGAACAAAACTTTTTGCATCATAATTGTGCTTTTTCTCCGGCAAAATGCGCATACATCATTATTATTTATTATCTTTGCATGCAGAATAGTGTATATTATAATGTATATTAGCAAAAAAAGGTATGAAGAAGAAAATATTTATAACTGCTTTTCTCCTCACTTTTGTGGCATTTCAGGTTAACGCACAGAAGAAGTATTCTAACCCCGTTTACGGTGCTGACTTTCCCGATCCGACAGTGCAGCGTGCACCCGACGGCACCTTCTATGCCTACGCAACGGGTTGCAAGTGCAAGAAGAGCACCGACCTCGTCACATGGACCAACGTGTCAGGCGTCATAGACCGCCCTACCTGGAACGACAGCACAAAGGCCGACGGCTCGAGAGATTACTATAGCCTCTGGGCAGCCGACGTGAATTATGTGGACGGCAAATACATCTGCTACTACGCATCCGCCCTTTGGGGCAACGGCTCCAGGACAGGTATCGGTGTGGCTGTGGGCAATACTCCCACCAAGTTCACCGACAAGGGTAAACTCTTCCGCAGTACCGAGATTGGCGTCAAGAACAGCATCGACCCGTGTTATGTCGAGGAGTTCGACAAGAAGTACATTGTTTGGGGCAGCTTCAACGACATCTGCATCGCCGAACTTACCGACGATGGTCTTGCCATAAAGAACTTTTCGCCCATCAACAACCCTCAGCCCAATGGCTCATGGAAACGTCATGCGGGCGTGACGAAACTGGCTGGCGGTGCCTTCGAGGGCGCAATGATCTACAAGCGCGGCAAGTATTACTACCTCTTCTGCAGCGTCGGCTCATGCTGCAACGGCGAGAACAGTACCTACAAGACCGTCGTGGGACGCTCCACGAAACTCACTGGCCCATACACCAATAAACAGGGCGGACAGATGGTTAGCGACAATTACACCACGATCATCAAGGGCAACGAAGGCAGCGAAGGTCGCTGGAAAGGTCCAGGCCACAACAGTGAAATCATCACCGACGACGAAGGACAAGACTGGCTCCTCTATCACAGCTACGACCGCAACAATAATTTCAACGGCCGCCTTATGCTTTTGGATAAGATCACATGGGACAGAAGCGACTGGCCCGTCATCAATGACGGTTATCCCAGCAGTGGCGAAATGGATGCTCCCGTCTTCTATACCGGCAGCGGAGCCAATATAACCTATAAGTTCACCAATGCCGATTTGATGAAGAGCGGCTGGAGAGGATGGAATGTTGTTGCAAGTGAGGATTGTAATTATACATCCGGCAACGGCACGGCTTTCATGCCGCTCGGCATTGTCAAGGGCGGTACGTTTGACATCTCACAGACCGTCTCCGCAAACGTCTCCGATGGTCTCTACGAGATGACACTGAATGGCTTTGACACAGAACACAGCGTCGAATACTATGTGGGGAAGGTTGCTACACCGGTCCTCTGTCCTGCCGACAATGGTTCGACCGTTTCCAACATTGCATCTACCGTATCAAACAACATCATCAACAGCAATAAGTACAGCCAGACGGTGTATGGCTTTACTACGAATGCAAGCCTGACCATTGGCATGCGCAGCAAGCAGCCACTCTCTTCCACAGAGCGATTTGGTGTGGGCAACATTAAAGTCATCTATCGTGGCAAGGGCGCGAATTCCGATCCGACCACGCTGGCTGCCGTCTTGAGCAATCTCTATGCGAAGGCAGACGAGTATGCGAATGGCGACGCACCATACTACGCTGGCTACAACAACACGATTGCTTTCTATAAGGAAACGGCCGAAGGCACTGAGGATGTTGCCACCCGCTACACTCAACTCCAGAAGATTAGCCGAACCCTGGACAGCATACAGACCAGCATTGATGTCTATGCAACCCTTGCCGTCGCTGTCAGCGATTTACAGGAGAACCTTGCCATTGCCGAGGCTGGCGGTTTCAGCACTCAGGAGGCTGCAGATGCTTTGGCAGAGGGTCAGCAAGTCCTCGCCGAGGGCAACCTCAAAGACAGGGATGTGAAGACGCTTGTCACACTTCTGCAGAATGCAGGCAGAAACATGATGTATGCCTATCAGACTGGCGACGGCACACAGGGGAATCCATACGTCATCCTTCGCCCAGAGCAACTCGACCACATGCACGATGTCCTCATTCAGGATCAGATGGTCTATTTCGTGCTTGGTGCCGATGTGGATATGCAGGGCTATGACTGGAAGCAGCTCAATTCTGGCAGCAATAGCTACCGCTATAGAATTAACTTCGATGGTCAGGGTCACATCATCCGCAACCTTACGCCAAACGGTACGCAGTACTATCCCAGCTTCTTCGGCACACTTTGTGGCGAGATTCGCAACACGGGGTTTGTCGATGCGAAAGTAGAGGGCACCGGCACCGCATCGGGCGCTGCTATCATTGGCGGCACCTTAGGTCACAGCACCTTCAAGGATGCAGAGGGGAATATGCTCCCTGTGATTATCGAGAACTGCTATGTGACAGGAAGTGTGACGAGCAAAGGCTATGTCGGAGCTATCGGCGGCACTTTGGGCAACTCTCCCGTCATCATCCGCAACTGCTACAGTGCAGCAAGCGTTACCGGCGACGGCACGAGTGCCAACTACTCCGGTGGCTTGGTGGGCAGAGTTCGTACGAACCTGACGATGGAGAACTGCTATGCGGCAGCTCCCGTCAATTCGACCGTTGCAGGCGGCATAGTGGCGGGCGGCCAGAATTCCTCCACTCCTGCCAGCACCTATACGAATGTCATTGCATGGAATCCTACAGTGGATGGCAAAACGGCACTTCCCTTCGGCACCACCATCGACCTTGACGTGCTTACGGGAACCTATATATTTGCCGACATGTTGCTGAATGGCGAGCCTGTCGAGGAAGGCAAGAGCCACATGGAGCTTTGCGGTATAGCACAGAGATGGGGCAGTCCTTGGCATCAGAACCCAGTGGCTGGCAACGGCTATCCCATCCTGCAGTGGCAGTACGAGCGCGGCGACTATCGCCAGATCTGCGGTTTCGACCCCGACGACGACCCGACGGGCATCATGGCACTCCCCCAAAGGGGAAGCGGGGAGGAGGCTTATATCTACAATCTCTCCGGCCAGCGAATGCAGAAGATGCAGCGTGGCATCAACATCGTAAACGGCAAGAAGATAATCTTAAAATAAGGGGTTGGTTAACGCCCTATAGAGGAATTGCAACTCCCCTATAGGGCGTTTATCACTCCCCTATAGGGCGTTAATCACTCCCTTATAGGGGATGACTGATGTCCCTCAATAACAATGTAGAACTATGAGGCATTTCCTTTTTATCGCAGCACTTTTCTGCCTGGCACCTGTATGGGCACAGCACCAGCAGCAAAGTCCGACGAATGTTAATGTCAGTGGTGTGGTGACTGGTCCCGACGGAGCCGTCGCCAAGGTTTCCGTGCGCGAAATAGATTCGGAGCACCGTATCTTCAGCCATACAAGAGCCGACGGCAACGGCCTCTTCTCGTTCCGCGTTCGCGACCTGCAGCACTCCCTGCAGTTCTATGCACCCGGCTATCGCACGTTCACGCACAAGATGCTGGGCGCCAAGTCGTTCAAGGTGACGATGGAAAAGCGTCGCACCTCGCCTTATGTCTCGACAGCCAAAGTCATCCTCAAGAGCGAACACCTCTTCTGTGGCCACTATATGGGCGAGGTTGTCAGACGGCAAGGCTGGATAGAGAGGATGTGCGACACGCTCTATGCCATCATCGTGCCCGTCGAAATGGAGCGGCCAGTAGATGAGTACCCAGCCGGAAGGCAAGCCATCGTCTTGGACGAGATGGGTCATCAGGTGATGCAACTGGAGAATGTGGTGGATGTCTATCCCATAGCAGGCGACCCCGACGACGTGAGCCAGACCTGTCTGGCACAGACATACACAGGCACCGACCGCATCCCGGGCGGTAACGATGACGAAGTTAAGTTCTTTGCCTATCCGCATTTCCAAATATCCAAGGCTCAGTTGGAACAACTCTGCAGCCAGCCAAGCCAGTTGGGACGACTCGTTGTCGATACCTATCGTGCCGACAACTACTGGAACTTCTTCCCGACCGGCAAGACAATCGAGCTCTTTCGAAAGGCTTTAGAAAAATAATCAGCAAATGAAAAAGAATAACATACTAGCCACTATCCTGCTTTGCACCAGCTGGGCGCTTTCTCAGGCCCAGGATGAAAAGACTTTCTTCCTCATCTCCGACACCCATCTCGACACACAGTGGAACTGGGACGTCAAGACTACAATTTCCCAGTACGTCAAGAACACTTTGGTGGATAATATGGCGCTCATGGCCAAGTACCCAAGTTTCCGACTCAACTACGAGGGGGCCATCAAGTACATGTGGATGAAGGAATACTATCCCCAGGAGTTCGAGCAGATGAAGCAGTACATCCGGAACGGGCAGTGGCACGTGAGCGGCATGTCCATCGACGCCAGCGACGTGATGATGTCGTCGGCCGAAAGCATCCTGCACAGCATGCTCTATGCCAACCGTTTCTACCAGAAAGAGTTTGGTGTGCGCGGTGGCTACGATGTGATGTTGCCGGACTGTTTCGGCTTCTCCTACGCTCTGCCGTCCCTCATGCGTCATGCCGGGCAGCGAGGCTTCCATACGGCCAAGCTCGGGTGGGGCTCTGCGGCTTACAACTCCCTGCCGCATTTCGGTGTCTGGCAAGGTGTGGACGGCAGCAAGGTCTATGCCATCTATAAGCCAGGAGCTTACGACGTTCACGAGGATTGGAACAAAGATCTGACGAACGATGCAGATATCCTCAGCAAGATAAACACCAACATCAGCGAAAGCGGTGTGCCTGTCGCTGTGAAATATGTCGGTCCGCGTGGCGACAGAGGCGGTGCCCTTCAGGACAACCCCGAGAAGGAAGGCGAGAACACTCCTTATTGGCTTTGCTACAACGCAGAGAAACAGGACGGAGCCGTTAAGGTGCGGCTCGCTTCGCTCGACGAGTTCTTCCAATATATGGCAGACCACGACAACGGACAATATAAGGTGTGGAACAGCGAACTGCCGATGAAGACTCATGGCGTAGGCTCCTATACCAGTTGGGGCGCCTTGAAGCTTTGGAACAGGAAGAACGAGCTACTTGCCGATGCCGCTGAGAAAGCCTCCTCGGTTGCCATGTGGCTTGGCGTCAGGAAATATCCTTCTCAGCAACTCCAAGATGCCTGGATTCGTACTCTCTGGCAGCAGCATCACGACGGCATCACTGGCACAAGCATCCTCTCGGCCAATGAATATTCCTACAACGAGTACTACCTTGCCAACCGCAGTTTTGCTCAGGAACTCTCCACGAGTGCAGGAGCTGCCATCCAATTGATGGATACCCAGACGGAAGGCATTCCAATCGTGGTCTATAACCCGCTTTCGCACGAACGGACAGACATTGTCGAGGGGTCTGTCTATACAGGCCGTATGCAGACGAAGGTTCGTGTCCTCGACCCCGAAGGCAACGAGGTGCTCTCGCAAGTTACAGGCTATGACTTCGCGACACGCAGTCTGCACTTCATCTTTGCTGCCACTGTCCCCTCGCTTGGCTATGCAGTCTATGAGGCAAGGATAGGAGAGGAGTCGTCTCTAACCTCCGACCTCTCCGTAGAGATAGGTAACAGCCAGAAGCGGATGGCAAATGGCAAGTATCGTATTTCCGTGAACAGCAACGGAGACATCTCAAATCTTTATGACTTGCAGAACCGTCGAACCTTAATCAATTCAGCTATTCGGCAGCAGCTCATCTATGACCACGAGGATACCTGGCCAGCATGGGAGGTAAGCTATACTGACGTGTGTCGTACGCCTTCGTCGTATGTATCGAAGAATGTCGAGATAGAACTCGTAGAGGATGGCCCGTTGCGCAAATCGTTGAAGGTTAAGCGTCAACAGGAAGGCTCTACCTTCATTCAGTACATCCGCATGAATGCCGTCAACGACCGCATAGAGTGTGTTAACGAGGTGGACTGGCAAACATACGAGCGCATGCTGAAGGTCAACTTCCCCTTCTATGCTTCTACTCTCAAGAATGCCCGTACCACCTACGACATCTCTCTTGGCACCATTAGTCGCGGCATCCGTACAAGCGATGAGTACGAGGTGTGTGGCAATCAATGGGCCGACCAAAGTAACACGTCCAACAGCTATGGCGTATCTATCCTTAGCGACTGCAAGTATGGCTGGGATAAGCCTAACGACACATCGCTGCGACTCACCCTGCTGCGTACGCCTTCCTGCAAGAACTATGACCATCAGGCAAACATGGACCTTGGCCCCAACAAGTTTACCTATGCTTTGTTCCCTCACGAAGGAGGATGGAGCGAGCAGACCCAGATGCAGGCAGGACAACTTAATCAGCCGCTCATAGCCTTTGTCGCTCCCAAACATGCAGGAGCCTTAGGCCGTCGTGTTGCCTTTGCTTCGCTCAGCACGGACAAGGTTGCCATCAAAGTCCTGAAGAAGGCCGAAGATACAGACGAACTCATTGTCCGTGTCTATGAATGGGTAGGCGAAGACCAGCAGAATGTGCGACTCTCTTTCCCCGTTCCCATCGTGTCGGCTCGTGAGGTCAATGGTATAGAGGAAGAGATAGGCTCAGCAACAACCGATGGGAATGATATCCTTTTTAACATCGGACACTACGGGCCCAAGACCTTTGCTGTCCGCTTGCAAGCCAATTCTTCTCTGTCGGGCGAAGAGGCAGGAGACGCTGGCTCACCCGTCGCACTTACATATAATATTGATATGATGAGCTACGACAAGGCTCGAGGTAGCGCCGCTTCCACTTATACCTATGCTTATCCAGCAGAACTCATTCCCGACACACTTACATGCGATGGCGTTGACTTCTTGATGGGACCTCGCGATGGCTCAGCCAAGAATGCGGTGCGCCTAAGCTCAACTCAAACGATAGCTTTAAACAGGAAGTCTGGCGAAAATAAACTCTACCTGCTCCTTGCCAGTCCAACAGAGGCAGGGGCCAAAGTGACCGTCACGGCAGGCGAAGAAGAGACTGTGCTCGATGTTCCATACTTCACGGGTCGAGCTGCAGAGCCGCCTTCCTGCACCACCATTACAGAGAACTACCGCAAGCAGAACATCGTCTTTGCCAGCTCGCATGCCCATAAAGTGTCGGATAAGACCAACCAGACGATGCAAATGCTCTATATATATAAATATGGTATAGCACTTCCCGATGATATCAACGAGGTCACAATCAGTTCTTCCGACCACAAGACCTTCCTCTTTGCTGCAACTACTGCTGCTAATCAGGCCGACGACGTAGTAGCCTTCACTCCTCTCACCACCGAGATAGAGTCTTCGATGCCTAATGCTCAATATGCAGACGATCGCCTTGTGCCGAGTTCTGTCAGTGCTTCGCATCAGATCAATACCAACGAGGCTGCTCGCTATGCCAACGATCAGGACCCCACTACCAAGTGGTGCGTTGGAGGCTCTCAGAGTCAGACTCCCTGGCTGCAATACATACTGAAGGATACTGCAGTCGTGAATCGGTGGATGGTGCTTGGCGCAGCTCGTGAGAGTGGGGGCTATGTCGCCAAGTCCTTCAAGCTGCAATATCAGGCAGAGGACGGGACGTGGGTTGATGCTGATGTGGTAGAGGGTAATCAGATGAACAAAGTAGTGCGCACCCTTTCGCAACCTATCACCACGTCACGTGTTCGCTTGCAGATAATTCAGGGCGAACAGAATGAATACACCACTCGTATCTACGAGTTTGCCGTCTATGGTTACCTTAAAGGTGAAGACCCGACAGGCATAGATGCTCTTCCTCAAGACGAGAGCGAGCATGGGGCTTGGTTTAATCTCTCAGGTCAGCGCGTAAGCAATACCAGTCAGCCTGGTGTATATGTCCAAAAGGGGACAAAAGTCTTGAAGCGTTAGCCTTTGCTCTTTAGTTCTTCCAATGCCCTGCACAATTGGTCGGGGCACGAAGTCCTTTTAGTGCCGCAACGAATCCCGTCGAGGCGATTGATGACATCGTCAACCTTCTGACCTGTTACCAGCCGGCAGATGCCTTGCAGGTTGCCGTTGCAGCCACCGACGAAATAAACTTGCTGGATGACATCATTGTCATCTACAGTCACATCTATGAGTTGTGAACAAGTGCCTTGTGTATGATACTGAATGTGTTTCATATGAAGTCTTTTTCCTATTCTTAGGGGTTAAGGATTATCTTGCCGTTCTGGATGTATAGCCCGTTTGGGACGTTGCTTATTTGCTGGCCAAGCAGGTTGTAGAACTTATTATCTGTTGTCTTCAGTCTGTTGTCTATTGTCCGGACAGATGTTTCGTCGTCTGTGACGCGTTCGATTCGGAAGTGATCTGCCTTGAACCAGCCAGTCGATTCGCTGCTCGAGGCTTGTGTGCCGTCGGGTTTCAGACAGCTTGTTCGGATGCCGAGGCTGAGGCTCTCACCTTCCTCTATGCTGACCGTCACTTCCATTTCCTGCAGGATGAATGTTGCGCCGGATGTTCCTCTGTGTCCTGCGAAGGTGGCATTCTCGCCTTCTGTCAGGTTCAGATTGTAGTCGCTCTCTTTGCCAAAGTATTGGACATTGTTGTTGGCGAAGAGTCGGCAAGTTCCGAATGCTCCTGTCTGGCACCAAAGCAGGCAGCGGACACAATAGTTGCCCGGCGTGAGCTTCGAGGCGGGAATGGTCTGATAGAGCTGGAAGTCGAGCGGGAAAGGCCTTGTGTTAAACCAAAGGACATTTTCGCCATAATGATTGGCGGCATCGTGATTGATGCCGTAGCTGCTGCCGTTTAGGGTTCCCCGAATGCTCCAACCGTAAGGCTTGTAGCCTTTCTTTTCTATGCCGCCATGATTGACCTGAGTGGCAGATGCAAGTTCGAAGTCGGGATTGACGAGCAGGGAGTCCGTCAGAGTCTTCTTCTGTTTGCGAAGAGCATCGGGGAAGACGGTGACGCGAAGCTTTGCTGCGCCATAGGGAACGAGGTCGATGTTGCGCTGATTGCCTGTCAGTACGATGTATTCGGATGCAGGCTGGAAGGGATTGTAGCGGTTGCTCTCCACAGACCAAGTGATGGGGCGGACGGGCAGGCTGACTGAAAGCGGTGTGCCGTCGAGGTCGAAGGGATAAGCATTCTGCAGCTTCTCTTGATTGACGTTGAGGGTGAGCGTTTCGGCATCGGTGTTGAGGGCATAGTTGAATGAGCCGTTTGGCTTCATGCTCCAGCACTTGAAGCCGTCGCCAGGCACCTTGCTGTTCATGTTGCTGTAGGTGTTCGTGTCTTCGGTGACAGTTGCAGGGACGGGATAAGCCATGAGAAGCGGCCCGCACTCTACATATTTGCCTTGTCCACCTGCAGCCTCTACGACGGTTGGGGTCAAGGTGAAGGAGAGCGTCACTACGTCGCCATTCTGCCAGTCGCGTTCCAAAGTCGCGAACGTCCCAGCCCTGAATCCTCCATCGACGGGGCTTCCATTTACTTTGACCTCATATTGCTTGCACCATCCTGGTATGCGGAAGACGAAGGGGAAATGCGTCTGCTCTGGCAGGGAGAAGCGGAAGGTGATGTCGCCGCTGAAGGGGTAATACGTCTCTTCTGCAATGTGACATTGAGTCTCGCCTACCTTGAAATCTATTTCGCTGGGAGCGTACATTGCTGCAACGATGGCATCGTCCTGGCCTCGCATCCAGAGTCGGGAGGCGAAGTTGGGCATCATGCGGTGCATGTTACCGGCACAGCACTCGGTCTCGTGGGTGGGTCGGTAGGCCATCCATGTCGAGCCGCGCTTGAACTTGTTATTGTCGGAGTTGCCTGTGCAGATGACTTGGTTGACGGACGAGAAGTACTGTACTGCGTCGAAGTTCGAGGTGACGGCACCCGGGGCGGCGTTGAAGATGGCGCGCTCTATGCGGTCGGCCCATTCAGCCTGACCTGTTGCGGCGAGGAAATAGCCGAGCGACCAGGTGTAGTCGGTGATGTCGCAAGTCTCGTGAGCCACTTCGATGTTGTTCCCTTGCGTGTACTCTGCACTGGTGGGCACACCGTCGGGCAGGAGATGGTCGCGTTCCAACTTCCTTTCTGCATTCATCGCGATGTCGAGATACGCTTGCTTGCCCGTGTAAGCGTAGAGCAGGAGGGGGATCTTGAGCATCTCGCAATAGGTGACACCATGCAGGTGGATGAACTCATCGCTGCCGGCATCGGTCTTGTCGAACTCGAAGCCGCCTGTGTTGTAAGCTGTCTCGGCTTTTGTCAGGAAACTCCTTGTGCCGCTTATGCCGTAGAACCATAGCAAGCCTTCGAGGTTGAGGATGTGGCGACGGCCTTTAGCGAGGTCGTCGTTCGTCATCGAGTTGTAGTTCCTGCGCATCTGGTTCTTGAGCGTTGCCGTTATTCCGCGTGTATCGGCATAGGCTTTTATGGCTCTCCAGAAGACGGCTTGCGGCCAGAGACTGCTGATGACAGAGGAGCCCAGCCTGCCGTTGGATTGTGGATGCGCGAGTGTGTATTTGATGCCTGCCTCGCCTTTCGTGATGAGTTCCTCGTCGTCGAGCAGGTAGCCCAGTCGTAGTAAGCCGTCGGTATAGTAGGCGGTCTGCTCGTATCGCCACCAGTCCTGTCCATAGTCGCCATTGCGCGGTATCTCGCCAGCCCAGAGGCAAGTGTTATATGGATAGGAGAGGGCTTCAGGGTGTCCCGTCAGGCCTGTCTTCTGTCGCTCGAGGAACTCCAGGAGCCAGCCTTTCGGTGTGATGTCTGCAATGAGTCCTTCCTGAAAAACAAACTCGGCTCGGCTGCTGAGGCAAAGTGCCAGCGTTGCCAGCAAAAGGTAGCATCTCTTCATATATAATAATGTATGATTTCGACTGCAAAGATACGAAGAAAAGCGATAAATGCAAAAAAAGTGTGTGCCAGCTTGACGCAAAAGGAGAAAAAGTGTAATAATGTGGCAGAAACCACATGTAGTGACACACTAATTATAGGGACAAGATTGTCTTTGTCCTGTTTGGTGTAACAGGAACAAGTCCTTCGTCTATATTATCGTCTTCATCAGGATACGGAATGATGTTTATTGGGTCTGGCTCAGGCTCAACAAAATCTTCATATTTTTGCTTCTCGCATCCTACAAGCAAGATTAGAAGACAAACCAGAGGAAGGCTTTTGCAGTTCATTTTGCTATATCTCTGCGGCTTGCAGATAGGTTCCTTCTGGCTCTGAGGTGTTGTAGAAAACTATTTCGTCTCTTTCTGAGGTGTTGAGGAACTTGCTGAGGAAGGCTTTCAGCTTATCGATGACGGTTTGCTTCTTCTCTCCGCTTTCTGGCAGGAAGGGGTTCGAAGGTGGCAGAATCTTGGCGATTCCTGTGCCCGTTTCTGTGACATAGCCGTCGCGGAAAGCGCGTTCCACGAAGGCTGCCGTTTCTTTGGGCTTCAGGTTTTCTTCCTCTATGATGGCCGCCAGTTCTTTCTTCTTCTCCTGTTCGATGTAGTCTTCCCATTGATTGCCCACATCTCCACCCTTTTCTGGCGTCATCATTTCGATGAAGTGCTCTATCAGTTCGCGTTTGTCGCGCATATCCGGGCTTGCATCCATCTGTTTGCGAATCTGCACGATAATCTCTTTATCTGAGCAGTTCGAGTCGTGATATTTCTGGACGAGGGCCAGGATGTAGTGGATGTTTATCTGGTCGTGACGGACAAGTTCTATCTCGAAGATGAGGTCGTCGTTGATGCTTTCACGGTCTTTCTCTTCCTTCTCTTCACGAAGTTTCGTGTAGTAGGTCAAGTACCAACCTTTGTAGTCCTGATAGTCCATTTCGCTCACTATCTTCGCCTGTTCGTCGAAGGCATCGAACACGCTCAACACATTCCTCAGCCTGAGGATTTCGCTCATCAGTCGGACAAAGGCTTTCTGTCCTTCCTCGTCGAGCATGTCGTTCATTTCGTCTAATGGGAACATGCTAAGCAACTGTGTTATCAGTTCCACATAGGGCAAGTGGTCGCGACCTTTCACATCCTGATAGCCCAAGCGATAGTATTCCTCGTAGGTCTTCATGAAGACGAGTCCCTTCGCATTTGGGTCGCCAAAGACGGAGAGTGCCTTGTCCGTAGCATCCTTCAGGTTGCGGAAGCAAACGATATTGCCACAATCCTTTACAGAGTTCAGGATGCGATTTGTACGGCTGTAGGCTTGTAGCAAGCCGTGCAGCTTCAGGTTCTTATCGACCCAAAGCGTGTTGAGCGTCTTGGCATCGAAGCCTGTCAGGAACATGCCCACCACGATGAGGATGTCTATGTCCTTGTTCTTCATGCGGAGCGACACGTCCTTGTAGTACGCCTGGAAGTTGTCGCCGTCGGTCGAGTAGTTGCAGCCGAACATTTGGTTGTAGTCCTTGATGGCCTTCTCCAGGGCATCGCGGCTTTGCAGGTCCAGTCCGTCTGTTCCTTCTGGGTTCTCGTCCTCAAAGCCCCATTCGTCCTGTTCTTCTTCGTTGGCTGAATAGGTGAAGATGGTGGCTACTTTCAGGTTTGGAGCGCCTTCTGCTGCGAGTTGCTTCTTGAACTCGTTGTAGTACATGATGGCGGCCTTCACGCTGTCCACGGCGAAGATGCTGTTGAAGCCTTGTGTCCGGTAGGTCTGCTTCTTCTCTTTTACATGTTTGCCCTTCTTGACCACATCCTGCACATTCAGCAGACGGTTCATCGTGTAGATGTCTTTGTCCTGCTTGGTCTTGGTGGCAAAGGATTCTATGATGTAGCGTGTGACGATTGAGATTCGCCTGGGGTCGTGCAGGGCTTCTTCTGTGTCGATGCCCCACACCTGCTTGCGCTCCACATCGCTCTTCATCTTCATGGTCGAGTCGTAATCAACATGGAAGCGGAGCACATTGTTGTCGCCTATGGCGTTAATGATGGTATAGGTGTGCAGGGCTCGTGTGGGCTGTCCGTCCTCGTCGGGTTCTCCTCCGAAGAGCTGCGCCGTGGTGGAGTACTTGCTACCCTTATTGGCGTTGATGGCGAAGATGGGCGTACCTGTGAAGCCAAACATCATGTAGCGCTTCATCCTGCGTGTGATGAGTTGGTGCATCTCGCCGAACTGGCTTCTGTGGCATTCGTCGAAGATGAGCACGATGTTCTGCTTCTGCAGGATTTCGCGAAGTTGCTCGTCACCATCGTAGATGCTGGGCTTCATCAGGTTCGAGAGCTTCTGGATGGTCGTGATGATGATGTGGCAATTGTCGTCCTTCATCTGCCTTTGCAGCACTCTGGCCGATGTGTTCGAGTTGGCGCAGTCGGGCTCGAAGTTGTTGTACTCCTTCATCGTCTGGTAGTCCAGGTCTTTCCTATCGACCACGAAGAGCACTTTCCTGACTTCCGGCATTTGCGAGGCCAGTTGTGCCGTCTTGAACGAGGTGAGCGTTTTGCCCGAGCCTGTGGTGTGCCAGATGTAGCCGCCTGCCTTTGTTGTGCCTTGCCAACGGTTGTTGATGGCGGTCTGGATGCGCAGCAGTATCTTTTCTGTGGCTGCGATTTGGTAGGGACGCATCACGAGCAATTGCTTATCGACGTTGAAGACGCAATATCTGGTTAGGATGTTCAGGATGGTGTGCTTGGCAAAGAACGAGGTGGTGAAGTCCCTGAGGTCTGTCAGCCTGTGGTTCTCCTGGTCTGTCCAATAACTGGTGAACTCGAAGGTGTTGCCGTCTGTCTTGTGCTTGCGAGGTCCTCCGTCGTTCTCCTTCTCTTTGGCGTAGCGAGTGGTATTGGAGTAGTATTTCGTTTCTGTGCCGTTCGAGATGACGAAGACCTGGACGAAGTCGAACATTCCTCTCCCTGCCCAGAACGAGTCGCGCAGATAGCGGTTGATTTGGTTGAAGGCTTCCTTGATGGGAACGCCTCGCTTCTTCAGTTCGATGTGTACCAAGGGCAGACCGTTCACCAGGATGGTGACGTCGTAGCGGTTCTTGAATGCCCCACCCTCTTCCACATATTGGTTGGTGACTTGCAGACGGTTGTTGTGGATGTTCTGCTTGTCGATGAGACGGATGTTCTTCGTTTCTCCGCTGTCGAGCGTGAGGGCAAGGATGTAGCCCTTGCCTTGCAGCATCTCGGTCTTGTCCTGAATGGTCATCTGCTCGTTCGAAATCATGGGGAGCAACCTGGCCCACTCGCTATCGCTCAGCTTGATGCCGTTCAGGGCTTCTAGCTGTTCGCGGAGGTTACGGAGCAGACCTTCTTCGTTGTGGATGACGTGATAGACATAGCCCTGCGCCATCAGCTGGTTGATGAGGGCCGTCTCCAGCTGCGCCTCGCTTTGGTAGCCCTCAGCAGGCCGTTCCTGCACCTCGTAATGCGCCATTACGGTCTGGTGCTGCTCTTCCACTATAATCTTGTAGTCGTCCATAAAAAGAAATTTTTCTGGTTGTTTCTAGTTAGAACTAGTCAAAACTAGTCTCCCTATCTCTAGTTAATATCTCGCCCTTGCTTTTGCCAGCTCCACTTCCAGGTGGTGTTTTTCCCTTTCCAGCGCTTCTATCTTCTGCTCCAGGATGGGCACTTGCTGGCGGAGGCTTTTGTTCTCTTCTCTCAGGCGCTGCAGTTCTTCGTCCTGGCCTTTTCTGTAGCCCGTCCTTGCTGCGTACATGCGCTCCTTGATGCCTCCTTGTGTGACGAACTGCTGGTCCAGTCCGCTCAGGTAGGTCTTCATCATCTTGTCTGTGATGTGGAGGAGCGTGAGGGCCACATTACACAGTTCCTCGTCGTTCCAGCGGACGAAGTAAGGCTCGTAGTCGCTCGCCTTGTTGTGCTTGCGGCAGAAGCATAGCATCGTGTCGTAGCGAGGGTGCGAGGCATCCCAGACTGCAAGGTGACGGGTGGTGAGGTAGTCCTCGTAGTCGGCTCTGAGTTCTTTCAGCGACGAGCGGGCCACGTTCAGCAGCTTCAACTGCATCTCTGTGGAGGTCATGCCGTCGGCAAAGCCCTCTATGATGTTCTGCTTGCCAGAGCGAGCAGCCTGCACCATCTGATCGACAGTTCGGTCGCCTTTGCTGGGAAGGAAGCGCTTGCAGAAGTGAAAGGTTAAGGCGTACAGCACCTCGCTCTTCTGGTAGAAGAAGAGGTCCTCGTACTGCACCTCGTTGAGCAGCACCTTGGGGAGTGGCCTGGCACCCGTAGCGTTATTGTTTTGTTCTGGCATGTTTTTTTTTTTATTTATCACTAGTTTTAACTAGTCTCACTAGTTTCAACTAGTTTCCACTTTTTTCTACTATTTTTCACTCTATTGCTATTCTCTCTCAAACGTCAGCAGTTTCTCCCGATAGTATTCGTATTGCTTTTCGCGGGCTTCGAGCTGAGCCTCCAGGTTCTTGATGCTCGCCTCGAACTCATCCAAGATAGAGACTATGCGGGATTGCTCCTGAAGGGAAGGGAGGGGGATGGGAATCCTTGATAAAGAAGTTCCATTTGTTAATGCTCTGGTTGTAAATGTACTATATTTAATAATAGCCTGACGAACATTATAAGAACCAAAACAATAAGCACAGTACTCTGGTAATAGTAATGTTGTTATTGGTCTTGCACGAAGCAAGAAACCACTAAAAGTACAATCCTTAAGATCATCTAACATCACAGATGCAATACCAACTTCTTCTGGTGTTTCGGAAGTTCGAGTAAAGAACACATCTCCTCTTTGAACCCTATATCTTTCTATTTCGCTTTCAGAGAGCGTAACTAAACCCTTTAATGTTTCTTTATGTAATCTGTTATTGTGATAAACATCTGTATAATTAACTATTGGCGTTCCTTGCCCCCAAAATTTTTTTTCTTTATTCAACCCATTCTTAAATACTAATAAGTCTCCTATCGTTTTCATTTCTATTCCTGGTTTTCCTTCGAGGTCGAGGAGTTTGTCGCGATAGTGTTCGTATTGTTTGCGGCGAAGGGAAATTTGAGCCTTCAGGTTCTCTATCGAAGAAGTAAAAGTATCTAATATCCCAACTATACGCTCCTGCTCACTTAAAGAAGGAAGGGGAATGAGTATGGAACTAAGCTTTGCTTGCGATACATTTGGAACAGAACCGACGCCTGCTAATCCCTTTATTGTATTTTGAAAAGGATTATCATCTAGCACATAAAACAAAAACTGTGGATTAGCCTTTATGTTCTTAATTAATACTAACTGAGGGTTAATTGTCGCCTTTTCTGGTAGATGATGGACTCTTGCAACTTTACCAACAGATGCCGTTTTACAAAGAATAATATCACCCTGACTTACCATTATTTCAGGCGATTCTTCATATTTGTTCCATGTTATATATGTGCATGAATTATAATTAAGAGTTCCATCAATAATGTTACCAGGACTTAATGAGATTGCACCTTCACCCTTTTCAACTTGGTCGTCTCGTGTGTAACCCCTAAATCCTATGCGACCTTTTATCTCGCAAACTTCCCCTAATTTCTTCCACTCAACCATACTCATTTCCTTTTTAGTCCCTTTTCGAGTGCCCACTTTTTTGCATTTATTTTTCTTTGCTCTGGCGTCATAGGGAAGCGCAAGGTACTTTGCAGAGCATCATATTCGTCCTGCATCTTCTGGCGCTCTTCTTTCTTCTGTTGTTTGTAAATAACGATAGGCACTACAATTGTCGCTATAAGTGCCAGCAGAGCCACTATCAAAGTGATAATTCCTATAATCAATTCTGCACTCATTCTCCCAATTCCTTAACTATCTTTGCAATCTTTTCGTTTAGGGCTGTGCCTTCTTTTATCAGGCTTGCGAGGCTGGCGTTTACTTCCTCTATGTTGATGACTTCGCGAGTGTCCTCTTGCTCCACATAAGCCGAAACGCTGAGGTTGCTGTCGTTCTCCAGGATGTCGTCGTTCGAGACAAGTTTGGCCAAGTATTGCTCGTCTTTTCGGTTCTGGAAGAGTTTCATTATCTTGTCCTGATGTTCTGGCAGGAGCATGTTCTTGTTGCCGTTCTTGGCGAAGAGTTTGCTGGCATCGATGAAGAGCACTTTCGAGTCTGTCTTGGCGCTCTTCTTCAGCACGATGATACAGGTGGCGATACCTACACCAAAGAAGAGGTTGGCTGGCAACTGAATGACGGTATCCACATAATTGTTCTTGATGAGGTACTGACGAATCTTCTTCTCGTCCCCACCCCTGTAGAGCACGCCAGGGAACTCTACGATGGCTGCTGTGCCGCGTTCGCTCAAGTGCCAGAGCATGTGCATGGTGAAGGCGAGGTCGGCTGCGCTCTTGGGCGCAAGCACGCCTGCCGGGGCATAGCGCGGGTCGTTCATCAGGATGGGGTTCTCCTTGCCATCCCATTTGAGCGAGTAAGGGGGATTGGAGACGATGGCATCGAAGGGCGCATCCTGCATGTGCTGAGGCCGCAGCAGGGTGTCCTCCAGACGAATGTCGAAGTTGTCGAAATTGACGTTGTGCAGGAACATGTTGATGCGACAGAGGTTGTAGGTCGTCGGGTTCACCTCTTGTCCGTAGTACTTCAGGTGCTCGTTCTCCTTTCCTATCGTCTTGGCGAACTTCAGCAGGAGCGAACCCGAACCGCAGGCTGGGTCGTAAACCTTCTGGATGCCCGGGTTGTGCCAAGATGCCAGTCTGGCCAAGAGTTCCGACACTTGCTGGGGCGTGAAGAACTCGCCGCCGCTCTTGCCTGCCTCGCTGGCATACATCTGCATCAGGAACTCGTAGGTGTCGCCGAAGGTGTCGTTCTCCGTATCGTCGTAGCGTGAGCCGAGGTCCATCGTGCCGACCGTCTTCAGCACCTTTGCCAGCAACTGGTTGCGCTTGATGACGGTGGAGCCGAGCTTGGTGTCATCGACCGAGAAGTCGGAGAAGAGTCCACGCAGGTCGTCCTCCGAGTCTGTTCCCATAGCCGAAGCCTCGATGCTGCGGAAGATGCCGGAGAGGTGTTCGTTCAGGTTCTCGTCCCTGTCGCACGTCTTCACGATGTTCTGGAAGAGTTGCGAAGGCAGGATGAAATAACCCTTCTCCTGGACCATTTTCTGGCGTATGTTCTCGGCTTCGTTGTCGCTCATAGCGGCATAGTCGAAGTCGGGCTGACCTATTTCAGCCATGAGCGAACGGATGTAGTCGCAGATGTTTTCCGAGATGAATCGGTAGAAGATAGAGCCCAACACATAGGCCTTGAACTCCCAGCCATCGACACTACCACGCAGGTCGTTCGCTATCTTCCATATCGTTTTGTGCAGTTCAGCACGTTCCTGTATGTTTGCCATTTATCCTGTTTTATAGTTTTCGGGTGTAAAATTATGAAAAATCTCCCTTTCTCACAAGAGAAGAGGGAGAAATCTCACTTTTCTAATCAACAACAGCTTTTGGGAAGCTAAAAAACTTGTCTAGAGAAGTCTGCTAACTTCTGCAGAGAAGTTTGCAAAGTTCTGCAGAGAAGTCAGTCAACTTCTCTTGTGGCGTGCTAAAACTCTACAGGAGGATTTGGAAAAATCCACAGCAGGATTTGATGAAATCCACAGCAGGATTTTGGGAAATCCACGTGAGGATTTTACAACATCGACGTGTCGAGTAAAAAACAGGGACGCGTCGCGTTGGCAACAGGGACGCGTCGCGTTGGCAATAGGGACGTGTCCCGTTGGCGATAGGGACGTGTCCCTCTTGGGGGCGTTTCAGTTCTCTCCTAAGGTTTCTCTATCTCCAAGCGCTGAAGTTCGTTATCTTGCTGCGGAAGTCGCCTGTCTCCTGCAGGGGGAAGACGAGGGTGCGCATGATCTTGTAGGTGCTCTTCTTGTTGTCGGTGCGATGGCCTGTATCGGGCTTGAGGTTCTCCACGAGCCGTCCGTCAGCATAAAGGCTGATGCCTTTGTTGTCGCCCTTCAGTTGGATGGTCTCGCGCTTGCCAGGCTTGCCCTTGTACTTGAACTGGAAGAGATAGCCGTCGCGACTGAAGCCGAGCATTCCCTTGATGGGGTCGGAGAGGTAGAATGTGCTGCGTTCGCTCGTGCACAGTACTGTGCCGGGCTTCTCGTCAGCCCATTCGATGGTGAACTCGACGGTGTAGGGATAGCCAATCTGATGGATATTGAAGATTGAAGATTGAGGATTGAAAATTTGCGTCTTTGGCTTCAAGTCGATATGGCTGACCATGCTCTTGCGGCCTATCTCGTCTGCGAGAGGACCATCGCTGAGCAGGCTTGCAAAACTTGTCCATTCGGCATAGGCTGCATCTGTGGTGTCGCGAAGGGCGTGCCAGCACTTCTCGCTGACGATTTGCATGGCGGGCAGGATGCGGTCGTGGCAGTCGCCAACGGATATGCCGTTCTTGATGAAGTCGTTCCACAGCGCAAACATGCCGCCGTCGATGAGCGGGTCTTGATGCGGAAAGCGCTTGTTGCGAATGAGCGATGGGTTCCAATGCTGGAAGAGCCATTTGGTGTTGAGGTAGTCATTGTAGTAGCCTGCTGCAGGCACGATGTAGATGAAGGCATCGGGGATGGAAATCATGTGGAAGCCCTGCTTGTGCATCTCCGTTGGATCAGCGTAGCCGTTGTACCAAAGGCTCATCAGCACACCGTCGGAAGGCACGGGCGTCACGCCCTTTGCATGGGTCAGGCTTCCCCAGAAGACAGGTTGCTTGCCGTACTTCTTGACCTCATTGCAGAGATGCACAATGAGTTCACGGAAGCGCTCGCAGATGGCAGAGTCCTTGTTGCTGTACTCGTCCGTTCCGATATGGAAGCGGGGGCAGCAGAAGACAGGGTCTGGTCCACCAAGATACTCAGCATAAAGGCTGTCGAGGAAAGGAATGAGTTCAGGGTTCTCGAGGTCGAGGTGAGCGTCGTCGTACTTCTTGGCTGCCAGCGAAGGACGGTAGTGCGTGAAGGCCAGGCTGTGAGCCGGCACATCGAACTCAGGGATAATCTCCACACCCATCTTCTCGGCATAGCGGATGAGGTCGCGCATCTCTTGCTTCGAGTAACTTCCATCGATGGCGGTAAGGCCAGGGAAGAGGTCGCTCTCCATGCGGAAGGCAGCGTAGGTGTCGTCCCAACTACCCTCGAACTGGTCATTGAATCCATTGTCGTTGAGGTGCAGCTGGAGCGTGTTCATCTTGTAGTACGACATCACATTTACGAGCGAATAGAGGTAGCTCAACGGGTAGAACTTGCGTGCCACATCAATCATGAAGCCGCGAATAGCGTAGTCGGGCTTGTCGGTGATGGTGAGGCAGGGAAGCGTTCCCTTTGTAATCACGCCGGCATTGTTCTTCGCGAAGTGCGTGTCCTTCATCTGGAGCAACGTCTGTGCTCCCCACAAAGCACCTTTAGGCGTGGTGGCTTGGACGGTGATGCCTTTGGGACTGATAGTCAAACGATAGCCTTCGCCCTCGAGCTTCTTGTCGGCTTTGATGGAGAGGAAAATGGAAGAGCTTGTGCCTTTCTTCTGCAGAGAGGCTGGGGCATTCCATGCTTTTCCCAAGTACTCTGCTACAAATTGCAGCGAGGCATCGTTGTAGGTGATATTCGTGATGCTCGACACCTCGATGGTGCCCTCTGTTTGTTGCACCTCCTGAGCAGTTGGAATGCAAAGAGGTTGCGCTACTGCCCCGCCAATACCAAGGACGAAGAGGAGTGAGAAGAGTTTAGTTTTGATGTTCATCGTTGTTGGTTTTAGGGTTTATAGAATTAAAAATTAAAAATTAAAAATTAAAAATGAGAAATGATATGGTTTATAGTTTCTTTCCACATATTTGTCCGAGTTTGCAGTACTCGCAGACCCTTGTGTCTGTAGTACAAGTAAAGGGCTTGTCGGGGTTGAAGATGTCGGCAAGTATCTCTTGCAGACCTGCCTTAAAGGCTTCGGCATGTTGGGCTCCAAAGTCATCAACCACAACTCCATCTATCTTGAGCGAGGGGTCGTAATCCGGTTTGGTAGCCTTAATGGGGAAGAAGAGGACGGGTTGGATGGGCAAGGAGGATTCCTTTCTCTCCATCTCGGCCAAAGCATAGAGGAAGGTCTGCAGATAGTATCTTTCGTGTTTTGCTGTCAGCCCCACCACATTCTCCATCTTTACCTTATCGGGTTCGTGGGTACCGGTCTTGTAATCAACAACACGAAGCCTGCCGTCCATCTCGTCGATGCGGTCAATGCGGCCACCAACCTTAACTAAGATTGAAGATTGAAGATTGAAGATTGAAGAACGTTCTTCCTCTGCACCAATGATGCGGAAGGGTGTGTGCCGCACATCATAATTTATGAGTTCCTGAAGGTAGCGCAACAAGACATCGTGAGCGATGAGGGTGGTGCCCTTGTATTCATTGACCATTAACCATTGACCATTGACCATTGCTTTCTGGAAACGTTCCCGAATGACGGGCAAGCGGTCGAATTCTTCTGTCGGATGGAACCAAGAGACATCGAAGCTGACGTCGAGCATCGTTTCGAGTACCTTAGGCGCCTGAAGCATGTCGGCAGTAATGGTGTCTGTGCCAAAACGTTGTTGCAGCCACTCGTAGAAGAACTCGGCAGTGTCGTGGAAGATGTTGCCGATGATGTCGGCCGAGATGCCTTCCTCGGGGTCATCCTCTCGACGGATACGCAAGACATTGTTCAGGTAGAACTGCATCGGACATTCCATGTATGTGTTGATGGCAGAGGGGCTGAGGGTGATGTGCTCGCCATCGGGCAGGCTCTGGTCGTAGCGATGCCTGAGGTGCTGCATTACTTCGGGTGTCTTCTCGACCACAATGGGCTGTGCCACCTTTGGCTTAGGCTCGCTTCTCAGCCAACGCGTCTTGATGGGAATGTTGGTCTCGGCAAGCATTTGTCTTAAGAAGCGCGACATCTCGTGCTGCACACCTTCGTTCGTACTCTCATTATAGACGCAGGTCAAGTGCTTGCAACGCTGGACAAGGCGGTAGAAGTAGTAGGCATAGACGGCAATGCGATGCTTTTGAGTCGTCATGCCGAAAGCTTCGCGAAGAGTCTCAGGAATGAACGAGTTGGCATAAGCGCTTCGTGGCAGATTGCCTTCCTCAACAGAAAGCAGGAGGAGGTGCTCGAAGTCCAAACAACGTGTCTCGAGCATTCCCATCATCTGCATTCCTCTGTCGGGCTCGCTATGGAAAGGAATCTTTGTGCTCGACATCATTTGTCGCAACAAACGTCGGAAAGTTCCTGGCAAGATGACGAGAGGATTATCTTTCTTTTGTATTAAGTCGCGAAGCAAGCACAGCGTCCTGTCAATGCGGAAGATGGTCTCGCTATAGAGTTGCTCGAAGAGGTTGGGCTCTTCTATCATAGCATAATGACGGGCAATCTGGCGGACAAGCGTAAGAAGCCACTCGAGCAGTTCTTCGGTATTGCTGCCATGATAGACCAGACAATCTTCTTCGTTAAGTAGTTCGAAGAGAGGCTGCCTTCTCAGTGTCTGTTCGAAAGGATAGCGGAAGCGTTTGCGGTTGGCATCATAGCCGTCAATCTGCAACTTCAGCAAAGCCATGATGATGCCATAGACGGGTGTGTCGCTGATGGGGAAGCCCATCGTGACGTTCACCTCGTTTGCCGATTCGGGGATGGCATGAAGGACGGGCTGCATCAAGGCTTCGTTGCAAAGAACGACGGAAAGTGAAGAGTGAAGAGTGAAGAGTGAAGAGTGAAGAGTGGAGAGAGGATTCTTTGTTTTTAATTCTTCATTTATATAAGTATTGACATATCTTGCTGCGGCATTGTCTGTAGAGCAGGCAATGAAGGTAACATCCTTCAAGTGGCTGAAGTTGTCGAACTCCTCGATATCGCTGATGGCGTTGGGGAAGTTGCGAAGGTTCTGCTTCATGAAGTAGCCAGCCTCGAAGTCTTTCTTCGGATCGCAATAATAGATGTCGTAGTCCCAATAGAAACGAGCCTTGCCTTCTCGTTGGATGAGGCTCATCATGGTCTCTTCCACGTTGTTCAGGACATTGAAGCCAGCAAAGACGATGGCCCGCTTGCCCTCCAAGAGTTTCTGTACCATGCTATCGTTAGTCTGCATTTGTTCGATGACATGACGATAGAGTGCACCTTCCCAAAGTTTGCCTTCAGCAAGAAGCCTCTCGTGCAAAAGTGTGTATATCTCGAACATGTGTTCCCATGTTTTCAGGAACTTCTCTTGTAGTTTAGTGCTGCTAGCCAAAGAGAAATGACCAAAGAAGCGTTTCAGCGTTTCTCGTTGGTTGTCGTCGAGATAGTCGAGGTTCTTGAGACGCTCTTGGTCGGCGATGTTGGTGAAGATGGCTTGGGCGTTGGCAAGATGCTTGTCGATGTCGTCGAAATCTGCCATCAGCACTTCGCCCCAGCTCCAGAACTCGTCGATGGTTTCGGTATAATCAGCCCCAAGCACTTCCTGCATCACGCCGTAAAGTTGGCAGATACATTCGAGCTGGTCTGCAATTTGAATGGAGGTAAGACTCTGGAAGAGGTCGCCCATCATGCAATAGCGGGGAGCCCAAACTGGTTTGTCGCTCAAAAGGGCAAACTCACGACTAAGGAACATACCAGCACGTTTGCCAGGGAAGACGACTGTCACATCGCGCATATCGTTCGAGAAATGCGCAAGCATATCGGCAGCGATTATATTGAGAAAACTCTTCATTCTTAACTATGAACTATGGACTATGAACTATGAACTATGGACTATGAACTATGAACTATGAACTTGTACCGCTCTTTTCCTCATGACGTACCAGATGTAGCCTTGCACGTTATGCTTTGGATACATTTGCTTCATGAGGTTCATGTATTCTTTTACCTGGTCGTAATAGAGGTGGTTGGGATGTCCGAATTTATAATCGATGACGGTAATGTTGCTGTCCTTCATCACGACTCTGTCTGGACGAAGCACTTGAGGCAGCCCCTTTTCTTCGTCAATGCTTGCGATGGCACATTCATTATAGATGATGTTATCCGGTTTGAACCATGATGCGATGAGAGGATTGCCGAAGCCTTCCTTGATGTTTTCGACGATGACGTCCCAGTCCTTGTCTTCACCAACGATGCCTTCTTGACGAGCTTGCAAGAGCATTTCGTCGAATTGGCCAACATCATTGATGCGGCTTAGCACTTCGTGCATGCGTTTTCCAACCTCTCGCCCAGAAAGCTTGATGTCTGTCGTCTCTTGTCCATCTTCGTTGGCCTGTTCTTTGAGATAATCTTGAGCCAGATTACTCTGCTGGAAGTAGAGCGCAGGATTTCTTGTCACGACCTTCACGTCGATGGCATCTTTCTCTTGATGTTCGAGGCGCAGTCGGTTCAGGTTCTTCTTGTCCTCATGCTTGATTTCTGTAAGAGGAGAGCCTGTCTCGTAATAGAAGACCTCTTCGCTCGTGTCATTCTCGTCATTGCTAAGTGTCGAGTAGATGAGTTCGCCAGCGGTATTGGCTTTCGTCTTGCCCCAAACATAGAGATTGGCGATGGCACGTGTGAAAGCGACATAAAGCGTGTTGAGCGCATCGACGCGTCGTTCCAGGTGTTCCTCTTCATAATCGGGAGCAAAGACAGATGTCCTGACTGCTTTTGATTGAATGGAAATGGGCAGGGCACCAAGTTCATTGAAAGGAGCCTTGTCTGTCGAGCACCAAAGCACGTCGCCTTGCCTGTCCCTTTCGATGTCCCAATGACTGAAAGGCAGCATAACGGTGTGGAACGCCAACCCTTTCGATTTGTGGATGGTGAGGATGCGAACGCCATTCCCTGTCGAACCGGTCACGGAACATTTGCTGAGCTTCTCGTCCCAAGCCGTGAGGAAGGTCTGAATGTCGGGAGCAGCGGCGCTGCGAAGGTGGTTCTGCAACTCGTCGAAGAAGGTCAGTGCATAGACATCTTCGTTCTCTATATTGCCAAGCGAGAAGAGGCGCCACAGCCTTTCTGCAAGCAGATAGAGTGGCAATTGCAGCAAGTCGTCTTTGCCTTCCGTGAATTCCTTTGGCAAGACGTCCTGGACCTCCTTCTTGGCGACATCATGGATGGTCGTCTCTTCCTTTCC
>OCVV011337214.1_pt1 | contig 30517 bp, 50 predicted proteins | sample 1539721 | NCBI WGS metagenome assembly OCVV01 (sample SAMN02144230, study PRJEB22623) | gut metagenome | biome: sheep rumen | host: Ovis aries | place: New Zealand | reverse complement strand
GTTAATTCAAACTAGCTCTATAAAAATTTATAAAATTTATCAGCGCCAATCGCGCCACGCTTAAATGTAGTAAATTGTCCAGTTTCAGCGCTAATATTAGCAAATTGTGCCATTATCTTTTGCTATTCATTCATTTTGGATTGATCTGTAGGTAATGCCTAAAAAGCCTTCTATACCCACTCCATCGCGCCCCAAGCTGTAAAATTACTACGGCCAGTTATATTCTAAGTTACAATTTGACTATTCTACTGAAATTTACCGCGTTCAGCAATTAATAAATTATTAATCCTATCAGCGCCACGCTAAATGGCCTAATACATTTCATCATAGTTTTTCTCTAAAATAGCACCAGCTCTTGCTCCAAAGGCTGTAGATAAACTTCCAGTAAAATCAGTATCTGCCAATAAAGCGCCTCTTTGCGATGCTTTAAAATCTAATAAGCCACTTTTAATACTTTCAATCTATATCTATAATGCTTCTAATTGCTATTGCGCTTCTTGTGGAACTACCAAATCTTCAAATTTTAATGCTTTAATTCCACCTTGAATATGATCTATACTTAATTCTACTTTCTATATATCACGCTATAAAGTGTCAAAACTACCCTCCGTTTTAAAAGCAGATTTAGATTTTAATTCAATCTAAGATAAAGTTTGTAAAACTTTGTTTAATTCACTTTCAATCTTTTTTCCGCCAAGTGAGTCACTTAAAATATTTTTACTAGCAAAAGCTTTAAGCTAATTGGCCACGTCACGTAAATTTTCAATCTACAATGATACTGGTATCGTAACTCCTTGTACCTATTGCTGCGCCATGTGCCATACCCCCTTTTACTCTAAAAAAAATAAAGCCACTTTTCACATTGGAAAAGTGGCTTATTATAACATGTCCTCGTCGTCAATGTCTTCATTTAAACGAGTTATTTCTAATATTAAATTGCGTTTATCTGTATTGATATATTCTGGTATACCAATAATATTAAACGTTCCCACAGTAGGATCAGCCCTTTCTCCCAAGCGTAAGTTTATATTACTCACTACTCTCACTTTAGGCATGTATAACAGATTGGTATAATTCATGCCTTCATTTTCATCTTTCGCATAAAATTTACCTTCAAGTGTAAATAATCCGTTAAAGCGCTCTTTATTCACCTTATAAAATAACGCTTCGTCTTCATATTTATAGTAATAATCTATTATATATTCTCCTTTAATATCCGCGGGTATCTCGCAATTTTTATCTTCGAAAACAGCTATCTTATGTAGACCAAAGATTTTTGTTGCATCATCATCTACACCTACACGCTTACCATACATTTTCTATTGTATCGTATCGCGCTCATATTTAAAAATGAATGTTTTTTTCTCTGGATAATCCACTGGGTCGTTCTATAAGTCAAACACATGGTAAGTATTCTAAGTTGATGGCTCTGTGTATGTATTTAATATAAACGGCCCTTCACGTTTAGGAACATATAACGGTTCATTAGCAACACGATCTGTTACATTTGCACTAAGTAATATTCCCATGCTTGCAGAAGATAACACACCTTCTTGCAATGAAAACACGACTTCAGACCTATCTTCCCATATAACACGCGGCATGTTTGCCCAACCGCCACGCGCCATTATAGTGCGGCTATCCTCTTGCAGAACAGACATTTCAACATTTTCAAAATATAACACTGGCTCGCCAGCTTCGATTAGTCGGGAGCCAAATTGCATTGGAGTCTTTGCACGTAATGTTACTTCGTGCAATTCTTTTAAACCAAAATATTGATCTAACATTCAGCTCACCTTAAAAATTAAAGACCAGAGATCGAAATCTCTGGTCTTTAATTTATTTATTCATTAATCTTGAGAGTTGTAATTGTCCAAAGATCCGTTGTCATTGCCGGTCTGAGCTGCATTAGGTGCTGCAACAGTGTACCGAATCAACTTCATCATCTCATTGTCGCCACGCTCGTTAGTAGAACGTAGTACGTTTAGAGTCATTTCGAATGTAGAAGGATCACCTTCAGCCTCTAGAGTGATGGTTACGTCAGAAGTTACCTTGGCCTTACCAATTACGAACTGGAACATCTCATCCTTACCAGTCTTTTCAGACCGCATGAATGTATCGCCTACTACACGATAGGTGCCAGGGAAGGTGTCAGGAGAAATAGTAACTTCAACAGCAGAAGTATTGCTTGCGCTGTCTACCTCTTCTACCCAGAAAATACGAATATGATCGCCAACCTCTGGTATATCCTAATTATTTGTTCCATCAATCATCTTTGGATTCTTGAACTTAACTTTCGCACCATTACCATCTGCATCAAATGTATTAACAGCTCCATCTAGCGCGCTATACTGCAACTGAGTACGATAGCCCTTAGTCTTACTACTGCTTCCGAGGTTAATCAAACGAATAGGATGATCTGGTGTTGCCTTTGGAGTTAAAGTAATTCCATCGCGATTCTTTGGAGATGGAACAACGCCAGCAGTAGTTACAACAACCTCTTCAGTGTGGTGTACTAGTACTTTCTCAGTAGCTGTAGGACGGTGAATAGCGCCACCTAGCATGAAACGTAGAGACTCAAGAGAAATCAATGCATCTTCAAGAGTGAGGTTGATTTCCTTACCATAGTCCCACTGGATTAGCTTTGGATTGCCCCAACCACCCTGAGCAGCTACGTTCTCAGCGGTTGTCTCAATGGTACTTACCTTCAAAGTATCAAGGAACAATACGATATCTCCCTTGTAAACGCCTGCTTCGAGGTCATCTTCAAGAGCTTCAAAATATACATTGGCGACTTCTTTAATGCCATACTTATCAAAAATATTTACAGCCATGTGAGTCTACCTCCTAATTACTTATCATCATTACTATTAATTGAACGCATCCAATGCTTCAATTGCTTCTTTGTCATCTTCGCGCCGGCCAGTGCAGCTTTATTATTAATATCAAATTGATCGCGCCAGCCCATTCTCTTCATCTAGTCATGGAAAGCATAATATGTTATATTCCATATGTTTTCCATATTCAAATTACAATTATTAATTGTTATGCTGCCGATCAAATCTGAAAATTTTAAATCGCTACCCTCTTGGCGCGCTTTTTTAGCTTTTGCTATACGAAGTTTTTCGCGATTCTCGCGCATCTTCATCTTTAATGCACGAACGTTAGCATCATCATCTGCATTAATTATGATTTCATCCCCATCATCTTCAAGGAAAAAAGCAACGCGTAATAGATGCTAAAATTCTGCGAAATTCTCTTCTGATAATATGTGTTTTTCTTCCGCTGGACCGATTATAATTTGAGGTGGTTCAAGCGAAAAAATAATATTTTCATGTGTAAAAAACTAAAAACCATCTTTTAATGTTTGATTAATAGTTTCATCAACCGTTGCCATCATAATTAAATACTAAAAATCAGTTAATTGCGCAATTAATTGCGACAACTCCTTATCATTTGTGTGCTATCCAACAGGCTTAGTTGATGTTAATACGCCTAAATATTGCTAAAATTTACTATATCCTAAATCTACAATTTCTCCAAGAGTCGTTGGATAAATAGCACAAATATCATAAAATAATACTGGCGAACCGCGTTGAAACTTTAAAATTTCGTCATCAGTTAAATTCATTGATTTTATACACCATAGAATAACCGCCAATCCAAGGAGACAGCGTTAGATTATCCGCGCGATAAAATTGCAAAGTTCCAATGCCAGCCATTTTTGCTTCATTAAATTCTTTATCCACTTCTTGCATGATTAGATATGGCCGTAACGATTGATCGTCTAATAGCCATTCATCATAAGGGCACGCAATATCAAATCGAATAGTGGAAATTTTAAACTCAGGATTTAATGGATTTACAACAAAGCTATCAAAAATAGCAGTGATATAAGACATTTTTTCTGTGCTATCATCATAGATTTTAGGAATAATTAGTATCTATTTATTAATTAACTCAGAGCTGTCTACATCTGGACGCTCTGGATTAAATGGGTCACGTACCTGATATTTTAACAATCTACAAATTCTCTAATTAGATAATAGTGTATTTGCTATAATAAAGGTATTTTTACCCATAACTTCAAACCGCCGCTACTGCGCAGGTTTAGAATTAACTGCCATATTGTCTCACCTCACCACAATGGAATAATCTTAATTGATTTTGTATATTCATGCCCGTTAACTATTGCTTTCAAAATATACGCTTCATCAAGAATGTTATTTTTATTAGCAGTAATAGAACATGTACCATTATTATTATCTACAATCTTATAAATCATTTTAGATGGAGTGAGATCAAATTTAGCTGTTGTGACAATCTCATCGCTAAATGTCATTACTGAATAAACTGCGGTCGCAGCAAGACGAATCTTATCCGGGCCTTTAATGTAATAATCTTCTGGCTACGCGTCATCGCTAACAGATACAGTTATTGTCAAATCAAGAGGTTCAATATCACTGCGATCAGGCAGATTGACTTGTAGCGTCACATCGCCATATCCAACAGCCTCCAAATACTATTTTTCTTTAGAGTATTTTGCGATAGTGGTATCCAAAGAAACTAATTCTACTTTTGGATTCTCCAATGGAATACCATTCTTTGTTATAGTAAAATGCGGCTTAATCTCATCGTGCAATTTGAAGTATTCTTTTTCTTGCGGTATCTCAATGCCATATATAGCACGACGGTCAGTATCAGCAATTTCATTTTTAAGATCATCATATATTGTATTAATTTTATTTTCAGTTAAAGAAAGATAAATCGTACCCGGCACACTAGTATGATCGTATTCTATAACTTGCCAAGATTCTTGTTCTATGATAAAATTAGTCGCGCGATTAATAGACCGCCGTGGCATAAGAATCTCAGCATACTTATTTGGCTAAGGTGTAATAAGGCTATTCCATGTTCTATAGTTACCCTTAATTTTAGAATCTAATGAGCTTACAACATAAGCCCACGACTATTGTAAGTGCCCTTGAGCATCAATCCATTTTAATAAATAATTACACCTTATTATAGAAAAAGTACGATAAGTTCCATTAACTTTCTTTTCTTCTGACATTAATAGCCATTTTTCGGTTTCACCGTTTTCAAGTGGCCAATTCAAAATATCTCCAACAGTAAGACCAACATCATTAGCGACATTCAAAAACATTATCTTTTGATATTCTTTATCTTTATTGGTTAAAATTATTCCCGGAAAAAACAACCCACGTTCTACTGAGAGATTTTGTACTGTATGTGGAGATTCAGCCATCCATTTGTAAAATGATCGAATACCGCCACTACGAATGCGTTCTGCAGTTGTTTCACCCATATGGTTAATTCTAGAATAATAAGTATTAAGATAACTCATTTGGTACATCCAAATCGCCAACAAGGTTCATGCATTCAAAAATGGTTTTTCTAAAATGCTCATATGATAAATACTTAAGCATACTTAATTTGCCCATTAAAGGCCACCAATTTATTGAATCACTACCCAAGCCGCGAACCTCAATAATTATTGAATCTAAAAATTTTTCCCACTCGCCATCTTTTTCTTTTTCACAAAGCAAGCCATATAAACGTCCTTTTAATTTATTCTTATAGCCATCAAAAGTAACATCATACGACATTATTTTTCCCTGCCAATTTTCTGAATAAATCTGCTGGACGCTTTACTCTTGACCTATCATATATACCTTCAGCCTTATGAATTTCATCACTAATCGCGGCCTCCAGTTTATTTAATTTATCAAGATGATTAGCTTGTGAAAAATCTTTATCTGCATAAAGTTGACGAATGTTTTCCCAACTGGCGATACAACGCTTTACCCATTCATGCTTCATATATAAAGCAAGCAATTGTATTTCATCATTTGTTAAATCTGCTACAAAATAATAATTATGTAATTCGCTGTCAGAATCACTTCCAGATTCTTCAACAGTCAAATCCACCCGCGGATATTTAAAACGAAATATGGCCATTTTTAAGAGTTCTTGCCAATCCCGCTCAACGATAGCTAATTCCTCTTCAAGAGTCCATTCGTCCGCGGTTATACGAGCTAAAAAGGCATCGTAAACTTTTACAAAAGAAGTAGCCATTATTCCTCGAGCTGATGCTTCATGTTAATAGCACTGATAACATCAACGTCACAATACTTTTTAATTAGAGCGGAAAAAGCAGGATTGGTAATACCATTGTCAATAGCTATTTGTACTACAGCATCCTTTTCTGCTTGCTGTGCAGTTGGAATAAACTTAGCAAATGCAGTGATATCATTCTTTATCATCATTTGCTCAATTTCACGACTAGAAAAAATTGGAGATGCATCAACAACTGGACGCTCATCTTCTTCTAGACCATCTACCTTTAAGAAATGCTGATTAACTAGCCCATCAACACCTGGGTCAAAAATTAATTCATCGAACTCATTACGCTCAAGTGCAACAGAACGACCCGGCATTAATTCACGACGAAAATGTAGATCTGGTACAGATATTACTACCGTAGCAGTGCTAATATTAGTTAATGTAACCTTACTCATAAGTTTTCCTCCTTTAACTCCTAAAGGCTGGGCGAGCGCAACTAATGCGCCCACCCAGCTTTAAATTATATTTTTATTATATATTACGGTACTGTAGGAACCATTGCAGTGTTATAGGCAGCCCATCCGCTATTCTGATCTAGAGCCTTATTGTAATAAATGCCCCAGTAGTTAGGAGTAGCTACAACGCCAACACCGACCTTGGTGTAAGCCTGAACTGTAATGGAGTTGTCACCCTCATGGTCATCCCACTCACGGAAGTAAGAATTGCCCTCAAAAGCAATCTTTACTAGCTTTTCCTTGCCAGAAGGAATTACATAAGCGAAAGAAGGATTCATGGCGAGCTTAGTGTTGGTCTCGTCAACAAAGGACTGAGGCATTACTACAACGGGAACGCCATAGAAACGGCCAACATAACCACGTTCACGAATTTCAATCATATCCTGATCAGAAATCTTAGTTGTATTGTTGTAAACAATTGCATTTACCATCTCAGCGGCGAACTCAGGCGCGCAATAAATAGTAGGAGCACCATAAGCAGCAACAGTGTTGCAAAGCTTACGTAGGCTTGCTGCATCAAAGGTATTTGAAGCAATCTTATTGCGGGCTGGACGACCAGCTAGCTTCCAAGTGGAAAGTAGAGCTTCCTGAACCATCTCAAAGATGCGGTCAGTCATACCAGCATTGATTACTTCATAAATATCGGTAATGGACTCAACACCATCAAGATAGCGCTCAAAGTCAACATATCCGGCGCCACCAATGGCAACAGGATATACATCAAAACGATCACGGTCAAGGCGGAAAGTCTCATAGTTACCAGACTCAGTTGCGCGAGTTACAAACTGCTTGCCGCGCTGCTTGCCGCGAGTTACTAGGAACTCAGGACGAGAGCCCTGGGGAACACGAATTATCTCAGCGAATAGGTCTAGTGCGCCCTGTACAGACTGAGGTAGTACCTCATCTAGATTCTGAGATAGAAGCTCAAAAAGATCATACTTATTGCGCTCAAACTTATAACGATTTACACGACCATTTTCGTCGCATAGAAGCTTGCGGAGCTCATCACGTAGAGCTGCCTCATAATCATAATTTTCGGCAGCGAACTCAGCAGGAACCTTGCGGCCGAAAACACCATTCATTAAAACTTGTAGAGTCTTCATGTTGTTCGCACCTCCAATTAGATATTCACAATCTCGTACTTAACGCCCTTCTCGCCGTTAGGTACTGTGTAATACTTTGTAACCTTACCATAAGTGCCAGATTCAGGCTTTGTCTTTGTTAGCTTTGGAACAGGGGAACCGGCTACAGCCACTACATATACAGGAGTGGTAGCATGAGCATTTAGAGTAGCCTCCAAAGCTGCAGCAGTAGTAAATCCAGTTTCACTATTGTCATACTGTAAGCAATTGGTAGTTACAGTGTCACCTAGACCTAGAATACCCACGCGAGGATAGTCGCCAGCGACCTTGCGACCAAAGGTCTTTAGACCATAGTGCATAATATCATATTCTTTTTCAGCGGTATAAACAATACCGATAGGAGTGTCAGTGGCAGCAGCGGGAGCATCTAGATAGCCCTTGGACTTATCAGCTACAACCCACATACCATTCTCACATACACCATAATTGCCGCTTCCACCCTCTACAAACTTTGCACCCAGTGGGGTCTGAGAAACCACCATGCCAGTCTTAGGGAAAGCAACTTGATTTAATTCTAGAGTAGCATACTGCTCTAGAGGAAAGCGTGTTAAAGCCATAGTTATCTTCCTCCTTATTTCTTATATTTCTTCATTAGTAAAGCGAATGAATCTTCTGGCTCGAGTAGTGGTACTTTCTTCTCTTCCTCACTGCTGGCCATCTTTTGATTAGCAAAGGTAATCGCTAGCTTACCTTCTAATTCATCATAAGAAAAGTCCTTGATTGCATTACGTATAGGAGCAATTTCATCATCGCTTAAAAGCTTTTCATAGCGGTCAATCAATTCGTCTTTTCTCTGATTTTCTAAATTTGTAGCAATCGCAGCATATTGATTGTTTTCTGCCTGAAGCGTTTCAGCATGTGTAGTCAATTCAGAAACTTTCGCTTCAAGCTCTGCGATGCGCTCTTGCGCCGCATTGTATTGCTCTTGCAAAGCGGAAAAATCATTTTGCAGCTTTTCAATGTCAACCTTGTTATCATTCTCTTCTACCGTCTCTTCAACAACTGTCTCTTCAACGGTTTCGGCTGGTTGCTCATCTTCTTCAAAATTTTCTGGCGCAATTGTTTCTTCACTTGCTATGTTCTCTTCTACCGCGTTGTCTTCATTATTTTCTTCTGCGGCAGAAAAATTTTCATCTGCGGCGGGAGCTTCAGTTTCTACTTCTTGAGAATTTTCTTCAACAATCTGCTCTTGATTTTCAAAATTCTCCATTGGTTGTTCCCCTCCCTTATTTTTTGTCTCTTCTACTTGCGCTTTTATATCAGACAAAAGAGAAGAGAACTTATCATATTGTGTTGCATAATTTTGATCATTTTTAGAGAAGAAGGCAGAAACAGAGAAACATGGTTCATGGCTGCCAATAATGCAGAAGCCAAGCATCTTAGCTTTAGTATATACAAACAATTCCTAATCGCCAATTAATGCCCAATCTCCTTCAATTGAAGCCGGGTCAAGCTCCATGCTCTAATTCTATCCTAAAATCTTTTTTGCCTCTTCATAGTAATTGATGAATAGAACGACAGAAAAAACTGCGTATTCTCGTTCAACATTATCTGTATCTAAATATTTTTCCCATCCTAAGAAATCTTCCACATAGCCATAACTATTTGCAAGCGTGGGCCCAGTATGTGAAGCCCATGTCTATGTTTCGGGGTCAAAAAAACCTACAATTGGCGTCATTCCAGAAGTAGCACTTTGAATCAATTGATCCGCCACGGCATCTGTAATATAAGAACCATTGCGGTTTGCATACTTCGTGAATACACGCACCTTTAATCTTCCCAAGTTAGGGTTTGTGTCAGAAATCCCCTAGAAAGGAGAAACAACAGATACGTTATCAAAATATATTGGAATTGTACGTTCCATGATGTTTACCCCCCTTTAGCCCATAGAGGCGATGTTTGCCTAAGTTTTTTCTGATTTTTGTTCATCAGGAAGTGCAGGACGACCCCCTGTATTTGTTATGTCTCTAATCTAAGTAGTAGTTGTTGTTTTTTGTTGCGTTCCTTGTGAAGATAACGCAGAACTTTCAGCAGATGGCATTGTGTAAGAAGATTGCAATGGTATCATCTTTTCTGACATACGAAGTATATCATTTTCAAAATTCATTAAGCTCAATTGACTATTTTGCTTCATACCCATTGCTACACCAGCGAACATCTTAGAATATCCATATTGTGCGCCGCGGAAGTAACTAGTTTGTATATCATTACGATTGTATACAGTAACTGGTAGAATCTCAAAATCAAACCTAAGATTTGATTTGCTAAAATAATGATTTAGGACTTGCCGCAACCAAGCTTCATAAACATTTACATATCCCATCATAATGGATTCGTCTTTCTTTAAAGAATATGCCAATGTGGAGCTATTAACTGCATTAAACAACACTGCGCCGCGACCTAATGAATCCCAAGCATTATTTTTATACTTCTCTATTCTATTTGCAGACTATGTTGCAGCAGAGTTTTCCTAAAGACTCTCTAATGAAGTATCACCAAAAGTAGTCAATACATCAACCGTGTCTGTGCCGCGCAACATATCCGCAACAGATGCGTGTATTTCTGCGACCTCGTCTAGCTAGAACACCAATTCACCTTTATTGTCAATTGGCATTTTCTGAATTAAAATTTTGTATAATTCATTTTCATCACGTTTCTCTTCACGTTTAACCGCATCATCTAACTTTTTTAATTCTGGAATGCTAGAAAGTAGCATTGGCATTTGATCAATACCTGAGAAACAAAAGCTAATACCTCCTGCTTCTGGCGGGATCATTACCCAGCAATCACCAGAACGATTATTTTTAATCCACTTTAAATATGCCTTTTTAACAATTTGCGGGAAAGTGTCTAACGCTTCCATTCTAAGTTTTGCATCAACGATACGATCAAAATATGTTAAATTAAATTCAAGAATATTTAAATCATTAAAATCCTTAAAGCGAGTGCGGCAGTATGAAAGCGGTAAATCTTGCACTGTTGCATTATTACCATCAACCCTTAAAATTCCATTATAAATGCCGCAGATTAACCATTCAGTTGTAATACGAGCCAAGGTTGTTGGTAAATTTAAGCTTTCTATAAAATTGCAGGCTTTTGAAAAAGTCTTTACTATAGCGTCTCTTGAGCCATGGCCTTCCTAATAAATTGGTATTATCACATGCTCGTACAAAAAGAAATGAGCTAATGCATCTATGTTATTTCTATAAACGCCATTAGTACGATAATAGTATCTTGATAATTCCCTTACTGTTTCTAAGTCTCCAGCGCGGATAATCTATAGAATCTCGTCCAAGGTGAAATCTTCTGAGACTGGGTTAGAATGATAGTATCCCCAGCGCCCGCTATAAGATTTTTCACTAATAGGAGCTTTCAAGGCGTCTCTATAGCGTTTAAAATTATATTTAGGTTCCTATTTTTCCAAGATTATCACCCCCTATTTTTAGGACTAAAGAAGATGTAGTCTTTAATATTCTTGTGTCTAGCACGATAATTGGCTTTATCTTCATAATACTTAATACGATATAAATTGTATTCAAGAGAAGAAAAACGGTCTTTCTCTAAAGAACGTGAAATTCTTTCTACACTAAACTAGTTCTGTACGCCTGTTGGTTTTAGTTTTAAGTTATTTAATTCGTCAATTAAACGGGAAGTCATTTCATACGGCATTAAATATAAACGTCTATCATATAATGACATTTTTGCGCCTTTCTTTGTCTTTAACAACCTATCCTTCATTATTGACTCGCTCACTAAAAAGGATACTGTGCCATTATTAATTTGAGAAAAGAAATTAGAATGAATTTCATCACTGTTGGAAGCGCTAGCTTTAATATCATATATTATAGCTTTGTATTCTGGCATTGGTTCCGTTGTCGGATTTTTCTTTTCAGGCGGCAAATGGTGCTCATTGTTAAAGACATAATATGGCGGATATTGCTTACCAGTTTTAACATCGAATGACTGTAATGCCATTGCATCAAGCAAACCAATACCTGGGCCGTTACCGTCAATAACCACTTCACGTGGATTGTATAATTCAATTAATTCTTTCAAACGGGGCGCCTAATCTGTGATATAGTTCGCACCATGAATAACTTCTGTATAGACTAGATTCTTTTTAAAACCATCGGCCTGTGGAAGAACTTTCATTACAGTGATTGCAGTGTTAGCTGAATATCGACCGACGTCTACTCCTATCACGTAAAAAGTTTCAGGGTTAGATGGATTCTATTGCGCTTTTCTCTCACATTTTAATAAAGTTCTACGATTATTTAATTTCTTAGAATTTAACCAAGCATCTTTATTATTACCAGTCCAAACGCTTAAACTTTCTCTTGCAAACGATTCCTCGCTTACAGTAGTAGAGTAACGCTAATCCATTAATGTTGCTTTATCAAGAAGCCCATAATGTAGCGGCACTTCATATGACATACCCCAACAGAAAGCTTCTTTCGGCCGCAATATAGCATTAATCGCGCACTCTATTAATTTAGAATACATAAATACTGTCTTTGGTGCGGCAGTAGTAATGAATGTTTGTGATGCGGATGGTTCTTCTGGATTTAGTGTGCCGTCTACTTCTCTGCGTGCAATATTCATTTGTGGCCAAAGCACTTCATTGAAGGCATCTTCCTCTATTGTTGCCGCCTCTTCTAGAACAGCTGCCGTTGCACGCAAGCCACGGCTTGTGTCTTTTGCGACTACAGAAATAAAACTGCCGTTTTTAAAATACAATTCATAATAACTGCCGCTTGTTTTTTGGCCAGTCTTGCCATCTTCTGCACGTGTGGTCAATTCTTTTTGTAAAAGAGGCCAATGGCGGAAAATCTCTTCAAACTTTGCTTGTGCAACTTTGATTACTGTGCCCTTCACGTCAGAAACAATCATAATTGTTGACCGCGGCAACAATACCGCGCGTACAATAGAACTCAAGTAGGCAGTAAAAGATTTAGATGTTGCACGCGTTGCTGTTAAAAAGTGATAACGATAACGCATGGACGCGCGCAATGCAACACGCTAAAAAGGTAAAAGGTGAAAATGCTTTGCATCTTCCACATCCTATATTGTATCTAAATATAAGTCAGGGTAAAGAATCCAAAAATTTAAATATTTTGTAAATAACTCTTGATTGTTATCCAGATAATTTTTAGTAAGTACAACACCTTTCTCTATTGGTATTCCATCTCTTACACAAAGCTCATTCGCCATTATCATCACCACCGAGCTCTGCATTTAATTCATCTTCACCCTCATATTCTACATCATTGCTGTCAAATTCAATTGTTTCATTCTAAATATTTTCTAGTCGCTCTGTCATATTGTAACGCTCACGTTTTTCTTCAACCTATTCTGCAAAATTGCCCTCATTTACGACCAGCCGCCGCAAATAGTTTTGGATGTTTTGCATCATAAAGTCAATGGAATCTTGCGGTTCAGTATGCCACTTTGGATGCCAACCCTTCTTACCATAGTACATCATCAATTCGCCAACAGATTCAAAGTCAGCAGCGGATTTTGCATTAGAAGCTTCGAAGTGATAAGTCTTTACGATATTGTCTGCTGCGTCCATCAACTTCTTCACATCTTGCCCTTCGCGCAATCCTTTCTTTATCGCAAGTTGAATCTCACAGAAATCGCGGGCCTTTTCTTGTAGAATAGGTGTTGATACATTCTATGTAGCAATAATATCTTCATAAAAATGTTGCAGCCACATCAATTCTTCCTCATTATATGCCCCGCTCCATATCTTGCGTAATTGCCGCATTCGCGCCGCGCCAAGCACTTCAATCTCTTCATCAATGGTTTTTTCTTTTTGCGCCAAATGCCAACGTTCATTTTCATCGGCCCACTATAGAGTCTAATAGTGATCATCTAATAGCAGATTGAAATATGCCTGTAATGTATGCCCCCCGTGGGTAGCATACAGCTATGTCCATTTATCTAAATCAAATGGCACATCTAAATACTAGCATAACCTATCCACTTCACCAAGATTGCTCTAATCCACCATTGTCTCCAAGCAGGCAGTACAAATCAATGAACGATGTTGCGGGAAAAATTTAGATTTGGTGTGGCAAAAATCTGTTTCAGGTTTTTCTTGCCTGCATTTCAAGCACCTGCGTTTCTTTATTGCGTCTGTCATTTACAGATTGCCCCCTCTATATACGTTTTTGTTTCTCGCATTCTTTACAATTAGATGAAAAACCATCTTTGCGGCTACGATTACGAACGAAGAAGTCAGTTGTCATCGGTAATTGGCGGCCGCAACTTTTGCAAATTTTACATTGTTCTGGTGGCGTTTCAAGCATAAGGCGATAGCGGCGTGCAGCGGTTGCAATTTGCTCTGGTATTTCCTTAGACAAAATAACACAAAGATGGTTTTCGTTGTAGGCGAGGCCGTAACGTACCTATAAATTATAAGTAATAGTACTGTAGGGTACTTTGTCTAATTTACACTGGAGTATGAAATCGCGCATGGGTGTGAATGCCGCCATCTTGCGGTAGCGCTCAAAGTCAAAGATCAGGGTGCGCCCGTAGGTATCGAGCTTTTCGCGCAATTGGTCATAAAGTGCGTCATAGTTGTTTATTAGCGCGCGCACATGTGCTGGATCTTCCCAATCAAAATGGTGATGCCGCACTATCCACTTTACTTCTGTTTTTCCGTCTGGCGTAGTACGTGTTTCATAGTCTTCTAGTTTGCGCGAAATGGAGGAAAGTAAGGCATGGTCTACGCGGTCTTGCCATTGTTCCAATGTTATCCAATAGCCGCTATCGGAAGTCCAATCTACAAATTGCGGTTTTGGGTGATCAGTGGATAAAAAGTGGAGTGTTGGCTTGTATGCATCTTTCAGGTAATATTGGTGCCGCCGCATATCAATCAAAGAATGTTTAAGCTAATAAATTTTGTAGCTATCATCAAAAAGGAGAACTCCTTCTTCAGCGGGAATCTTACCTTCTAGCATTGCGATCCAACGTTCTACACGTTCGATGTCACTCCACATTGCGGTCATGCCAGGAATATCGCTGTCACCGGGATCAATCATTTCGCCAGTTTTTCTATCGTATTTTGGATGCGCGATTACTGGCTTTCTCTTCAAATACACGTGGGCGTGCTCTTTTTGCTAAAAACCAGCTTGATCGGCCAATGGATTTTCCATTATCTCATCCAGTGAGACGGTTTTGTCTGCTTTCTTTTTGTAGCTGGCGTAGCGTGTGTTTGAATTTGTTATTTCTCCGCGCTACACTGCATTATATCCTTCTTCATCTTTCCCATACAAAATGTATGAAGCCATTTGTTCTAAATCGGTTGAAGAAGGGGTTTTTTCTAATTGGTCTAAAATATCGTTTATTGCCGTAACGCGGTCGACGTCTCTTTCTATGTTATAGTCTAATGAATATTGTTTCTTCATAACATGACGTCACCTCCCCTTGTTTATTAGTTTAGCATATTTTTATTGCGGAGTCAAGTTTTTAGGTTGTGGAGGGGCTGGGTTAAAAAATTTTTTGGCATGGTATGATTTTAAAACTTTTGACGTAAAATGTGGATACCCCCCCCGCGCTGTGCTTTTTTCTGCAAAAAATGCCCGTTTCCGGCCCCCGCAATGTGAAGTAGAAAAAATAAGCTGGGTAAATGTTCAATCTGCTATACTGTAACCGTCGGAAGGAAATCCGACAGGGGCGGGCCGCCCGGGGGCCGGAAGCGTACCTTGACAACTGTACACTTGTCAGCTTGCGGGGCGGGCGGAACCGCCCCGGGGCAATTCAACGTGAAGCGGCCCGGGCCACGGCCCAGCCACCGCGCTACCAAGACAACAACCGACCCGGAAGGAGACACAAACCATGACCACCAACGAGAAGATTGCCATTTATGCCTACATCAAGCAGTGCCAGCAGGAAGCCGGGCATGACGGCGCCCACGGCGACCTCATCGAGGTCATCGTGAAGAGCCTCATGCAGGGGCGGATCCGGGGCGTGGCCCACAAGACCACGACTCGCCTGTCCTACGACATCCGCCGCGGCGGCCTCAAGTTCGAGGTCAAGTGCGGTCGCGGCAACCTGTCCGGCCATGCCGGCCACACCGTGGCCGACATCCTGCCCAAGGCGGACGCGGTCATCTACGGCCTCGACACCCGCCGCATCAGGAAGGCGCTTGAGGACGGCGACATCCCCGCGTTCTTCGAGTACTGCTTGCGTGACATGAGGGTGCTGACCCACGATGACTTCATCGACCTGTTGAGCGCCATCGCTGATGGCGACCCGATGAAGGCCCTCGGAACTTCGACTCACGGCCTTCAGTTGAAGGCGGGCGTCCTCCCCAGTTGGCAGGAACCCCGCACCACCCCGAAGACCGGGAAGGTGAAGGAAGGGTACTGGAGGGAGCCCAAGAGCTTCCACCGGGGCATGGACTTCCTCGAGAACTTCCCCACCCTCGGGGAGTTCCTCGGGTGCTGACCCCTACGGGGAGGGCGCAAGCCCTCCCCTCCCCTTCCTCTACCAAACATCGAAAGGAGAACAACAATGAACAACAACTACCGTTCCAAGGGTGCCGAGGGCACCACGCCCCGGTTCATCCCCGAGTCCCGCTACCTGTTCCATGACCTGCAGGTCAACCCCTACAGCGTCACCGCCGACTACCCCGACTACATCACCGACACCCTGCCGGATCCCACCAAGGTCACCAACCGCTAATCCCCACGGGGGAGGGCGCCAGCCCTCCCCCTCCCCTACCGCAAAAACGAAAGGAGCAAACAAAAATGTTTAACTGCCAGATCGCCCGCGCCGCCTACGCCGAGTACCTTGAGGAAATGCTGACCGACGAAGACCCCCGCGAGTTTGCGGAAACCCTGCAGAGGGAATGGGAAGACCGCACCATGGAAGTCCTGCAGACCATGGACCGCGACGACCCGACGTATTCAGACCTGTACAAGGACTTGTACGGGGTGCGCCCCCGGTGGTAACCGGGAGGGGAGGGGCGAAAGCCCCTCCCCAGCTTTTTTGTTTAGTTAGCGATCCGCAATCATCGGTTCATTTTCGTTTACCATTGGTTAGACGTGTCTAACCGAAAACGGGCCTGATCTGGCAGTTAGACGTGTCTAACCCCGGTTAGACGTGTCTAACTCGGTTAGTTGCCTCTAACCATGGTTAGCCATGGCTAACCACGAATTTGTTTACTGTACCGTACAGTAAAGAAATTCCGCGGTTGACAAGGCGCCGCGCGTGTGGTATAATACCCATGATGGATGACGGCCACGCGCACGCGCGTTATACGCGCGGGGCGAGCTGCGCGGGCGCAAGCTCCATCCGCGCCTCCGCCCTTGCGTATGGCCGATTACGGCGGTGGCGAGCTGGAAAGGCGAGCTGCGAGCTGGCGAGCTGCAAAACGCGCGTGGCGAGCTGCAAATCGTGGCGGCGAGCTGCGCAAGCTCCGTTTTGTTTATTATTATAATTAATAAATCATAAAAGGTAAGCTCGAAATTGCAAGCTACAACTGCCAGGCGCGTGCTCGGTCAGTAAGGCGCGATTGGGCGGCCAGTACGTGTACACATTGCCAATCAATCATGAACGTAGTAAACATTTATAAAATTAGAGTATTAGAAGTCAGTTGTATTGCACCTCAGCTTAGAGTTGCGTCGTCTGTTCTACGACTTCTAATGCAATCTTTACTATGTTGTTTGTAGTGCAGTTAATAATTATATCATTAAAGATACTATATTTGAGCAAATGAAAGTAATTAATAAGCAAAAAAGTATTGGGTGCAGACCATTATCTTTTTCTTTTCATTCAAAGAAAATTAAAATAAAAGACAAAAATATAAATAATCGCACTTATATCATGCAACAAAAAAAACATAAATAAATCTATATTATTCATAGAGAATAGAATAAATAAGATTAATCAAGTATTATTAAAGCCGATCTGCCATTGGCATAGATAAATAAATAGTAACGTTTACTGTAGATGAAAAGATGCATTAATTACTACGATAATGATAAGAAGGAATTGTTGCTTATTAAATAATATATATAGTATAATATGTTTTATTTAATATATATTAATATATACATATATTTATATTTCATTTTCTATTTGATTCTACGCATCATATTACCATTTAATTTTGTCTTCCTTTTTCGCGCCCTTGAACATTTTCATAATTTCAAAATCAAAAAGCAATGGTAATTTCATTTTCATTTCTTTCTGCAATTTCATTTTACATTTAAATTTATAATTTCATTTTACTATCGATTAATTATTTTCACGTTATTGCATTTTTATAATTTCATTTTACTATATAATTATTTTTGAGTAATTTTATTTTATGATTAAATTCCTTTATTACATTTTCATTTATGCATTAAAATCCTAAAATAAATAATATTTAGTATATCCTAAAACACAACCGAAGTTCTTTAGTATAATTTTAATCAATACAAATAATAATTTTAATATTAAACTTATATTTGATTTTATTTTAATATAGAATTATAATTATCCTAATTTAAAATCAGCATCCTGATATTCTGACCATTAAAATATAACTTATAAGAACACTCGATTTGATTTTCATTTTATTTTTATTTATTCTATAAAATATTCTATTTATAATTTCATATTACTATCCTGATTCCTATTCACAATTATATCATCCATATCTACTTCATTATTTCCAATTTAAACTCATCTTTAATTTTCCAATTTCAAAATATAAATGAATTTCAATTTTCAAATTCAATTCCCATTTCCCGCATCCTCTTTCTAACATTATTCCTGTTTCACATACCACAATTATGAATTACAATTGAATATCAATCCTCCACCGGAAAATCACATATCATTTTCATTTTACATTCCCGTTTCCTATAATATAATTTTAACTTAAAATCCAAAAACTATTTTTAATTTCAAAAACATTTTCCTAAAACACAAATTCATTTTCAATTCCTAAAACAGTTTCCTATATTATTTTTCTATCCACATTCTTAAAACTATTTTAAATTTAATTTTGTTTTCCTTAAACAAAGATTGACTGACACATAACATTCCTATTTCCTTTTACAATATTATAAAACCATACACACGGAGTTATCTTAATTCCATTCCTAAATTGAAATAAGAAATTACAATTTAAAATTAAATTCCCATTTCTTAAAACATAAATGGAATCCCGATTGGTAATCCTTAATTACACATCTATCCAACAATACATATTGCAGTTAGTTAAATTGAAATCCTTTCCTTAAATAATTAAATGATTATTACAATTCAAATTCAATCCTGAAAATATAAATGAATAGAACATTTATTGACAGTAATCCTAATTTGAAATTACAATTGACACGACATCCGCCTTAAATCAAACTTAATATTATATCCTTAAACTATCTTCCTTTATTTACTCACGTTTGAAATTCCTTTTTCTTATATTAATTTTATTAACATACCTTTAATTATATTCATTAAACCTTATTATAATTATAATCCTATTTTGATTTCAATTCAAAATAAAATTATCTCGCTATCCTTAAATAATACTTCTCCGGATAGCAGAACGGATCTGCAGAAAAATTTCTTTACTGTACAGTAAATACTATATAAACATAATCATAATTAATTATACCACCGCAATATTTATTTTTAATATCAATTAAAATTTTAATGCGGCGGCATATTATAAAAAATCCTATTTCATTTTTTGTCCTACAATTTCATTTTCAAATAATCCCAATTTATAATTTCATTTTATATATTTCAAAATCCTCCACCGCATTTCATTTCATTTTGTTTCATTTTATACACCGCATTTCATTTTATTTCATTTCATTTTATACGCAACATTTTATTTATTTTTATTTCATTTTATTCTCCCTCCTAATTTCATTCCTCATTCCTAATTTTCTTTACTGTACAGTACAGTAAATAAAAAATCCTATTGACAATTCCCACAATATCATTTATAATAACGATACTGACATAGGTCAGTGACATGACAAGGAGGGAATTGAAATGTATGCCGTCATGATCGAAACATTGGAGGGCGAATCCTCCACCGTCTACACTACAACAAATCCATTGCGCGCGTGGCTTTATGCACGTAGCGTGGGCGCAATGTTTCATGCGCACGTTATCCGCATCTCGTGAGAGATGCGGATATTTTTTTTACTGTACAGTACAGTAAACAATTTTTCTTGTTGACACAATCTCAATCTTATGATATTATATACACGTACCAAAGAGGTACACGAAAAAAAGGAGGAAACAACAATGACTATGAACGAACTCGCCCTTGCCAACGCAAAGAAAATCGAGGCCGCCGCAAGTGACCGCCTCCACGAACTCCTCCGCCGTCACGATTACGGCGATGGCGCCCCGCTCACTGAATCCGAGATGGCCGAGCTTGCTGACCTTCTCTTCGCCGCGGACGAGGACGCGGAGGAACTCGTGATGGAGTCTGCGTGGTGGTGGGAGTAATCCCACCATGCTTTTTTCTTTACTGTACCATACAGTAAAGAAATTTTGTGCTTGCAAAAATGGAAGAATTGTGCTATACTCTAATCGTGGTCAAGAGATAGACCACAGCACGACAACCGAAGGAGGCAAACAAAAATGTACGAAATCGTGTGGATCGAGCGTGGCCAGTGGCATCGGTACTTCATCAACGACAAGCGCAAGGCGGAGGCTCTGCGCAAGCAGGTCGGTGGGATCATTCGCAAGATCTGATTGCAAGAGGTGGGCACACGCCCACCTTTTTGCGGTGCATTTTTTCTTTACTGTACCGTACAGTAAACAAATTTTCCTCTTGCAATTCCGGGCAAAGTGTGGTATACTATAGACAGTGACAGGGGATGTCACTGGATGATGAAAGCGAGGTCAACGCAATGGAAATCATGCAAATGCTGCGGAAACTGAAGGAAAACGACGGCGCCACGCTGAAGGCCGGCAAGCTGGTAAGCTACAAAACCGGCTACCAGGTGGCCACTGAAGGCATGGAATGCACCACGGTGCAAGCTGCAGCCGCCGCAATCGCCGCCTACAACGGCACCTGCGGCGTGTGGTACAGCGGCGGCATTTACTACATCGACAAGAGCCACCGCGAAAAGACCTTGCGCGACGCCCTTCGGATCGGTCGCGAGTGCAAGCAAATCTCAATCCTTCGGTGGCGGGATATGGAACTCATCTACTGCTAACAGAATGCCGCGGGAAACCGCGGCTTTTCATTGCGCAGATTTTCTTTACTGTACTATACAGTAAAGAAATTTTCCTCTTGCAAAGTACCGTACTTTATGATATACTTTAATCACGGTCAAGAGAGAGACCGCGGAGCACAGGAGGAGGAAACAAAAATGTTTAAGGTCGTATGGTTCAAGCGCGGCAGCTTCCACGTGGCATACTGCAATGACTGGGCACAGGCCGAGGCGTTGCGCAAGCAGCACGGCGGCATCATCAAGACCATCTGATGCATGGAGGGCGCAAGCCCTCCACCGTTTTTTCTTTACTGTACCATACAGTAAAGAAAAAAACTTTTTCTAAAGTGTTGACAACGGGCCTGATCTGTGGTATTATATAAGCGTACCAAAGAGGTACGGGCAAAAAAAAAGGAGGAACAAAAAATGTTCGTCATCAAGCAGTATCGCTCGGACAACGGCAAGCAGTACGGCATCCCCTTCCGGTTCGCGGAGGAAGAGACGGCGCTCAAGGCTCTGCGCGATTTTCTCAAGTTTGACGCGGCGCACCACTTCGGCCCGTTCTTCATCTACAAGTTGACGTTCGAGTCGGACTGATCAAAAACGGGCCTGCCGAGGCCCTTTTTCTTTTGCGGATTTTTCTTTACTGTACCGTACAGTAAAGAAATTTTCTTGTTGACTTTTCTGCTTGACTATGCTATACTTTAATCACGGTGAGGGAACACCGTGGACAATGAAAGGAGTCAAAGCCATGTACGCCATCGCCATCATCATCAACAGCATGAAGGTCATCCTGCCCACCGTCTACACCAGCAAGCCCGCCGCCGAGGGCTGGCTGCGCAAGCTGCAGAGCGAGGACGCCGACAGCAAGTACGTGATCACGGAGATGAACGTGATCGACCGGGCGCCGCTCGGTTGAAAGAAAAAGCGCCGCGAGGCGCTTTTTTCTCTTGCACATTTTTCTTTACTGTACTGTACAGTAAAAAAATTTTGTGCTTGCAATTTTTGGAATTTGTGGTATAATATAATCGTGGTCAGGGAAGGGCCACGGACAAAGAAAGGAGACAACCATCATGTTCATCGCCCCTGAGATCTGCTATGTCATCCTCTGCAACGGCACCGCCATGCATTCCGCCTACCGCAGCTGGGATCTCGCGGAAAGCTGGGCGCAGCTGCTGCGCGCCAAGCACCCCGAGAACGACTATGTGATCGAGGCCGTCCCCTTCGAGCTGCCGCTGATTCAGTGACAGAAAGCGCCGCAAGGCGCTTTTCTTTTTCTTGTTTTTTCTTTACTGTACAGTACAGTAAAGAAATTTTCTTGTTGACAATCCGCGCGATTTGTGGTATCATATAATCGTACCGAGGGGGTACACGAAAAGAAAGGAGATTCACAATGGACAAGTTCGACCTCATCATGATCGCGCAGGACACAGAACTCGGCGCTCGCGTTGACGAGCTGATGGCTGCAATCGAAGCCAGCCCCGTCTTCAATCTCAAGCTGCATATGCAGCTTGTGGCGGCCATTAACGCTCGTGCGAGCTGGATCGCCGCGCAGGCCGCCGCGTGGGGCGTGGTTGATGACAAGTTCTGGGACTGACCGCCGCAAGGCGGTCTCCCTTTTTGTTTACTGTACAGTACAGTAAAGAAATTTTGTTGTTGACTTTTCTGTGATTCTGTGTTATCATATAGATGTACCAAAGAGGTACGGAGTTAGAAAGGAGATTCACAATGGATAAACTCGATCTGTTCCGCATTGCACAGCTGACTGATCTGGGCGCTCGTATCGCTGAGTGTCGCAACAGGCTTGAGGCTGACCCTTGCGACATCGATGCTGCGTTGCAGCTGAGCAGCGCATTGCGCCGTGAGAAGGCGTGGATTGATGCCCAGGCTGAAGCCTGGGGGTGTGTTGACTACAATTGGGACTAACCGCCAAAAGGCGGTTTTTCCTTATTTCATTTTTGTTTACTGTACAGTACAGTAAACAAATTTTCCCCTTGTATTTTCTCGAATTTCGTGATACAATACTATCGTACCGAGAGGGTACAAGAAAGGAAGGAAAGAAAATGGAGTACATTCTGCAGACGCTGAAGGAAGACGAGGGTCTCACGCTGAAGGGGTACAAGGTCAAGACCTATAAGACCGGGTATCAGGTCGCCACAAGCGGTATCGTAACCACAAGCTGGGTAGAAGCTGCGCAAGCTGTGCGTGAGTACAACGGTACTTGCGGAGTGTGGTTCCATCAGGGATGGTATTACATCGATTGCAGCCACTGGGTCAAGACAAAGCGGGACGCGCTTGCGGTCGGTCGGGCGCACAAGCAGTTAACCATTCTGAAATGGTCAAACATGGAATTGATCTCTTGCTAACAACAAGCGCGGGCGACCGCGCTTTTCCTTTACACAAAATTCTTTACTGTACCGTACAGTAAATAAATTCTTCTCTTGACAATAGCCATCACTTATGCTATACTATAATCACGGTGAGAGACAACACCGCGTGCGAGAGAATGGAGGCATTCTCATGGAGTATATTTACGTTGTGATCAAGTACAACCCCGACTGCACTACCGAGACCATCACGACTTTCTATTCCGAACAGCGCGCGCAGGAACATTGTCTGTTCCTCGCTGGCCGCGATGATGAAACCTATGGTTATCGCCGCGTGCCGATTTCCAATTGTGATAGGTGGAGGGGCTAATCACCCTCCACCGTTTTCTTTACTGTACTATACAGTAAACAAATTTTTCTCTTGACTTTTTCGCGCATTGTGGTATACTTTAATCACGGTGGAGGTACACCGTAGAAAGGAAGGACACAAAATGGACGTCTACATCGTGTACACCTATGACGAGGACAAGCGGGCCTGCGTTATGCAGGTTGGATTCTTCACGGAAGAAGAAGCTGTGGAGGAAGTTAAGCAGCTGCGCAAGCTGGGTCTGTGGGTGTTCTACCGCTGCGAGGATCTGCTGGAGGTGGAGGTGTAAACCTCCACCTCTCATTTTTGTTTACTGTACTATACAGTAAAGAAATTTTATACTTGCATTTTTCTGAAAACTATGCTACAATACAATCACGGCGAGAGAGTGCCGTGAAGAAAGAAAGGAAGGGCAAGCCAATGAAAACCATCTACGTTGTGTACAAGATCCGCACCGCCGACAACACCCCCTTCATCATCAGCAGCTTTGACGACTTTGGTAAGGCGGAAGAAGCCGTGAAATTCCTTAAGTTCATTAACCCTGATGACGAGTATCTGTTGGACGCCTCGCCCCTGTTCGTCTCCTGCGAGTAATCGCAGGAGGCCATAATTATTTTACTGTACTATACAGTAAAGAAATTTCTTTTCAAAAATCTCTTGACTTTTCCAGGATTTGTGATATACTTAAATCACGGTAGAGATACCGCACAACAACAACAGGAGGGCAACAACAATGTTCAAGATCCACTACTATGACGGCACGCAGGGCATGACCTATCCCTACAACTTTCACTCTAAGTGGGCGGCTTGCTGCCACGCTGTGCGAATCCACGAGATGGGCGTGGATTGCTCTGTGCAGGACATGACCACGGGCGAGATTGTCGCCATCTTCGAGAAGAATTTTGTGCGGTGGCCCGAGTAATCGGCCACCACATTTTATTTTGTTTACTGTACACTACAGTAAAGAAATTTTATAATTGACAAAATCACGATTCTATGATACTATATAACCGTACCAAAGAGGTACAACAAAACAAGGAGGGCAATACAATGTACGACAACGAGATGATGGAGACCCTGTGCCAGCTCTACTTCCACGGTGACATCGAGCCGCTCGATGGACTTGAAACACTCGAAGAAAACATCTGCTCCAATTGCCCCTACAACGGAATCTGCACAAGCGAGTGCATATTCCTCATCTGCCCGAGTTGGCAGACCGCCATGGGCCATGCGCCGATTTAACTACCATGGGCGCAAGCCCATTCTATTTATTTACTGTACAGTACAGTAAATAAATTTTCTTTTAAAAAAGACTTGACATTTTCCTGATTTATGATATACTTTAATCACGGTGAAGGTAACACCGTAACACAGAAAGGAAGGTACACCGCAATGAAGATGAAGGCCATCAACGAGTTCGCCCCTGCCAAGCCGTCCCGCCCTGCCGATGCCAACATTCCCGCGGACAAGTACACGATCGTGTTCGTGTGGCACGATGACTACTACGCGATCGAATCTACGCATGATGACCGCGATCAGGCCATGGATCGCCTGTTCAAGTTGGTGCGAACCGATACCGACCGCAGCTCGTTCGCCACGAACACGTGCTATATGATTCTGTTTAACGGCCAGCCGATTTACAGAATCATGGCCATGTAAAAGCCCGAAAGGGCTTTTCTTTTTATTTCATTTTTCTTTACTGTACAATACAGTAAAAAAATTTTCTTGCTTGACAAAACCCAAAATTCATGATATACTACATATGTACAAAGGAGGTACGGAATCATGGTTATCTACATCATCCTGTGGGCAATCGGCGCGGCGATCATTGACCATTGCGAAAGAACGGGCGAGCACCACATCAACGGCGGAGGTACGGCGCTTTATCTGTTGGCTCTCATTATTCCTATCTTCCTTGCGTTCGTCGGCGCTCTGTGAGAACGCAATGCCCCGTGATATTCACGGGGATGATTTTTCTTTACTGTACGATACAGTAAAGAAATTTTACACTTGACGTTTTGCCCTGTTTGTGGTATCATAACAATGTACCGACAAGGTACTGTCAAAAAGAAAGCGAGGAAAATCCGCATGATGAAAATCGAGCAGGTCTACACCATCTCCATTGAAGAAGAAAGCGAACACCCCTCTGGTGTCATTGCCGTGTATACAAGCTGGAGACAGGCGTATCGTGGCATGATGAAGTTCTGCGAAGCTGATACGCTTATCGGTTGCAGCGCTCATCCCTGTGATGATGTCTACACGTGGCGCCGCGCATCTGATGACTGTGTGGTCAATTTCATCATCGAACAGCACACAGTCGATGACCCTATGACGCTTCCGCAGGAAACTGTTTTCTAAGAGGGGCAACGCCCCTCTTTCCTTTAGTATCATTTTTGTTTACTGTACACTACAGTAAATAAATTTTCCGCTTGACTTTTCCTGCATTTGTGGTATACTTTAATCACGGTGAAGGACAACACCGGAACAAAGAAAGGAGACCACAAAAATGCGTTACTTCAAGATCGTCGCCCCGCGTGGGCACTGCGGCGTCGGACACTCTACCGAGATTGCGTTCGTTTTCCAAGCTGCTAATCTGCTGGAAGCTATGAGCAAAGCGAAGCGCATGCCAGCTGTGAAGCACACCCGCATGATTCTTTCCGGCAAGGAAATCACGGAAGCTGAATATCGCGAATACAGGAAAACCAGCGCGTATGCGCGGTTGCAGGGCAGGCGCTAAGCGCCAGCCCTTTTTCTTTTCCGCATTTTCTTTACTGTACACTACAGTAAAGAATTTTTGCTATTGACAATGATGCCGGTTTATGGTATACTAATAATGCACGGTGAGGAACGGCCTCCACCGTGCGGGTAAAACTCCTTCGCGCGCGGAGTTATTATATATAGGAAATAAATTAAATTAAATTAATTTAAGGCGGTCGCGAGCTGGGCAAGCTGCAATTTCAAAATAGTCATTAATCAATAGATAAGCTGGCATTACTCAAAAAATATATCCTAAATGAAATATATACGTGGCCCACATTTGCACGTATATATTTTTTATTTTAAAAATTCTTTACTGTACGATACAGTAAATAAATTTTCCTCTTGATTTTTCCCGTGATTGTGGTATACTATAACCGTACCAAACAGGAAGGAGCAAACAGCAATGAGTGATTACAAGGTTCGCGGTGTCAAGTTCGCTGATTATCTCGCCCGTCTGTTCGATGGCTGTGTCACGCTGGAGGACTACAAGGAAAAGGTTGAGACCTACAACGCCACGCACTCCCGCAAGCTGGTATATGACTACGGCGCGACCCGGTTCACCATTATCCGGCATGACTACGTTGTCAAGTTTGAGTATTGCGACATTGATTGGGATTATTCCTACGCTGGAAACAATGCCACTGAGAACGCCATGTATCTGTTCGCTGTTGCTCACGGCTATGAGCGGTTCTTCTGCCCATGCGTGCTGACTTGCTACAAAGGCCGTTACATCGAAGTGATGCCCCGCATTCGGCACATTGAAGATGAGAGCCGTATCTTTTGGGACTATCTCACGGAAGAGGAAAGCGACTGGATTTCCTATTATGTGTGCGATTTGCACCGGGGCAATGTGGGCTATTACAGGGGACGCCCCGTCATCATCGACTATGCGTTCAACAATCTTCCGAGGTAACACTCGGCTTTTTTTTTGATGGGAAAATTCTTTACTGTACACTACAGTAAAGAAAAAATACCAGCAAAAAAACGCTTGACAAGATGGCATTTTTTTGATATACTATTCACGTACCAAAGGAAAGGAGTCACACGGATGAGAAAGATTTGGTTCGATATGGACGGCACGATTGCCGACCTCTACGGCGTGGAAAATTGGCTCGACTATCTGCGGGCGGAGGACACCACACCATACGCGCAAGCAAAAGTCATGCACAATATGTCACAGCTTGCAAAGCTGCTTCACGCGGTACAGCGCAAAGGCTATACAATCGGCATTATCAGTTGGACAAGCAAGGCGGGGACAGCGGATTATAACAAGCGTGTTGCGGCAGTAAAACGCGCGTGGCTTGCAAAACACTTGCCCTCCGTGTCATGGGATGAGATAAAGATTGTGCGATACGGCACAAACAAACTTGCTTCATGCGGCGGCGGTATCTTGTTTGACGATGAGCAGGGCAACCGTGACAATTGGGGAAAAGGCGCATATCTTCCAAATGAAATAATCACCGTGTTGAAAGGCATTATCGCAAGATAATGCCGTTTTTATTTTATATTTTTTCTTTACTGTACAATACAGTAAATAAATTTGAAAATAGAAAAGACGGCTTGCGCCGTCAATTATACTGAATGTCCTAAAACAGAATCACATTATTTCCCGCGGTCATGATAGAATCAATTTCGATAGTTTCTTCGTCACAACCTTCCCAATATCCTTCATTCTGCGCATAGGTATCGGGATAGACGACAATCGCATCATCGGGGTATTTCGCGAGAGCTTCGCGCAGTTCCTTAACGGTCATAGTGCACCTCCATAGTATTCACGTTGCAGGTAAACAGACGAGCCGTGTGCGCGTCCCTAAGTCGATTAAGGGCGTAAGTGCGATCATGCACAGTTGCGAAGAAGTGCCGCACGCCGTTCAGTTCATAGCCGTAAATCGTGTTCAGTTCCACTGTTGTTTCCTCCTTCTACGGTGTGTCCCTCACCGTGACTATAGTATATCACAAACACAGAAAAAGTCAATAATAAAATTATTTTACTGTATGATACAGTAATAAATTTTAATTCTTATTTTCCCAATTGACATGGCAATTAATATGTGATATAATAATCCTGTAGCAAGGAAAAACACCCAACAAACGCAAGCCATACGCAATGACCAAAAGGAGAAAAACAATGTGGATTCAAGATATCACAAAGGCGCTCTGGATTCTCAACGGCACCAGCCTGAAATGGTCTTGTTGCGTTGACAAAATTGAGAACGGCTTTATCTACATGAGCGATGGCCAGCGGTTTGCAATCTCTGCACTTGTGGAACAATATGACAAGGAATACCCCAGCTAATACCATTTGAAAAAATCCATCATTTGATTTTAAGATTTCATTTTTCTTTACTGTATTATACAGTAAAATATTTTCCCCATTGACTTTTCTCATATTTATGGTATACTATATCTGTAATCAAGCGGAAGGAAACCGCGAACCAAACCTAAACGCAACGGAGGTTAGCATGGGCTATTTCATGGTATTCGACACCGAGACGACCGGACTTGACAAGCCTTTTTGCTATGACATCGGATATGCTATCGTTAACGATGAGACGCAGCAAATCGAGCTTCAGCGGCATTTCATCGTTGAACAGATTTGGCATAATCTGCCCCTGTTCGAGAGCGCATATTATAAGGACAAGCGCCCTATCTATGTTAAACTCCTCCGCGCGAAAAAGGCAACCATGGATAAATGGGGCTACATTATGGGTAAAATCAAGCGCGATTGCGAACGGTATTTGATTACTGATGCATATGCCTATAATAGCAACTTTGACGACAATGTGATTTCCTTTAACTGTGATTGGTTTAAAACCATTAACCCCTTCGATGATATCGCAATCCATGATATTTGGGGCTATGTTAGTTCCTTCATCAGCAACACTCCCGAATATACCGCATTTTGTGAAGAAAATTCCCTGTTTACCGACACGGGCAACTATAGCGCAAGTGCCGAAAATGTGTTCCGTTTTCTCTCCAATAACACGACTTTCACGGAAGAGCACATGGGTCTGTATGATGTGCATATCGAAACGGCAATTCTCCTGTATTGTATCAATCATGATGCCGAGTATTGCGCGGACTATCCTGTAAAACGTGTGCTTCCTCGTCCTAAGAAAACCCCGTTCACAATTAAGGTCAACGGCGTTCAGCTTTACTCCGGCGAGTACGTGAAAAAGAACGTTCGCAACAACGTGTATAGCTTCCAGACAATTTAACTATCGGAGGGCGGGCAACCGCCCTCCACCGTTTATAGTTTTTTCTTTACTGTACACTACAGTAAAAAAATATTCCGAAAAAAAACTATTGACTTCTGCCCGAAATTATGATATTATATAATTGTTCCAAGGGGATACACCCCAACACCAACTGCAAGGAAGGAGCTTCCCGAAACATGAAGAAGTCCACTGTCATCGCCCTGTACAACTACCTGAACGGCGCCGCCCTGACCAACGTTGATGAGATTCGCGAGGATCTCGCCCGTGAACTCAACCGCGGCAAGGCCGTGAAGGATGAGAAGCGGTTTCTGTATGATACCGCCCACGATGTTGTCTTCGCCGCCCTGTCCTCCACTCCTGTGACGGCTACCGAACTGTATAGCGCGTGCAAGGACGCGCTGCCCGAGGAGTTTACTTTCGGCAAGCTCGTGTTCGCCCTGCGTGCGTATTGGGGCGATGAAGTGACCGTCGTTGCTGACTCGAAGAAGCGCACCAACCTTTATTCCAAGAAGGATTAATTAACATGAACAGGGCAGGGAGGCAACGCCCCTGCCCTGTTTTTTCTATCTATTTTTCTTTACTGTATACTACAGTAAAGAAAAAAAATTTTGTCAACAGATTGACTTTTGAAAATTTTTTTGTTATAATATATTTGTAAGATGAAAGGAAAGTGGAGGTGCGCTATCGTGTATAGTGTGATTTACTTCGATGACAACAGCAACCGTCATATTCTTGAATGTGAAAGTTATGTAGAAGCACTTTACATTCGGAACTTTCTTGAAGTAAATACCAATTGCAGTCGTGTTAAAGTAGTCTTTAACGAGTAGCGCACACCAAGCGCTAATCTTTTTACTGTACCATACAGTAAAAATATTTCACCAACAAATTTCTCAAAAAACTCTTGACACAAACACAAAAAT